>OIWQ01004031.1_pt1 | contig 12386 bp, 8 predicted proteins | sample 1587571 | NCBI WGS metagenome assembly OIWQ01 (sample SAMEA3888910, study PRJEB22519) | human gut metagenome | biome: human gut; feature: human-associated habitat; material: faeces | place: Denmark | collected 2010 | reverse complement strand
TCTTCTTCATGGTGACGGAGATGAGGTTGAAGGTGCCGCCGTAGATGGTGCTGGATGCCACGATATGGTCACCGGCCTCGCAGAGGTTGAACAGGGCAAAGAAGTTGGCTGCCTGACCGCTGGAGGTCAGCATGGCGGCGGTGCCGCCCTCCAGCTCGCAGATCTTCTTGGCCACAAGGTCACAGGTGGGGTTCTGCAGGCGGGAGTAGAAGTAGCCGTCGGCTTCCAGGTCGAACAGCTTGCCCATATCCTCGCTGGTGGCATATTTGAAGGTGGTGGACTGGATGATGGGGATCTGGCGGGGCTCGCCATTGCCGGGCGTATAACCGCCCTGCACACAGATGGTATCACGGTTCATTGCAACATACTCCTTTACTGGGTTTGTCCGAATAGTACAATTCCCCGCAGGAGCACATGTCTCCGGCGGGGAATTGAAACGTTAAATTTAAACTCCTGCTCCGAGGCAAGGCTCTGCTCTGTATAACCTCTCCGTCATCCTCGCTAACGCTCGATGCCACCTCCCCTAGTAGGGGAGGCCTTGGCATTCCGTCGCGTTTTCGAGTGTAAGCGCTTCGCTACGATTTGCTCTGCTGACGCAGTGTTTTGCCTTACGGCAGAAATTGATTTGGGAGCCAAAGGCGAAGAGATCAAAAAATGAATCTTTTGCCAAGGGCTCCCCTACTAGGGGAGCTGTCGCGGCGAAGCCCGCGACTGAGAGGTTTGACAACAGGCACGGATACTTCTTTTACTTCCTCAGCCGCTTATCGCTTCTGGTGGCCCAGAAGGTGCCAACGGTCTGGAAGATCTGCACCAGCAGCACCAGCAGGATGACACAGACGATCATAATGTTGGTCTGGTAGCGGTAGTAACCGTAGGAAAGGGCGATCTTGCCCAGACCGCCGCCGCCAATGACACCGGACATGGCCGAGTAGCCCAGAATGGTGGTCAGGGCCGTGGTCATGCTGGAGATCAGGCCGGGCAGGCACTCGGGGATCATTACCTTGGTGATGATCTGGAACGGGGTCGCACCCATGCTCTGGGCGGCTTCCACCACACCCTCATCCAACTCGCGCAGGCTGGTCTCCACCAGACGCGCCACAAACGGGAAGGCCGCGACCACCAGCGGGACGATGGTGGCCTTGGTGCCTACGGTGGTGCCCACGATGATACGGGTCAGCGGAAAGACGCAGATCATCAAAATCAGGAAAGGCACACTGCGCAGGATGTTGATGATGATATTCAGCAGGTGCATCAGCCAGCCGGGCAGGGGCAGAATGCCGTCCTTATCACCGGCCACCAGCAGCACGCCCAGCGGCAGGCCGATGACCAGAGAGAACGCGGTGGAGAGCACCGTCACATAGAAGGTCTCCCAGATGGCAAAGCCATAATCTGCAATGGTCATTCTCCGGTCACCTCCTCCACCGTAATGCCGGGCTGTGCCCGCATATAGGCAGCAGCCTGTTTTGCTTCGTCCAGGTCAGCGGGCAGCTTGAGCAGCATGGAGCCGTAGCACTGGCCGCTCAGGTCGCGGGTATCGGCGCTGAGCACCGACACCAGAATGCCCTTTTCGGCGGCAAGGCTTGCCACCAGCGGTTTTGCGGCGGAAGAACCGTTGAAGGTCACACGCACCACATGATCGTCCGGCGCAAAGCTGGACAGGTCGCGGGCGGCGCTGCCGCCGTTGGGAGCCACCAGACGCTTTGCCGCGGCGGTCTTGGGGTTGGCGAAGATCTCCTTCACCTCGCCCTGTTCCACCACAACGCCGCCGTCCAGAATGGCAACATGATCGCAGATCTCCTCCACAACGCTCATCTGATGGGTGATGACCACCACCGTGATGCCCAGCTTCCGGTTGATGTCCTTGATCAGGGTCAGGATGGAGTGGGTGGTGTTGGGGTCCAGCGCGCTGGTGGCCTCATCGCAGAGCAGGACCTTGGGGTCAGTTGCCAGTGCGCGGGCAATGGCAATGCGCTGCTTCTGGCCGCCGGAGAGCTGGGCCGGGTAGGCGTTGGCCTTATCGGGCAGGCCCACCATTTCCAGCAGTTCCTTGGCGCGCTTTTCGGCTTCCTCTTTCTTCACACCTGCCAGCTCCATGGGGAAGCAGATGTTCTTCAGGCAGCTGCGCTGCATCAGCAGGTTGAACTGCTGGAAGATCATCGTGATCTCCCGGCGGCGCTGACGCAGCTGGGCAGGCGTGAGCTTTTCCATCTCCACGCCGTCAATGACCACGCTGCCCTCGGTGGGGCGCTCCAGCAGGTTGATGCAGCGCACCAGCGTGGATTTGCCCGCGCCAGACATGCCGATGATGCCGTAAATCGAGCCATCCGGGATGGTCAGGCTGATGTCCTTCAGCGCATTCACTGCGCCGTCCTTCATCTGGAAGGTCTTGGAAAGGTGTTTGATCTCGATCACAAAAATTGCTCCTTGCTGTTGAATAAGCTCCTTCAGTCAAATCCTTACGGATTTGCCAGCTCCCTCATAGAGGGAGCCTGAAACAGAACGGTCAGGCAAAGGCCCCCTCCCCGAGGGGGCTGTCACCGCAAGGTGACTGGGGGAGTTCGCTTAACCCTCGATCGGGCTCAGGTCGCTCTGCTTGCCGCCGTAGATGCCCATGGGCTCAACGTGGATGCCGGCAACGGAGACCAGGTGGGTGCCCTTCTCCTCATTGAAGTTGTCCAGGTAGGGCTGATGCTGGAAGTAGTTGGTGTCGCACTGGCCATCCTCAACGATGGTGTTGGGGATCACATAGTCATCGTACTCCTGGATGTCCAGCGTAATGCCCTTGTCGGCCAGGATCTGCTTGCAGACCTCCAGGATCTCGCAATGGGGAGCGGGGGTGGCAGCGCAGCTGACGGTCTCACCGTTCAGTGCGTCATAATCGATGGAAGAATCATAGCCGTCGGTGGGGTCTTCCACAACAGAGACCACAGCGCCGCCGTAGCTCTCGGTCATAAAGTCCTTGACCTGCTGGCTCTGCAGGGCAGCGACCAGAGCCTTGATCTTGGGCTCCTCCTCATTGCCTTCCTTGCAGACCAGAACGTTGACGTAGGCAGAGGTGCCATCCTCCATGGCCAGAGCGTCGGTCATGGGGTCCAGACCGGCAGAGATGGCGTAGTTGGAGTTGATGACAGCGTAGTCCTCATCCTGCAGGACGTTGGGCACCTGAGCAGCCTCGACCTCGTCCACATTGACGTTCAGGGGGTTCTCCTCGATGTCGTTCTTGGTGGCGGTCAGGCCTGCATCTGCCTTCAGCTTGAAGAAGCCGTTCTTCTCCAGCAGGGTCAGAGCGCGAGCCTCGTTGGTGGTGTCGTTGGGAACGGCGACCTTGATCTTGTCCAGCTTGGCAGCGGTGGAGGCAGCCTCAGAGGATGCAGCGCCGGAAGCGGCGGAGCTTGCGGTGGAGGAAGAGCCGCCGCAGGCGGTCAGGGCAGCGGCAGCAGCGGCCACGCCGGAAACTTTCAGAAAATTACGACGAGTGATCTTAGACATTTTGTTTTCCCTCTCTACTTTTACAAAAATGTTTTTGTGCGGTGCGGCACAATCCGCACCCTTTGCACCGGAAGCAAAATAAAAAACGCTTCCGTCCTCAGCGGGCATACACCCACAAGGACGAAAGCGTAAAACTTCCGTGGTACCACCTTGGTTTACTGTCCCCTCACAGAGACAGCCTCACTGCTGCGGCGTTTTGCAACGCGACAACCGGACGCTGTAACGGGCGCTCCCGTCGCAGGCTTAGCACTCTTGCACTTCGCCCCCGCGGCTCCGAGACCATTTTCAGTTCCCTGTTTCCTGCCCTTTTCCACCGCCCGGGCTCTCTGGAAGGATCAATGCGAAAACCTACTCTTCTCTTCACAGCCATTTTTGTGATATTGCATACATAATACCCCACTCTTCCGGGTTTGTCAACCCTTTCAACGAAGTTTTTCAGTAGGGAATTGCCCGCTTACTGCTGGCCGGCATCCTGCTCCGTGCTGTACAGCACCATCAGGTGGTTGGCACTGGCTTCCAGCTGGGATTTTGCCTGACGGAGATTTGCTTCCTCGGTCTCGTTCATCTTTTCGGGCTTATCCTTGCGCAGGCAGCGGCGCAGGCTGGCAAGGTCGTTCTTGACTCGGTTCTTCTCGTCCTTGTCCAGCTCCTTTTTGCACTTGGAGAGGGCCTCATCCACCTTGTAAGACAGCATCTCAGCCTGGTTGTGGAGCTCCAGCCGCTCCCTGCGGCGGGTATCCTCCTCCTCGTAGGCGGCGGCATCGGCCATGGCGCGCTGGATCTCGTTCTCAGAAAGATTGGTGCTGCCGGTAATGGTGATGTTCTGCTCCCGGCCGGTGCCCAGATCCTTTGCAGACACCTTGACCACGCCGTTCACATCAATGTCAAAGGTGACCTCGATCTGGGGCTTGGAGGAGAAGCCGGAGCGGATGCCGGTGAGCTTGAATTTGCCCAGGCTCTTGTTGTCGCGGGCAAAGTGGCGCTCGCCCTGCAGCACGTTGATCTCCACGCTGGTCTGCATGGGGCGGGCCGTGGTAAAGATCTGGCTCTTGCGGGTGGGGATCATGCTGTTGCGGGTGATGAGGGGGGTGGCCACGCCGCCCAGCGTCTCAATGGACAGCGTCAGCGGGGTGACATCCATCAGCACAAGGCCCTGCGCGGCCGCGCCGGTGGCACCGGCCAGCTTTCCGCCGCCCTGCAGCAGGCCGCCCTGCACGGCGGCACCCATGGCCACGCATTCATCGGGATTCAGGGTGTGGCTGGGCTCACAGCCCAGCAGCTCCCGGACCTGCCGCTCCACAGCGGGCATCCGGGTGCTGCCGCCCACCAGCAGGACTTTGCCCAGCTGGCTGGCGGAAAGCCCGGCATCCCGCAGGGCGTTCTGCACCGGCTGAACGGTGCGGGCCAGCAGGTCACCGGTCATCATCTCAAACTGGGGGCGGCCCAGGCTCAGATCCAGATGGTGAGGGCCATCCTTGCCCACCGCGATGAACGGCAGGTTCAGCTGGGCGGAAAGCGCACTGGAAAGCTCCTTCTTGGCCTTTTCCGCTTCCTCCTTCAGGCGGCCCATGGCGGCGGGGTCCTTGGTCAGATCGATGCGGTCAGACCTGCGGAATTCCGCCACAGCCCACTCAACGATGCGCTCGTCAAAGTCATCGCCGCCCAGATGGGTATCGCCGCCGGTGGCCAGCACCGTAAAGGTGCCGTCCTCGATCTCAATGATCGAAACATCAAAGGTGCCACCGCCCAGATCATAGACCAGGATCTTCTGGGGAGCCTCGTTGTCCAGGCCGTAGGCCACTGCGGCGGCGGTGGGCTCGTTGATGATGCGCAGAACATTCAGGCCCGCAATGCGGCCCGCGTCCTGCGTGGCCTTGCGCTGGCTGTCGTCAAAATAGGCAGGCACCGTGATGACGGCCTCGGTCACAGGCTCGCCCAGGTAACTCTCGGCATCGCGGCGGATCTTGGTCAGGATCATGGCGCTGATCTCCTGCGGGGTCAGATCTCTGCCATCGATATGCACCCGGTAATCAGAACCCATGTACCGCTTAATGCTGGACACCGTACGGCCGGAGTTTGTGGCGATCTGGCGCTTTGCCGCGCCGCCCACCAGACGCTCGCCATCCTTGGTAAAGGCCACCACGCTGGGGGTGGTGCGCTCGCCTTCGGCGTTGGTGATGACCACAGGCTTGCCGCCCTCCACCACCGCCACGCAGGAGTTGGTGGTACCAAGGTCGATTCCGATCACTTTGCTCATAGTGCTTGTCCTCTTTTCTTCGGCGCAGAATATTTCCTTGAATATCTTACCGGTTTCCTATGACGATTTCTTAGAACAAATGTAAAGAAACTGTGTTTCAGGCGTTTTTATCGTCGGCCAGCAGCTGATCGGTCAGCAGTTCAGCCTCCCGCAGCCAGTCGGCAGCATCCGTTTCGCCCTCAGCCTGCAGGATCCGAAAGCCCTGCACGGCTTCGGCCACCTGCAGCAGCGCCTTTTTGCGGGAGAGGTACTGGGTCTCGTACTGGGCAAGACGCAGGCAGACCTGCGGGGTGTAGGCGATGTCCGGCACCTCCCGGGCAGCGCTCTGGGCACGGCGGTAGTATTGCAGGGTCTCCGCCATCTCCCCGCCCGATGCAGCACAGTCATCCCCCAGGGCGATCATGGCCTGCACCTCCCCGGCCTGTGCGGCCTTTTTCCACATCCGCCGGGCCTGGGTCTTATTCTTCCGGGTACCCCGGCCATAATACAGGCAATCCCCTAGGGCAGAAAGCGCCTCGGCGCTGCCCGCCTCGGCAGCGGCAGTGTAGCGGGCCGCTGCTTCCTGCCAATCCCCGGCCCGGGCGGCGGCGTGCCCGGCTTCCAGCTCCTGAGCGCCGGGGTTGTCGCTCCCCCGCTCCGATTTCAGCAGCCCGATGAGCAGGGAGACATCCAGCGTGGCAGAGCTTGTCCACGGGTCCAGCACCACACCATCGATGCCGTCCGTTTCCAGCGCATACTCCATGGCGCTGCGCAGGCTGCGCTCCACCATGGGGCGGGTGGCGCTGGCCTTTTCTGCCTCGGCGTTCTTTACCGAGGTGAACAGCGGCAGATAGTTCCGCTCTTTCCGGGTGTGGAGCAGCCAGGGCTGCAGGCCCTCGGCCCGCTCCTCCGGGATGGGCAGATGCGCCCAGGGGGCGGCCCCGCTCTGGGGATCCACCGCCGCATCCAGCGGAACCAGCACCCTGGTCTGCAATTCCAGCGCATAGTTCAGGGCGTTCATCAGGCTCCAGAAATGTTCCTCGTTCTGCTCCCGGTACAGCCGCGCCACGGCCTCCTCCACAAACGGGCAGCCTGTGCCCACCGGCCCGTACTGCGGCGCAGTCCGCTTTTTTCCGCTGCCCACCGGCCGGAAGCGCCGACCGCCCATGTTGTATGCCATTTATCTCACCCTTCTTTTTCATCAATAGGATAAGTATAGCAGGAATCCGCAAATTTCACAATATTTTCCCGCAGGCAGCCGAACGCAAAAACAGCAGGCGGCTGCACATGGCCGTCTGCTGTTCGGTTCACCCTTCTGCCGGTTTCTCCGCATCGTCCAGATAGTTCTCGATGCTGCCGATGCTGTACCGGTTCTCGTTGGCTTTCACGCTCCGTGCACTGGCATCGTAGCAGGCTTCCAGAATGGGCATCACTGGCTGCTGGCCCTCCGGGTCGGTCAGATGTCCGATGGCCCGGGCCTCATAGTAGTTGTCGATGATCTGGTTCACGATCCGTTTGCGGTCACGGAGCGGAGTCTGCAGGTTGGCCAACAGCTCCTGCCGGATGCCGCAGCTGTTGCTGCCGTGGTCGCCGAACAGGATGTAATACTCCTGCTCGATCTCCAGCGGTGCAGCCTGATGCAGATAATAATCCGCCAGTGTCCTCCGCTTCTTTTCGGTGCTGAAGCCCTTGATATCCTCCATGCCGCGCGGAAAGAGTTCCGGATGCAGGATCCACATTTCATAGGGCCCCACCGGCAGGTGCAGAGTATCGAATACATCCAGAAAATCCTCCAGCGCAATGCGGATCTCGCCCCGCTCCCATTTCTGAATGGTGCGCTTGTCCCGCCCCAGCATATCCGCAAGCTCCTGCTGAGATCTGCCCGCCACGTTCCGGGCAAAGGCAATGGCTTCCCCGATTCGGTTCCGGTAGTTGGTCATATTCTTTCCCTCCTGACACACACTTGTACACCAGGCATTCCAACGTCTGGCGACATAAAATACTTTCCTCTGATAAAAGGATAATGGTTTGTCCCGCCTTCTGTCAAGAGTTGCAAATTCAATCACTTCACGTCAAATTTTTGTTAAATGTGTCATCCAAGCCGGGCAGCCGCCTTTTTTGCAGAGATTTCGCCGCTCCGTGGGGCATCCGCCCCCTGTCTTAAACAACGTTCGGGCCATTTTGTCCTTTTTCACCTGCCGGAGGCAGCCGGATGTGTCAGGTACACCACAACACGCAACGCAAAATATTTTTTGCAAAAAATTCCTCTTCGGCAAGTTTTTCCCAGCGTATCCGTTTCCATACACGCAAAAACCGCCCATAGCCGTCAAAAACAGCCATGGGCGGGTGCTTTTTCTTTATGCCAGTTTATTCAGCCTTACGGCAACGTAGGGATCAGGGAGCTTGAGCTCGTCAGCAAGGTCGGCTTCAGATTCGTACTTCTCCGCCGCCATGCCCACCACAACGCTGCACACGTCAAAGCGTCCGGCGGGCGAAAGAGCCGTGACCTTGGCTTCTCCATCGGCAATGGCGGTCACCACGCCATCCGCATCCACGGTAACGACACCTGGGTTGCTGCTGACCCATGTAATGGGCACGCTGCCGCCGCCCTCCACCGCAACGGTGGCCGTCAGACGTTCCTGGGTGCCCACGGTGCGGAGCAGCAGGTCACTCTTGTTCAGGGTCACCTTGCCGATATCCGAAGTCACCGTGACGCTGCACCGCAGAGCCTGGCCGTTGGAGACCATTGCCGTGATGGTGGTGGTGCCCGCCGCCTGAGCCGTGACAAGGCCCTTGTCGCTGACTGTGGCAACCTCGGGGTTGCTGCTCATCCACTGGTAGACATAGAGGAAGGAGTGGTCGCTGTTGGTCAACTGGAGCTGATGGGTGGGGTGCAGGTCATTGTACTGCAGCACAAGACTCAGGCTGGTGGTATCCAGCGTGGGCTTTTTTCTGGCTGCTTCTTCATTTTTGCGGGTCACGGTCACCTTGCAGGCGGCGCGTTCGCCGTGGTCGGAGATGGCGGTGATGATGGCAGTGCCTGCATTGCGGCCCGTCACCTTGCCGTCGCCATCCACCGTGGCAACATTGGAGTTGCTGCTCATCCAGACGATGAAGTAATAATCGCTCTGGCCGCTGGTGTACAGGTAGCCCTTGGGGCGGGGGTCATCATCTGTGATCTCCAGCTCCATCTCGGTCAGCTCCAGTTCCAGCTTGGAGCCGGTTCCGGTCAGGCCTGTCAGCACACCGGGCGCGGCCTGCGCGGGCAAAGGGGCAGCCAGCAGGGCCCCGCTCAGAGCCAGCAGGGCCAGAAGCCGCCCCGCGGTTTGGAATTTCCATTTCATTGGGTCGAACTTCCCTCCTTGTTTCATCCCATGGGATCAAAGGAATGCCGCACACATGGAAAAATTTCGCGTCCATGATTTTTCTCACTATTGATTTATTTTACACGTCCGGCCAATGTGGGTCAAGTTTTTCGCCCAAAGTGCTGTGCTTTCGCACCCGATTTCGTCGGGAATTCCAGTTTTTTCCGATTTTTTTGTGCAGAACATCAGGGCCAAACGCTGCTCCCGGCGCAGGCAGCCAAACGCCGCGCTCACATTCAGTTGTGCTGTTTCAGGGCGCAGACCGCAATGCTCAAAGCGCTCCATGCCGCCTGATACATCAGGACAGCGGCCACAGACAGGGTGCCGATGCTGCCCGCGTAGGTCAGCAGAACACCGATGACCACCGAGAACCAGACCGAGACCATCTGCACCGTGGTGGCGCTCGTCTCGGCGTTCTGGGCCTTTTCCGCCGCGCGCAGGCCGCCGATCAGGCTGGCAAAGCCCTTATCATGCAGCATACAGCAGCGGGCCGTCTCGTCCGGCTGGGCAGGGGTCAGCGCGCTGCACTGCTCCTGATCCAGCAGGGTGATCATCCCCTCGGGCAGATGGTAAGCCTCGGTGATGTGGCGGGCCGTCAGGCTGGGGTCCTCGCAGGTGACCAGCAGGCGGATGTTCTCCCGCTGCAGCACCTCCAGCCCGCGGGCGGCGTTGCGGCCGCCCACATAGTGGAGCACGAACATGGCGTGCAGGCTGCCAGAAACAGCCAGATACAGGATCTGCAGCGCGCCGTTTTGGGAGTGCTCATCCTCGTACTCCTGCTCAGGCAGGGGCACCCCCTCCCGCTCCATGTACAGCCGGTTGCCGATGAGCACCCGGTTGTTATCACACCAGGCGGCAAAGCCAAGACCGTGGTGGACCTCCAGATCCTTCACAGGGTACAGGATCTCGGTGCGGTCCTCGATGATCTGGCGGAACAGGCCCCGCAGGGTCTCACAGCTGTGGTTGAGGATGCTGGCCGCATAGAGGATGGCACGGTCGATGCGGCCGCCCTTGAAGATGCGGATGTCCTCGAGCATGGCGCTGTCCGGGGTGAACAGCTCATCGGCGTCAGCCTGAACGGTATCCACACCGCCCAGTTCCTCGATAGCCGCCCAGCCGGGGATCACCGCACCCGAGGCAGCGGCAGTCTGCTGCAGCCGCAGGGATGCAAAACCTGCGATAAGGGTGGAGGACAGAGGCGAACCCAGGCAGAGCACAGCGGTCAGCGCCGCAGCGCCGCCGTTGAGGCCGCCGCCAAAGACGCAGAAGACCAGACCGGCCAACACAGCCGCACCCAGCAGGATGTAATTCGTCTTACGGGCGCGGCGCTCACAGGCGCGGGGGCCGAAGCCCTGCTCCACCATCGCGTCGTCCCACTCAGCGGGTCGGCTGAGCAGCACCCAGGGGTCTTTTTCGTCCATGTCCTTGGAGAGGATGCGGATAAGGTCTTTGTCCTTGGCGCGGAACGCACCGCGATGCTCCGGACCAGCCTGCGCCAGTTTGAAGCCGCCCTGGACCGAGGCCAGAAGGACACGGTCGCCCAGCAGTGCAAGGAACAGCCCCAGCGCCGCAATGCCGGACAGAAGGGTGAAGCTGGACGCCTGATAGTTCTGCGCGTTCAGCAGGGCCACAGCGGCCTGCAAAAGCGCAGCGCAGGCTGCCATCGCGGGCATGGTCTCCATGCTGGGGCGTTCGCCCCGCAGCCCCTTCAGGCCGTCCCTCACGACGGGCCAGCCCACAGCCAGCGCCAGCGCCAGGAAGAGCAGATCAGCGGCATAGAAGGCCGCCGGGGCAGTTACGGGGTCAAGGCCGCCCAGCGGGCCGACAAGGCCCTCCGCGGCGAGGCCGAAGTGGAGCAGCACCAGTGCAAGGATGCCGCCCAGCGCACAGCGCAATGTAAGGGCCGCGCCCATCTGGTGCAGCCGTTCACCCACCTGTTCCGGCGTCTCGGGCGTTTTTTCCTCTTCGACAGGCGCTTCCTCGACGGGTGCAGTCTCCGGAGCAGCCGGGGCAGTACCGGCCTCTTCGGCCGGCTGTGCAGGCGCTTCCTCCTTCAGCGGCTCCACCGGAGCCACCTCATCGCCGTCGTTCAGGAACATGAGCGGCAGGCTCATGCTGTCGTCATTGTCCGGCGGCGTCGCGCGGGCCGGGGCTGCGGGCGCTTTCTCGTCGTCGCCCTTGCCGAAGAACTGCATCGCCGGGGCCGCATGGGGCTTCGACGCCTTATCTTCTGCAAACACCATCGCGGGCATCGGCACGGCAGGCTTCTCCGGCGCTGCATCCGGCTCTTTTTCTGCGTCCGGTTTCTTTGCAATGACCGGAACTGCCGGGGTGCTCTTTTCCGATTCTGCGGGCTTCACCGGCTGGGGAGGCTCTTCCTCCTGCGGCGGAAGCTTTGCACCAAACAGCATGGCTTTGAGCGCCTGCATCTCCCGGTCCTCGTACTGCTCCTGCGGGGTGCGCGGCTCGTACTGGACCGCCTTTTTCCGGGATGCAGCCTGCTTTTCTGCCGGCTTTTTCTCCGGCTTGGGAGCAGGCGGCTCCGGCGCTTTGATGGGTTCTGCAGGCTTTTGGGGCTTTTCCGGCTCAGGCTGTGGGGCACTGACCGGCTCGGCAGGCTTCGGCTGTTCGGGCTTCGGCTCTGTGACTTCCTCTTCCAGCGTCAGGACCAGCTCCAGGTCGGAGGGTTCCTCCGGCTCTTCGCCGCCCAGCTGTATCTCGCCGGTACGGCTCTCTTCGGGTGTGCCGCTTTCCTGCTGTTCGCCCTTTTCACGGCGGAGCAGCCGGCCCAGCAGGCTCTTGGGCTTTTCTTCATTCTCATCGTCCCGCCGGGTCATCTCCTCCGGGACCTGGGCTACACTGGTGGTAAAAAAGGTGCGGAATTTTTCTTCGCGGGCGTCGATCTCTTCCTGCGTCATTTCCTTCCGCTCGTCATCCTTTGGCATCCTGATCTTCCCTCCCTTGTTTCGTTCGGCACGGGTCAGCTCAGCCCTGTGCGGCGCGCTGGCTCTGGATCTCATACAGGATGATGCCTGCGGCCACCGAGACATTGAAGCTGTCCACGCCGGTACCCTGTGCGGTCATATCGAGGCTCACAACGCCGTCGCAGAGCTTTTTGACCAGCTGCGACACACCGCTGCCCTCGCTGCCCAGCACCAGCGCAATGGGGCCGGTGAGGTTGTTCTTGCGCAGGGACACGCCGTCCATGTCGGCGCAGTAGACGAAAACGCCCTGCTCCTTGAGGCGGCGGATGGTCTCGCCGATGTTGGCCACGCGGGCCACAGGCAGGCGCTCGG
>OIWQ01004029.1_pt1 | contig 12397 bp, 8 predicted proteins | sample 1587571 | NCBI WGS metagenome assembly OIWQ01 (sample SAMEA3888910, study PRJEB22519) | human gut metagenome | biome: human gut; feature: human-associated habitat; material: faeces | place: Denmark | collected 2010 | reverse complement strand
ACATCCTTCACGTTCAGCACCGGGTCAAAGCCTCGGCCATGGGCGGTAAAGTCCTCGTGCTTGCAAAAGCCCTTGAAATAGAGCGGCTTGCCGTTCAAAAGCACCTGTGTGCCCCGCACCTCAATGCTGCGCACACCAAAGGTCTGGTCGTAGACATCTGCCCCGCAGGTGGCATGCAGGGTGTACAGGTAGGGCGTGCCGGGTCTGGGCTCCCAGAGATGCACTTCCGGGATGGTGATCGTGCCTTCTGCACTCTCGGCGCTTGCAACGGCGTTGCCGTCAGCATCCAGCACCGTGACACGGACAGGCGCGCTGCCGGTGGTTTTTACCGCGTACTGCACCGTGCCGTCCACGGCGGGCACTATGGTCACATCCTCGATGTACTCTTTAGGGGTGGTGTAGAGCACCACCGGGCGATGGATGCCCGCATAGTTGAAAAAGTCAAAGTTGGGGCGGTTCTGGGGTGCGGCGGCACGCTTGGCAGCCTCCACACTGGGGATACCCGCGTTGTCCGAACCAAAGAAGGCCAGCTGCCCGTCCTCGTTGCCCACAGGCAGGGTGCTGTGGTTTACCCGGTTGTCGCAGGCGACGGTCAGCAGCACCGTCTCGCCGGGGTGCAGCAGGGCGGTAACGTCTGCTTCAAAGGGGGTAAAGCCGCCCTTGTGCTGTGCAATGAGCTGGCCGTTCAGCCAGACGTTTGCCGTGTGGGTCACCGAGCCGAACCGCAGCACCACCCGCTGCCCGGCGCAGAAGGCGGGCAGGGTGACCTTGCGCTGATACCACACCCAGCCGTAGTGGCGGCGCAGGGCGGTGGTCTGGTCGTTCTGGTCGTTGTAGCTGGCGGGCACGGCGATGGGCTGGGCATCCGGCAGGGGCTTTGCGGGATCGAACTGGTCTTCCACGCAGCTGCCCAGCGCAAACGCCCATGTGCCGTCAAGGCTCAGCTTCAAGCGCGCTTCATTCTGTTCAGGATATAACATAATGCTTTCCCTCTATTTCTGCAAAAAATGCGGGGCGCGGGTACTGCCCACGCCCCGCTTACGGGTGATTTGTTTAGCCCTTGATGCCGGTGGATGCCACGCCCTGCACAAAATACTTCTGCAGGGAGAGGAACACGATCAGCACCGGGATCAGTGCCACCACAGAGGCCGCCATGATCAGGCCGTACTCTGCAGAATACTGGGTGATGAACATACGCAGACCAATCTGGATGGTCTTGAGTTCGGTCTTGGTCAAGTAGATCAGGGGGCCAAGGAAGTCGTTCCATGTGTTCACGAAGGTGAAGATGGTCAGGGTGGACAGGGCGGGCAGGCTGAGGGGCAGCATGATGTGCCACCAGATGCCGTACTCGCTCAGGCCATCAATGCGGGCAGCCTCACACAGCTCGGTGGGCACGCCCTCGTAGAACTGCTTCATCAGGAACACGCCGAAGGCGCTGAAGGCCTGCAGGCACATAATGGCCAGATGGGTGTTGTTCAAATGCCACGAGCTCATCATCATGAACTGGGGCACCATGTAGGCCTGCCAAGGCACTGCGATGGTGGCAATGTAGCCGAGGAAGAGCGCGTTTTTGCCCTTGAACTGCATCTTAGCAAAGGCGTAGGCTGCAAAGGAGGAAGTGAACAGCTGCAACAGGGTGACCACCACGGTGATCTTGACCGTGTTTTTCACAAAGGTCAGCAGCGGGATCTGGGTCCAGATGTCCACATAGTTCTGCCAGCGGGGATTTTTGGGGATCCACTGGATGGGGAAGCCGAACACGTCCTTATTCAGCTTAAAGGAGGAGGACAGCATCCACAAAAAGGGCAGCAGCATACAAGCTGTGATGACGATGAGGAAGAAATAGATCAGGAACTTGGAGATGAAATTGCGGCGCTTCTGAGAGGCCTCGGTCTTGATAATAGCAGCAGACATGGTTCTTCCTCCTTTCTCAGTTCTCGCCCTTGGAGCCGCGGAACTGGATGATGGTAACGATCAGCACCAGTACGAACAGCACCATGGAAATTGCACTTGCGTAGCCGTATTTCGGGGTATTGACGAAGGCCACATTATAGATGTAATACACCAGCGTCATGGTAGCAGTGCCGGGGCCGCCCTGCGTGATCATGTACATCTGGTCGTAGACCTTGAAGCCGGAGATGGTGAGCATAATGACCACAAAGAAGGTGGTGGGGCGCAGCTGCGGCAGGGTGATGTGCCAGAACTGCTGCCAGCGATTTGCGCCGTCCAGCTCGGCGGCTTCGTTCAGGTCCGGGTTGCAGCCCTGCAGGCCTGCCAGATAGATGACCATGTAGGAGCCCATGTTCTTCCATACACTGAACAGGATGACCGTGAGCATAGCGGTGTCCTTACCGGCAGCCCAGCGGGGCAGGTTTTCCACCGCCACGCCGAAGAACTGGTTCAGGATCATGTTGATGGGGCCCATGGAGGGGTTGAAGATCATGTTCCATACCGCTGCCACCGCCACCAGCGAAGCAACGTAAGGGAAGAACGCCACGGTGCGGAAGAAGTTGCGCAGCTTCACGTTCTGGTTCAGCAGCACAGCCATGGCCAGCGAGCAGGCCAGCGTAAGCGGCACGGTGCCGATGACATAGACGATGGTGTTTTTCAAAGCCGCCTGAAAGATTTTATCGGTGGTGAAGAGCTTTACAAAGTTTTTCAGGCCGACAAATTCAATGGCGTGGCGGCCGTCCCATGCGCAGAAGGCCAGCGCAATGGCAAACACCATGGGCACCAGCGTAAACACGCAGAAGCCAATGAAGTTTGGCGCAATGAAGGAATACGCGATCAGAGAATCGCGGGTCGATTTTTTTAGCACTTTACGGGGAGTTTTATTCTGGACAGCAGCACTCGCCATAAAAGAGCCTCCTTTCCCGGAAGTATAACCATTTTTCCAAAAAATGAGCGGGGCGGGCGCTGTGCATACCCGCCCCGCTCGGACAGGGCTTTTTTCCGATGCTCGTCCACCGGAAAATGAATGGGGATCGAAAATGATGAAGAAGGAGAACCGCAACGTATTGCGGAAAACGCTTTATCAGCCGAGAACTGCGGGAACCTGATCGTTCATGTTCTGGATGCCCTCGTCCACGGTCTCGCTCATGGTCATAATAGCATCGTGCTCGGCGTTCAGAATGGTCTCGATATCAGATGCGTACTGGGTGTAGGGCATTTCCAGATAGACATTGCTGGTGGTCAGTGCATCCACAGAATTGCTGTCCTCGGGGAAGCCCTCGGTGGACTTGATGATCTCGGCGGTAGCAGCGGAGCCGCAGGCCGGGAAGGTGCCGGTCTTGGCAATGGCCTGTGCGCCCTCCTCGGAGACACACCAGTTGATGAAGTCGGCAGCGGCCTCTGCCTTGGGAGAATCCGCGTTGATGGCCAAGCTGGTCACAGTGCCCAGCGTAGAACCAGCCTCTGCACCGGCGGGGTGCGGGTACTTGACGATGCCCCAGTTGAACTTGGTCTCGGCATCCTTCATGTAAGCTTCCAGCGTGGAAATGAACCAGCTGCCCATGTTGACCATTGCGCACTGCTGGTTCTCAAAGGCTGCGGAGTAGTGCAGAGAAGAGGTCTTGAGGTAGCCGTAGTCCATGCAGATGCCGTCCTTCTGCTGGGCAATGACCATATCGTAGGTGGGCTTCATGAAGTCGTAGGTGCCGTCGATGATGGTGTTTTTGCCGTCCAGAATGGAGAACAGAGAAGCGGCAGAGCGCCAGGTGTGGTAGTGGCAGCCATAGACCTTGGTGTCGCCGGAGCCGCTGGTCATCTTGCGGGCCAGAGCATCGTAATCTTCCATTGTCAGGTCATTGGAGGGATACTCCACACCGGCAGCATCAAACAGATCCTTGTTGTAGTACAGCACCCAGAAGTCGCTGCGGAAGGGCACGGCGTAGAAGTTGCCGTCGTCGGTGGTCAGCTGCTCGATGGTGCCGTTGAAATCGCCGGTGTCGCGGGTCAGCACCTCATTCAGAGGCTTGAGGTAGTCCAGATTGATCAGGTTTGCGTAGCCGGGGATATCCTTGATGGTCACGATATCCAGATCAGCGCTGCCGGCCAGCTGGGTAGCCAGAACGGTCATGTAATCGCTGGAGCCCAGATCCACCATCTCGATGGTCACGTCCTTGTGGCTTGCCATGTAGCCGTCGGCCATGGCCTGCCAGTAGGGGGTGGACTCCTTATCCCACACTGACCACTGCAGGGTAACAGGGCCTGCGGCTGCGGAAGCAGCGGTGGAACCGGCAGTGGAGGAAGCAGCGGTGGAGCTTGCAGAAGAGCCGCCACAGGCGCTCAGGGCAGCAGCTGCGCCGCAGGCAGCGGCAGCGGTAAGGAACGAACGACGAGAGATCTTTTTCATAAGTGTGTCCTCCTTCAGGGCAGTGTGTTTGTTCTGTGCAGCAGCCTCCCCCGTGCCGGGGAGCCGCTCGCTTTTGTTGACACTAGGATACCGCACAAACGCAAAAACCGGAATGGAAAAATTCCGGGAAGAGTTGCAGTTTTTCTGTATCTTTTAAAAAAAGATGTACTTTCTTACACTGGAGTCTGCACTTTCTTGTTCTCTTGCACAGTTTGCATCCGTGACGAGAGAAAAAAGCATATAAAGTACACAATTCTCATGAAAAAAGCCGTTGACAAACCGCGCCGGAATCAGTACTGTATAAAGGAAAGAATGCAAACTGTCACCAGAAAGGAGGCACCGTTATGAAGAGCAGCCACCGTTTCCCGCTGCGGCGGCAGATCGTGTGGGGAATGCGCTTTTTTACCTTTCTTACCTCTCTGGCCGTGGGCGCGGCGCTGTTCATTCTCTCCAACCAATATGTGCGTGCCAACTCCCTGCAGGCGGCAGAGTTCAACCTGCGGCTGGTGGCTACCTCCATCGAGACCAGTCTGGAAAGCGCCGATGCTCTTTTGAACTGGGCTTCCATTGACAGCACCGTGCGGCGGTACATCTCGCAGGAAAATATCAACGGCACCCAGACCATTGCCGCCTACGAAGCCATGCAGGAAAAATACTATTCCAGCACCCTGTACAGCCATATCCTCCGCTTTTTTGTTACCAATGAGAACGACCGGCATTTGCAGTTCGGCCCGCTGAACTCCTCGGCGGCGCTCAACCGCACCAGCGTAAAGCAGTTTCTCACCAAGGGGTACGGGATGCAGTTCGCCACCGACCCGCTGCTGCCCGGCAGTCCGAGCTGCATCGCCATCAGCCAGCCTGTCCGCTGCGGCAAGGGCACCTTGCACCGGGGCAGCACCTACCTTGCGCTGGATACCGCCATTATCACCGACCCGGCAGCAGGTTACAGCCTGACCGACGGCAGCGCGTTGTACTGGGAGATGGGCAGCCGCCTGTGGCAGATCGAAAACGGCAGCCTGACCGAGATTGAAAATCCGCTGCGGGAGGTGGACTACACCCTGCGCACCGGCAGCAATAACGGCGTGACAGAGCAGACCGCATGGCAGGGCAAGGTGCAGCTGGACGGCCAGAAGTATTATGTAGTCAAGGTAACACTGAACGGCCGCAGCGCGGCACTGGTACAGCTTTTGCCCGCAAATACCTTTTTGCTGCACTACGGCGTGTACCTGTGGCTGGTCGCCCTTGGCACTGCCATCATCTGGGGACTGAGCTTTTTGATGCAGCACTGGCTGGAGTGGGTCATTACCCGCCCGGTGGAGGCGCTGCAAAAGCGCATCGAAACCGTGGGCAGCGGCAACTTTGCCCCCGACCGCACGGTGGAGTGGAACAACGAGCTGGGCGACATCGGCCGGGGCATCAACCAGCTGGCTGAAAACGTGGACAGCCTGATGACCCGCCGGGTGGAGGACGAACGTCGCAAGCAGGAGCTGGAATACCGGATGCTGCAAAACGAGGTGAACCCGCACTTTATCTACAACACCCTCAACAGCATCCGCTGGATGGCTACCATCCAGCACGCGCCCGGCATTGCCGAGATGGTCACCGCCTTTGCACGGCTGACCAAAAGCATCTCCAAAGGCACCCAGAAGCTGGTGCCTTTGCAGGAGGAGCTGGCATTGCTCAACGATTACTTTACCATCCAGCAGTACCGCTACGGCGGCGACCTGGAGATTGAGGTCTCCCGCATTGAAAGCGAGACCCTTTGCCGGGACTGCATGATTCCCCGGTTCACCTTGCAGCCGCTGGTGGAAAACGCCATCTTCCACGGGCTGGAACCCAAGGGCGGCCACGGCAGCGTGCTGCTGGATATCTCCACCGACCCGGATACCGGGGACGTATTGCTGCGCATTACCGATGACGGCGTGGGCATGCCGCCGGAGCAGGTAGCTCACCTTCTGGACGAGCCCGCCGAGGGTGCCGAAAAGGCTGAAAAGTTCCGTCATGTCGGCCTGTGGAACGTGAACCGCCGCATCCGGTATTCCTTTGGCGAGGGTTACGGCCTGACCATTGAAAGTGAAGAGGACGTGGGCACCGAGGTCACCATCCGGCTGCCCTATCAACAGAAAGGAGACACCCATGCTGCGGATATTACTGGTGGATGATGAGCCGCTGGTGCTCATCGGCCTGCAGGGGATGCTGGAATGGGAAAAGCTGGGCTATACCGTCTGCGGCACCGCCCGCAACGGAAAGCTGGCGCTGGAACTCATTGAGCGGGAGAAGCCGGATATCGTCATTGCCGACGTAAAAATGCCGGTGATGGACGGGCTTACCCTTGCCCGCACCTGCCGGGAGCGCAACGCCCTGCCCGCCTTTATCATGCTGACCAGCTTTGAAGAATTTGATTACATCAAGCAGGCCATGGGTGCCGGAGTGGTGGATTATCTGGTCAAGCTGGACCTGACCCCCGAGAACCTGCAAACCGCCCTTGCCAAGGCCGCCGAAAAGGTAAAAAAGGAGCGTGCTTTGCTGGGCGAATTGTCAGCACAGGAAAATCTTGCCGAGAGTGTGCGCAGCTATCAGGAGCGTTTTTTCGTGCGGTTGTACGCCGGGCTGTTCCCGGACGAAGCCGCATTGGAGCAGCCTTTGCAGCACATGGAGCTGAACCTTGCAAGCGACGCCTACCTTGTAGCCAGCTGCGAGATCATCGCCAACACCGCCCTTACCCCCGCCCAGCAGCTGAAGCTGAGTTTTTCCTGCGGGCGGATGCTGGAGACCACCCTGCAAAACTACCTGCCCTGCTATGTGACCGGGGCGGATGCCATGCGCTGCAATGTGCTTTTCTGCCTGACCGATGCCCAGTGCCAAAAATACCGGACGGTACTGCGCCCGCTGCTGGAACGCGCCAGCCAAATTCTATACAACTATTTCACGGTACGGCTGCTCTGGGCGGTAGGACGCCCCACCGGCTCCCTGCTGGGGCTGGCGCGCCGCTGCCGGGAAAACGCCCACCTACAGCCCCTGCTCACGGTGGAGCAGCCCATCCAGTTCGTGGAGGTCAACGAGGGCGACGCCACCGCCGGGAAGATGCAGGTGGTGGCACAGGTGCAGGAGTATGTTAAGAATCATCTTTCGGAAAAACTGACGCTGGCCGATGTGGCGGCTGTATTCAATTTTTCGCCCAACTACCTCAGCCAGCTGTTCGGCAAATACGGCGACAGCGGCTTTGTGGAGTACATCACCGAGACCCGCATCGCTGCGGCAAAAGAGATGCTGGAACAGGGCGATTTGAAAGTATACGAGATCGCTGAGAAACTGGGGTACGAGAGCGCTTTCTATTTTTCCAAGGTATTCAAAAAGGTCACGGGGCTCAGCCCGCGGGAATACCAGCAAAGTATTTAAAATCGGAGGCTTTTATGATACAGGAACAGCTTGCTCATCTGCCGGAATTTCTTCCCGATTACCGGCCCTTTCCCCCTGTCAAAGAGCACACCGCATGGCAGGGGCTGCCCCTGCGGGCAAAGCAGCGCTTTTTGCAGGCGGGGGAAGCCGCGCTGCAAACGCCCATTGCGCCCCTGCCGCTCTCGCTCTGGCTGGATTTCACCCACACTGGGCGGCGCACCCCATGGGAGACGGCTTACTTTTCCCGCCGGGCGCGGCTGTGCGCGCTGGTAAGTGCCGAGTGTGTGGAGCACGAAGGGCGCTTTCTGGATGAAATTGCCGATACCGTATGGGCGATCTGCGAGGAAAGTGCATGGCAGCTGCCCGCCCACAACAGTTATGTGCGGGACACCCCGCAGCTGCCCCTGCCGGACACCACCCGCCCCATCGTGGATTTATTTGCCGCCGAGACCGGCGCGCTTCTGGCGCTGACCCGGTACTTACTGCCCGATGAGCTGGATACTGCCGCGTCGGGCATCACGGCGCGGATGGAGCGGGAGCTGAACGCCCGCATCCTGACGCCTTATTTTACAAGCCACTTCTGGTGGATGGGCAACGGCGCAGAGCCTATGTGTAATTGGACGAGCTGGTGCACCCAGAATGTGCTGCTCACGGTCTTTCTGCTGCCCACCACGCAGCAGCAGCGGCAGGCTGCCGTCAAACAGGCAGCGTACAGCCTCGACTGCTTTTTAAAGGACTACGGCGCGGACGGCTGCTGCAACGAGGGTGCGCAGTATTACCGCCACGCCGGGCTGACCCTGTGGGGCTGCCTTGAAATTTTGTCCAGCATTGTGCCGGAGGCCTTCTCTCCCCTGTTCCATGAACCTAAAATCAAAAATATCGCGGAGTACATCTGCAATGTCCATGTAGAAGGCCCTTACTACCTGAACTTTGGCGATTGCAGCCCCCTTGCCGGGCGGTGCGGTGCGCGGGAATACCGCTTTGGGCAGGCTGTGGGCAGCGATGCCCTGCAAGCCCTTGCGGCGGCAGACTTCCGCGCCGATGCCGACCCCGACCATTTGCAGAACCCGGACGGCAGCACCCACATCAACCTGTGGTACCGGCTGACCACCGCCTTTGCAGAAGAAGAAATGATGGCGTACTCCGCAGCGCCCCGGCACCATTTAACGGTGTGGTACCCCAGTGTGGGCGTCTATGCCGCACGGCAGGGCAGCTGGGTGCTGGGTGCAAAGTTCGGCTCCAACGGCGACAGCCACAACCACAACGATACCGGCAGCATTACCGTGTACAAGGACGGAAGACCGTTTCTCATCGATATCGGAGTGGAGAGCTACACCCAAAAGACCTTCAGCCCCCAGCGGTATGAAATTTGGACCATGCAGAGCGCATGGCACAATCTGCCTACCTTTGACGGTGTGCAGCAACTGCCCGGCGCGGAATACGCCGCCCGGGAGGTGTGCACCGATAAAAACAGCATCACCGGCGAGCTGGCGGACGCGTACCCTCCCATCCCGGGGCTTACCACCTACCGCCGCAGCGTATCTGTCAGCGAACAGGGCATCACCCTGCGGGACGAAACGGACTATCCCGGCACGGTGGAGCTGACCCTGCTCACCGAGCAGAAGCCTGCCCCCACTGCGGACGGCTTTGCGGTGGGCACACTGGGCGGCATCCGTTTTGACCCTGCTGCCGTAACGGCTGCCGTTACGGCGGTGCCCATCACCGACCCGCGCCTGCGCACCGCTTGGCCGGAAACAATCTATAAGATCACCCTGCATTTCCAAAAAATGCTGAACCTCGAACTGTACTAAGGAGAACTGCCATGGAGACCATCAAGCTGAAAATTCTGGACGAAGCCGGCCACACCCTGATGACCTGTGACGCCGACACCGCCGTATCCCTTGTTTACACCAACGAGTACCACCCCGGCGACCGGGTGGCACTGGAAATCGACCATCCCGGGCAGTACTGCGTCATCCAGTTCGAGGACACCATGCCCGAAGCCCTTGTATATGTGGTCAAGCGGGAGATCAATTTCCACATTCCCTTCGGGGAGCAGGCCATCACCTACTCGCCCAAGAGCTTTGCGGGCAGCCGTCACGTTATCCGGGCACGGCTGGCACTGCCGGAAGAGATTGCCGCCCGGCGGAATCTGGCCTTCAACTGCTATGACGAGCATGGCGACACCGGTTTTTATCCCCACGCCAGCGCCAACGTAGAAACGCGCGGCGAGGCGGTGTTTGCCGCCCGCAACGCCATCGACGGCATTTTTGAGAACAGCGCCCACGGCGAGTATCCCTACCAGAGCTGGGGCATCAACCGCGACCCGAACGCAGCCCTGACGCTGGATTTTGGCCGGGAAGTACTGCTGGATGAGCTGCGCATCACCGAGCGGGCAGATTTCCCCCACGACAACTACTGGGTCAAGGCCACGGTGGAATTTTCTGATGGCAGCCAGCTGGACATCCCGCTGGTGAAAAGCGCCAAACCCCAGAGCGTGGCCTTTGAGCCCAAGCGGGTGCGCAGCCTTGTGCTGAAGGATCTGATTCAGGCCGAGGGGACTTCCCCCTTCCCGGCGCTGACCCAAATCGAAGCCTTTGGCACCGAGGTGAAGTAAAATGAGCATCTACAATGCCCTTTATGGGCGGGACGGCCACGGCGTAGGCCCAAACGAGCCGGAGAAAAAAGGCTTTGCACGCTTTTGCCAGATGGTCGGCCGCGACCTCGGCCAGCTGCTGGGCACGAACCTGATGGTCTGCGTGCTCTGCCTGCCTGCCGCACTGGGGGTCTCGCTGGGCGTGACCCTGCTCTCCCTGCCGCTGACGGTGGTGTGCAGTGCGGTCACCGGTCTGCTGACCGGCCCTGCCATGGTGCTGCTGGCAGACTGCGCTCTGCGCAGCTTGCAGAACGACCCCTCCCAGTGGCTGCCCCGGGCAAAGCAGACCCTAGCCGCCCATTGGAAAGCCGCCTGCGGCTTTGGCTGCATTGGCACGCTGGTGCTGGGGCTGCTGTGCTTTGTATCGGCCTTTGTGTTTGAAGCCGCCGCGCAGCAGGGGTATTACCCCGGGCTTGCCATTCTCGTTTTTCTGGCGCTGGATTTTCTGGTGCTGGCGGTTCTGGCTACGCTTTGCGCTGCCGTTCTGCCGCTGCAACTGCCCGCCCCGGACAGCTTGCTGCGCCGGGCGGGCAGGCTGCTGGCTGTCGCCCCGGCGCGCTGCGTCCTGGCAGGCGTTCTCATGCTGGCGGGCATCGGCGGCATGATCTTGCTGTTCCCGGTCAGCGTGTTCTGGGCGGTGCTGTTCGGCTTCTGGCTGCCGGGGCTGGCAGCGATGCAGACCCTGTTCCCGGTTTTGCGGCAGGAATACGGCGTAGAGGTGCGCAGCATCCCGCGCCCGGCAGCGCCGGATAAGCCCCTGACCGCACAGGAGCAGAAAAAGCGCTCCCGCGCCAACTGGTGGTATTACAACTGGGGCATCGTGGCGGTGGCGGCAATGGTCATTGTGGGCGTAGCGTATGTGGCGCACGGCCTGCTGACTACCGTAGACCCGGACTACACCGTGGCGGTAGTCACGGCGGAGGCCCTGCCGGACGAGGCCGTGCAGCGCCTGCAGACTGCGCTGGCAGACTATGCGGAGGACGCCAACGGCGACGGGGCTGTGGTGGTGCAGGTGAACAACTACACATGGAGCGCCGATGCCGCCCTGACCGACATGAACGGTCAGATGGCCGGTGCCACCCAGATGAACACCGACCTTGCCAACGGCGAGAGCAAAATCTGGATCTTGGATGACCCGGAGGGCTTCGAACAGGCCTATGGGGCACTGAGCGAAAAGCTGGGCGCGGAATGGCAGACAAAGCTTATCCCGTGGCGCAGCCAGCCCGCCCTTTCCGGGCTGGAACTGGGCAGCTACAACACTGCCGCCGATGGCAGCCAGACTGTTGATATCCAGAGCCGCTTTGCCGGGTACAGCGTGGCAGTGTTTGATGCTTCAGATGCGTTGTGGCAGGCGCTCAATTCGTAAACAGAAACGACCGTCCGTTCTCTTTTTGTTTATGTGGTATTCTATACACAGAAAAATAGACGGAGGCATACCGCCATGAATCCCCATACCACGCTGAATCTTGCCAAGATTGCTCTGTGCGCGGTGGAAACCGTACTGAGGAATACTTCGCCCGATGCAGAGGACTATCCCCCAGCCAGTTGAATAAAATAACAACGCTGCAAGTGCTTATCGTCAGGCTGTTACAGATGCAGCAGCATAAAACGGACATCTCTTCAATAAAAAAGTCAAGTAGACTTCAATTTGAGCCAAATAGTAAGACTTCTTATGTTTTACCGTCATAAATTTTTCAAAATCATCTTGACGCACCTTGCGAAACATGATATTCTCTGTCACAAATCTCACTGATTTTGTGGATTGGTTTGAAACCATCCACAAGATGTGGTCGTGTTCATTTTGAACACAGCCACAGAAAGTGGTTGGTTATCACCGTGAGACCCACCACTTCAGTGAGGAAAAGTCCACGAAAGAATTTACCGCCCCGCAACACACCCGATTCATTTTGCCGCCGATTCACCCGACAAAATCCATCGCTGCGCTGCATGGGCGGTATTTTTCTTTTTCACAAATAAAATCTTATGTA
>OIWQ01004024.1_pt1 | contig 12408 bp, 10 predicted proteins | sample 1587571 | NCBI WGS metagenome assembly OIWQ01 (sample SAMEA3888910, study PRJEB22519) | human gut metagenome | biome: human gut; feature: human-associated habitat; material: faeces | place: Denmark | collected 2010 | reverse complement strand
CTCTAAATCAATTTCCTCCCCCACAGGCAAGCCGTCAATCACCACGCCGATTGCCTCGGAATGAGACTGCCCGAAAATCATAATTTTTACTTTTTCTCCAAAACTAGAGGACATTTGTCACACCTCCCAGCTTCGCCAGCTCTATAAAGAAGGACGGATAAGATTTATTGACCGCCTCTGCACCCAGAATCGTCAGCTCTACGCCAAGGCTCACCGCCGCAATCGCCATTGCCATCACGATACGGTGATCATTATGGGAATCTATCACGATTTCCCCCTCAGGTGGATTACAGCCGCCTGTAATGATGATGCTGTCAGGTCTTTCCTCCACCTCCACGCCGATTTTCTGCATACATTCCGCCATCACAGCCAATCGGTCGCTTTCCTTCATCCGCAGTCTGCCTGCGTTGTAAATTTCGGTTTTGCCCTCTGCCGCAGCCGCCGCTACACAAAGAATCGGCACCAAATCGGGAATTTGGGACGCATCAATGCGGATGCCCTTCATTTCCTTATGGGTTGCCGTAATCTGGTTCAGCGCAACCTTCGTTTCCGCGCCAAATTCCTCCAAAAGAGCGGCAATCGCCCGATCCCCTTGGGGAGATTCCATATCCAGCCCCTGACAGCCGATGCTGCCGCCAATCGCGCCTGCAACGAGCCAGAACGCCGCATTGCTCCAATCCCCCTCTGCATAGCGCATCCGCGGGCCATGGTATTTCTGCCCACCGGGGATGCTCCAGCCGCTTTCGGTTTCCGTTACCGTAATCCCGAAGGTCTTCAGCGTTTTCAGCGTCATATCAATATAGCCCTTAGATTCGATTTTTGTTGTCAGGCGAATTTCGCTTTCGCCCTCCAATAACGGCAGCGCAAACAGCAGCCCTGTGATAAACTGGGAGCTGACATTCCCCGGCAGGGTATATACGCCGGCGGTTAGCTTGCCTTCCAATGTAACAGGAAGGTGGTCGCCGTCTGCCTTGCAGCCATGCCTTGCCATCTCATCCAGCAAAACGCCAATCGGGCGTTCGGGGAGTCTCCCCTTGCCTTCGAAGCGGCAATGCTTTCCCAATGCGCCCGCAATCGGGAGCAGAAAACGGAGGGTGGAACCGCTTTCGCCGCAGTCGAGGGTACAAAGCTGTCCATCTGCCTGTCCAATGCCCTGTCCATTTGCCTGTCCAATCCTGTCCACTGGACAGGGGAGCGGACACCCAATCGGCATCACATAAATGCCCGAGGGTTCGCGCTCAATTTCCGCACCAAGGCTTTGCAGACAGCGCGCCGTCGCTTCCATATCCTCAGACCAGCCATCCACGAACAGCACGCTTTCCTCCTCTGCCAATGCCGCCGCAATCAGCGAGCGGTGCCCATCGGATTTTGAGGAAATGATACGCACCTGCCCCTGTTTTAATGGAGTTTTCTCAATTTTTATATTCATATCATACCGCCTTTACGCCAATGCCGTTCTGACTAAATCCAACACTTCCTCCGTCGGGATTTTCACGATTTCGCAATGCCCGATTTTCGTCGGGAGGACAAAGCTGATTTCGCCGCCTCTGCGTTTTTTATCCTTTAATACCCCTGCCGCAATTTCCTCCGCCGTATAGGAAGTGGAAGTAGGCAGGTTGTTGTGCAGAAGTGCCTGTCGGATGGTTTCCGCAAGCCCTTTTTCCGCAAGACCGCGCCGCTCCGCTACCTTCGCAATCAGATGCATCCCGATGGCTACAGCATGCCCATGCGAAAGGGTGAAATTGCTGTTCTTTTCAATGGAATGTCCCAAGGTATGCCCCAGATTGAGCAGCTGCCGCAGACCTGTATCGAATTCATCCTCATTGACGATATCCCGTTTCATTTTTACGCAGGTTTCAATGATTTCCTCCAGTTTCTCCTTAAAATCACCCGATGCCGTTTCCGCAAACAGCTTCGCATCCCCGATTACGCCGTATTTCAGCGTTTCGGCAATGCCGTCCGCGAAAATTTCTTCGGGCAGGGTATCTAAGGTATCCACATCGCAAAGCACCAGCTGCGGCTGATAAAACGCGCCTGCCATATTTTTGCCTGCCCTGAGGTCAATGGCTGTTTTGCCGCCGACAGAGGAATCCACCGCCGCCAGAAATGTGGTCGGCACCTGCACAAAGCGAATTCCTCTCTGATAAACCGCCGCCGCGAAGCCTGCCATATCACCTGCAACACCGCCGCCCAGCGCAATAATGATATCCTGTCGGGTGATTTCCTGCTCTGCCAGAAATTCCAGCAGCAAGCGTTTAAAATCGTTAACGTAAGCAGTACCCAGCAGCAAATCTACCTGCGGATGCTTTTTACGCAGCTTTTCGCCGTCCTTCTGTGCCATACAGCCTGCAACACAGATAACTACATCCGGATTGGCACGCTTTACAGCCTTTAATTCGCCAATTTTGCCGGCAATTTTCTTTTCCGCACTTTCGCGCACGCAGCAGGTGTTGACAATAATTATATCTGCGGTATGAAAATCAGGATTAGGCGCATAGCCCAGCTCCTGCAGCTGTCCTGCATAATGCTCCGTATCGGATTCATTCATCTGGCAGCCATAATTTATCAGACAGTAGGTTTTATTTTTATCACTCATGTAAATACCTCCGTGTAAAATCAGTCTATCATTATATTATACCCAATTACAGTCACTTCCCGCAACATTTCCCACGGAAAGAAGTAGGGAATAATTTATAAAATATTTTAGTAGTAGGTATTGAAATCTGCCCTTAAGATGATTACAATATATGCAGGCAAAGAATTTTTCCGATTGCCTTTTAATATAGTTTAGGAAGGTCAAAATCATGCAAAGCAAAAAGAAATGGTTTGTTGTATTTATTCTGCTCGCTGCCCTTGCAGGCGCAGCCTTTTATTTTCTTTATTTCATCCGTACACCGGCTTATGCTCTGAACGAAGCGCGTGTTGCACTGCAGCAGCATGACAGCGCAAAATTTTCACGATATGTTGATGTTCCCTCTGTTATGGACAACGCTTTCGAGGACATCATCAAGGCAGAAAGCAAAATCAATAACGATAATGTTTTCTCCAACCCGTTCGCACTCGGCATTCTGCATATGCTTAAGCCTTCGGTTGTAGACCTGATGACGCAGGAGGCTCTGGACAAAATTGCCGCTAAGCCCGACAATACGCCTAAGCAGCCGGTCGATCCCGTACCTGATGCTATGAAGCGTAACCTGGAACGCCACATTCCCATTCAAAACCTTACTGTCAAAGATCTGAAGCTCAGCAAGCATGATGGCGAAACAGCTACAGCTACGCTGGTACTGCGCGATAAGGATCTGGAAAAGGATTTTATTGCCGAGCTGTTGATGCAGCAAAATGATAAAGGTGATTGGCAGATTAAGAAAGTCAGCAATCTGGCAGACTTTATCATCCAATTGGACGCAGCTAAACGTGCTAAACAGGCCCTGCTGAATAAGCCTGTTATGGAACGTCTGAACAAAGCACTGCAAGCAACCAGCGAACGCTTGACGCTGAACAAGGACAGCAACAAAATCGGCAGCGAGGAAAAAGCTACGCTTACTGCTACGATCATGGCCAAAAACATGAGTAACGTTGCTATCAACCGTATGTATTACGATGTAACCGTGCTCAACGATAAAGGTGAACAGCTTTATTCCTATCCGGAGCATTATCAGGGCAGCATTGCCCCCGGACAGGCAGTGGAGCTCACCACCAGCAAAAAGCTGAATTCCATGCTGCCGGATGACAAAAAGCTGATGAATCTGGATATTACCAAAGAAACCGTAAAAATTCAGGTCACCTATATTGCTTTTGATAACGGCGAAGTAATTTCTCCTAGGGGTTTGATTGAATAACCACAAAAAAATTAAACGCTTACATCCCACGTTGATGCGTGGGGCGTAAGCGTTTTTTGTTGTTCTTATATTTTTTTACGCTACAGCTTTACTCTTTAACCTGCAGTTGCAAAACATCCGGTCGTGAATAATGACCACAGGCGTCAAATTCCATACGGCTGGCAGGCACCTTGTCTATATCCAAATCCGCATAAATAATTGCTTCCTTATCCCAGACAGGCTCCGTAACATAATGTCCATAAGGATCAATCACACAGCTGCCGCCGCGACAGACAAGCTCAGGCAGCTTAGCGACTTCATCTTGTGCATGCAAATCAGCAGGATACATATCTTTAGTGAAGAACTGATCGCAGTTAATGTAATAGCAGCGTCCTTCGAGCGCAATATGCTGAATAGTAGCCTGCCACTCAGGATTATCATTTGTATTGCAGGAAATCAAAATCGTGACGCCTTTTTGGTATAAAGCCACACGTGCCAACGGCATGTAAGACTCCCAACAAATCAAATTACCAAGCGGTCCCCACGGCGAAGCAACCACAGGAAAATAAGCCTTATCCGCATCACCCCAAACAAAGCGCTCCGCACCTGTAGGCTTAAGCTTGCGGTGCAGGGTAGCAATGCTGCCGTCAGGAGCAAAAATGATGTTGCTGTTATAAAGCGTACCGCTTACAGCATCACGCTCCGATATACCAATGCTTACATAAGCATTTACCTCGCGCGCCGCTTTTCCGAGCGCATAAGTTTCTACGCCAGGCACTACAATGGAACCATCATAATACCGCTTCCAGTCGGCACGTCCTTCTTCCTGTCTGCTGCCTACGGTAAAGCCAAAGGTCATGCCGTAAGGATAGCAGGGAATAATCAGCTCCGGCAGCACGATAAGCTGTGCTCCGCCGGCACCTGCCTGCTTAATCAGATCAATACATTTGACCAGTGTTGCATCCTTATCAAACATTATGGGCGCACACTGCACTACAGCTACACGACAATTTTTTTCTAAATCTAACATTTTATTCCCCTCAGATGAAAAATTTATCCGGTATAATGCTTGCTACATAAACCCAAAACATAGCATATCATTGCTCGCACCGATATTTTTATTTTTTCTTAAATCAGTGGCAGCTGCCATGCCTTTCGCTGCTGTCTGTAAGCTTTCCGGATTTATATACGTATTATACAATAATCATCTGTTGAATTATATAGATATACAACAATTATACAATATACAATAACGAAATGCGCCTTTAAGAAAATAAGATACAATTAATCATTTTATTCAGCAACCCTCAGCCAGCCTTTGGCCAGCAACGATTGGCAAAATACATCCTCTTTAAGAATATAGATATTCCTGCCCGCACTTTTCATACTGATGGCAAGCTGCAAATCAGCACCGTCACACACGGAAGCATCCGCCGTACCTACGATAACCATATCAGCACTGGCTGTAACGTGCTGTGCAACGCTTGCACCAAGCGCAGTCAGTATCTCCCGAAGGTTTTTAAGATAAAGGCCGTCAAAAGAGCCTAACAGAACTATATTTTTATCTGCCAACGGTCTTAAGCGCCTGAAAGACGGTACGATTGCAAGCTCTCTTTGCTGCGGCGGCAGATGATAATCCGCCACTGCCAGCTCCTTCAGCTTTTGGTAACAGCCATTGCAAATATTGCAGTCAACAAGAGCCCTATGCGCACCTGCTGTAGAAATATTAAAATATTCGGCGACCGCAGTCTGCTTATACCTGCCTAAAAACGGTAATTCATTCTGCGCCAACTTCATAACATCAACATAATCATTGGCTAATCTTTTGGCATAATAGCCTGCCAGATTTTCCGCAATAAAGCTCAAATCAAAGGCTACATTATAGCCTGCAATAATATCATCAGCCAAAAAATCCATAAAGGACAAAATTACCTCGTCGATTGCCGGAGCATCCGCAACCATGGCGTCATTGATACCGGTGAGCCGTGTAATATAATACGGGATAGATAATTCCGGCTTAACTAAGCTGGAAAATTCATCTACTCTGCGATTATTGCGGTATTTTATGGCCGAGATTTCCGTTATATAATCATTTTGCGGACTCAATCCGGTAGTTTCAATATCTAAAACAGTATAATCGTCAGGATAAGCTAAAAGCAGCTTGCCATCCATATACCTGTTTCTTTTTACAGAACTCAAATAATCACCTTGCCGAGCCTAGCTCAGCGTCTATGTCCTTTCTTTTGCTTATTTCTCCAACACCTTCATACACATAATTCCTTTTTCGTTACGCACCAGGAAAAAGCTTATTTCATCTCCCTTATGCAGACCGGAAACCTTTTGAGGCTCTGAAAGCAACGTGCCTATGATATTGACCTCACGCACTTCCTTAAGCAGTACATAAGCCGCTTCGGCCTCATCGCCGCGCACCAGATAAACTGTGACGATATCGGGATGCATTGCAAGTCTTGCAGGATCTAAAGAGGTAAGCTTACGCATTGCTTCTGTTGCTTCGTCTGCCTTATACGCCTTTTGCACCATTGCCACTTTGCTTTGGAACTCGCTCAGGCGAGGCATTTCGCTCGGCAGCACAGCTGCCTGCGCTTCCATCAGCTCAGCTAAGCGTATCTTCGCTGATTGCTCATCATTGCCATGCAACAACTTCAACGTCTTTTTATCCGCATCGTGTACAGCACAGCAAAGTATTTCAAAACTAATGCCTGCCTGTTCATCTATATAACCATAGCAAAGCACACCGGTAGCATCATCGGTTACCTCAAAAATGCTGCCAAGCTTTTGCGCCACGCCGGCAGCGTCTATGTAAAGGTATTTATCTACGATATCACGGAAATTCATTTCTTTAAGAAGCATATCATCACCTCATTGGATATGATTGAAGTTAGTTTTAATTATAATAAAGGCATTTCATTTTACTCTGCTGTAAAAGACTGCCTATATTCAATCATACATGCAAATTCCGTAATTTGCAATAAAGCAGCAAGCATTTTTAAGTGTGTTAGGTTTGTCGGAATCAAAAGCGCAGAAAGTAAAAACGTCCCACCCGTCAGACGAGTGGGACGAAAGTTCATTATAAAGCTATCTTAGTGATGGAACAGGCGCAGACCGGTGAATGCCATGGCAATACCGTACTTATCGCAGGTCTCAATAACATTGTCATCACGGATAGAGCCGCCTGCCTGTGCAATATATTGCACGCCGCTGCGATGCGCACGCTCAATGTTATCGCCGAACGGGAAGAATGCGTCACTGCCAAGAGCAACATCCTTCAGCTGAGCAACCCAAGCCTTTTTCTCTTCGCGAGTCAGCGGTTCCGGTTTTTCGGTGAAGAAGTTTTCCCATACGCCGTCAGCCAGTACATCTTCATAATCATCGGAGATATAAACGTCGATGGTGTTGTCGCGGTCGGGACGACGGATGCTGTCCTTAAACGGCAGAGCCAATACCTTCGGGTTTTGACGCAGCCACCAGATATCAGCTTTACCGCCTGCAAGACGGGTGCAATGTACGCGGGATTGCTGGCCGGCGCCGATGCCGATAGCCTGGCCGTCTTTTACATAGCAAACGGAGTTGGACTGAGTGTATTTCAAAACGATTAAGGAAATCAGCAGGTCGCGTGCTGCGCCTTCCGGAATTTCTTTATTCACAGTCGGGCGGTTTTGCAGCAGGTCAGCGGTAATTTTAGCTTCGTTGCGCTCCTGCTCGAAGGTAATACCGAATACCTGCTTGTGCTCCAGCAGTTCCGGCTTGTAGTTTTCATCAATTTTAATGATGTTGTAAGTGCCTTTGCGTTTACCCTTCAGAACAGTAAGAGCTTCTTCGGTATAACCGGGTGCGATAACACCGTCGGAAACCTCGCGTGCCAGCATTTTAGCAGTCTGCACGTCGCAAACATCGGACAAAGCAACAAAGTCGCCATAGGAGCTCATGCGGTCAGCGCCACGGGCACGTGCATAAGCATTTGCCAGTGGAGAAAGCTCCAGATCATCTACATAATAAATTTTCTTCAGAGTATCGCTCAGCGGCAGGCCTACTGCAGCACCTGCAGGGCTTACGTGCTTAAAGGATGCTGCTGCCGGCAGACCGGTTGCTTCCTTCAGTTCTTTTACCAGCTGCCAGCTGTTGAAAGCATCAAGGAAATTGATATAACCAGGACGGCCGTTCAGTACCTCAATCGGCAGCTCGCTGCCATTGTTCATGTAAATACGTGCGCTGCCCTGATTAGGATTGCAGCCATATTTTAATGCTAATTCTTTCACTATAACTCCTCCTCTTTTGTATAGTGCCAGTCACTTAGACAAACAAAAAAACCGACACACTGGCACAAGAAAAAATCTTTGCCCAGACGGTCGGCGTGCTACCGGTCATACTCCCCTGTGGTAACCCACTTCCGTCAGTTATATGACCTAATACTAAAATTATAAGATGCCTCGTTGTTTTTGTCAATAGCGGGCGATTGTGGTAGAATAAGTATATGATGAATTAGAGTATTGCCCCCTTTAGTCTCGCTATCGCTCGACAGTTCCCCCAAGGGGGAACCAAGTATTCTTGTCTATACATATACCGAAAAGGCACGGCAAGCTCTTTTCAAAGGAGGAATTAATATGACTCTCTGTTATGTATGTCCGCATCGCTGCGGTGTAGACCGCCCGGCAAATATGTCTGATACTACAGGCTGCTTCGGCAGCTGCGGCGTAGGCCTCGCTCCGATTGTTGCCCGCGCCGGCCTGCATATGTGGGAAGAGCCCGTCATCAGCGGCACTAGAGGCAGCGGTACTGTTTTCTTTTCCGGCTGTAACCTGCACTGTGTTTTCTGCCAGAACTATGACATCAGCTGCAAAGGCTTCGGCAAGGAAATTACTATTGAACGTCTGAAGGAAATCTATCACGAGCTTATCGCCCAAGGTGCGCACAATATCAATCTGGTTACACCCACCCATTTTACCGAAGCAGTGCTGCAAAGTCTGGACGAGCCGCTGCCGGTGCCTGTTGTTTATAACACCAGCGGCTTTGAAACGCAGGATACACTGCGCCGCCTTAAAGGCAAGGTGCAGATTTATCTGCCAGATTTAAAATACAGTGATGATATGGCTGCTATCAAATACAGCAACGCGCCCTACTACTTCCGCATCACAACCGAAGCTATTAAGGAAATGTATAATCAGGTAGGCGACTACCATATTGACGATAACGGTATCATGACGAAAGGTGTCATCATCCGTCATCTGATTATGCCCGGTATGCCGGACAACACCAAGAGAATTATCGATTGGGTTGCTGCCAACTTCAAGCCGGGACAAGTAATGTTCAGCCTGATGCACCAATACGTTCCCTGCGGCCGCGCCAACGAATATCCTGAAATCAACCGCAAGGTTACGGATGAGGAATACAAGGAGCTGGAAAGCTATCTGCTGCAAAGCACTATCGAAGACGGCTTTGTACAGGAGGGAGATGCAGCCTGCAAGGACTTTATCCCCTGCTTTGACGGCACAGGAGTATAAAAATATATTTGCTTTAAATTTCATAAAATGATATAATTTTCGCACAGAGATAGCCGATGTCGGTTTCCTGCTGGAAAGTGGGGTGATGCTATGACTGTTTTCGAAGCACTTCAGCTTATGATAGGCTTTGCAACTCTCGTAGTTTTGATTTTATCACATCGCTCTAAATAAAGGCATGAAAAAAACCGCCTAGTGTAGAGGCGGCTTCCTTCAAACTCAAACTTTGCAGGGACAGCCGACCTCACACAATCGGTTATCTCTATTCTTATTATAACAGTTTTTTTGTTATTGTCAATTTGCCTCCCGACGCAAAACCTCTGCCAGAACCTCAATGCCACGGCAAATATCCTCAGTGGAGGCGTACTCTGCCGGGTTATGGCTGATGCCTGCGCGGCAGGGAATAAACAGCATTGTAGTGGGGCAGATTTTCGTCATATGCATAGCATCATGGCCGGCGCCGCTGTTCATGTGCAAGAAGCTGAAGCCCTTTTCCGCACATATCGCTTCGCTCTGTGTGGCCAATGCCTCATCCAGCGCCACCGGACTGTCTGCTGTCAGCATTTCAATCTGCACGCCGACGCCGTCGCAGACAGCGACGTTTTCGGCCTGCTCGCGGATGCTTTGCAGCACGCGCTCAATGCTTGTCTTATCAACGCCACGCACATCAACCCACAGCGTAACTGCTCCAGGCACAACGTTAATCGAACCGGGCTCTACGTCAACCACGCCAACGGTACCGACACTGCCGTTGGCTTTTTCTGTTTCCGCAGCCTCGTTCACCGCCAAAATAAGCTTAGCAGCGCTGACGAGCGCATCACGGCGCATGCCCATCGGCGTTGCACCGCTGTGGTCTGCCACGCCTTTAATATGAATCTTAAAGCGTGTCGGTGCCGCAATATTATGCACAATACCAAGCTGATGCTGCGTCTGCTCCAGCACCTTGCCCTGCTCGATATGCAGCTCCGCAAAGCACTTATAGCTGCCGGGAGCAATTACGGCATCACGATAAGCGTCAGGATTGCAGCCCCATTCACGCAAGGCCTCGATAAAGCTGATATCGCCCTTCTTGACGCCTTTGTTCAGTTGCTCCGGCGCTGCACTGCCTGTCAGCAGCTTACTGCCCATAGTTGCAAAGCCGAAGCGACTCGATTCCTCCGCACGGAAGATAATCACCTCAATACTGCGCTCAAGCTCCTCATCCTGCAGCATGTATAATGCCTCCAGAGCACCTACCACACCGCACATGCCGTCATAGGCACCACCATTGATAACAGTGTCCAGATGCGAACCACTAGCCACCGGCGGCAGCTGCGGCTGTTTGCCATCGCGACGCAAGAACACATTACCCACAGCATCGGTGCGGATTTGCAAATGCAAATCCTGCACCTGCTCCAACAGCCAGCTCTGAGCTTTTTTATCCAGCGGACTATAGGCAAGGCGGGTAACGCCCTCTTCACTGTCCGTAAAAGCAGCCAAACCTTGTAAAAGCTTAGCTACACGTTCATGATTTACCTGTAACATTTTTATTCCCCCTTCATTCGGAAATAGCAACAAAAAATATATAATAAAGATGACAGCTTTATTATACTTGCTTCTTAAGCATCACACAAGAGCGGTACTTCATCTGAAAATCCGAGATTATGAAAAGTTTTTTACACTTTTGCTAAAAACTCCTTGCAATTAATGTAAAATCCACGTAAAATTATCATAGCAAAATTTAAGAAAAGAGGTTATTTATTTTGGAACGCAAAGTTATTCAAGTTGAAGAACGTCCGCCATTACTACTTAATATTCCGTTAAGTATCCAGCATCTGTTCGCCATGTTCGGCTCTACCGTGTTGGTTCCCTTTTTATTCAAGGTCAACCCTACCACCTGCCTGTTCATGAACGGCCTGGGTACCCTGCTCTACATCTTCATCACCAAGGGCAAAATTCCTTCCTATCTCGGCTCCAGCTTTGCCTTTATCTCTCCTGTACTGCTGATTATGTCCACCTCTGCCTATAACCATGCACAGTCCGGCTTTATCGTTTTCGGTCTGCTGTTCATGCTTTTCTCGCTGATTATTCACTGCGTAGGCACCAAATGGATTGATGTCATCTTCCCGCCGGCAGCAATGGGCGCAATCATCGCTGTTATCGGTCTGGAGCTGGCACCTGTTGCAGCTAACATGGCAGGTTTGACCGGTGATAACATTAATATGGTCAACGTGGCTATTTCTATGTTCACATTGGCGGTCGGCGTTATCGGCTCTGTTGCCTTCCGCGGCTTCATGAGCATCATCCCGATTCTCTTCGGTGTTGTCTGCGGTTATGTTTTTGCTGCTATCATGGGTATCGTCAACTTCCAGCCGGTAATTGACGCTCCTTGGTTCCAGGTACCGCATTTCTACGCTCCGGTTTTTGATATCAACGCTATTATGATTATAGCTCCGGCCGCACTCGTTGTACTGGCTGAGCATATCGGTCATCTCGTAGTAACCGGCAACATTGTTGACCGCGACCTGATTAAGGATCCGGGCCTGTCCCGTTCTCTGTTTGCTGACGGCCTTTCTAATGTTATCAGCGGCTTTGCCGGCGCAACTCCGAACACTACCTACGGTGAAAACATCGGCGTTATGGCAATCACCAAGGTTTACAGCACCTGGGTTATCGGCGGCGCTGCTGTCATGGCAATCATCCTTTCCTTCTGCGGTAAGCTCAGCGAGCTGATTCACAGTATCCCCGTTCCTGTTATGGGCGGCATCTGCATCCTGCTGTTCGGCGTAATCGCTGCCAGCGGTATCCGCGTACTGGTTGAACGTCAGGTAGATTACAGCAAATCCTCCAACCTCGTAATGACCTCTGTTATTATGATTATCGGCCTTTCCGGTGCGAAGCTCTCCTTCGGTGCCTTTTCCGTACAGGGCATGGTGCTGGCAACTGTTGTTGCTATTATTATGAGCCTTGTCTTCAAGCTCTTTGAATACCTGCACCTGCTGAACGAATAAGACATATAAAGCACAAAACCGCTGCAGAAGTGATATGTACCCAGTTTTCTGGACACCGCTAAAAATTTGAATAATTATATTTAC
>OIWQ01004017.1_pt1 | contig 12425 bp, 9 predicted proteins | sample 1587571 | NCBI WGS metagenome assembly OIWQ01 (sample SAMEA3888910, study PRJEB22519) | human gut metagenome | biome: human gut; feature: human-associated habitat; material: faeces | place: Denmark | collected 2010 | reverse complement strand
GTGATGCCGCTCCGTACCCCTTTGTCCTTAGCCACCACAGCCACACCGGTACGGTTCATTTTCTCACCCAGGCTATAGCGCTCTCCCGGGATCATGCTGCCTTCATTCGTGATCTCCAGATCCTCGACCACAATATGCTCTGCATCGTACAAAAGCACTGCAGAAGATACATAGCCGTGATACACATGCGTAGGTGCATCCAGCGGGGTCCCATAATCCTGATACCAGATGCCCTGTCCGCAGGCATCGATCCGCGGCGGTGCATCTGCTGTACCGTACGCTCCGATCACGATCGGTGCCTCTTTCGTACCGCTGTCTGTCACATGCAGATATTGTCCGTAAAACACACTGCCCCGCTCCAGCAGGACACGGTCTCCCGGCTGCAGGCTTCTTCGATTAATAGCAGACAGACTGGCAAACGCCGTACTGCACGTCCGTCCGTCATTTTCATCACTGCCTGTTCTCTGACTCACATAATATGTCGCAGATAAGCTTGTCATATGCATCCTCCCGTAACCGTTTCTCAATGATCTGTGACACCTCCTCATAGGTAAAATGATCCCCATGATAGCGTCCGAACAGATCTCTGTTCTGTTCGTAAAAGTCCCTCTTCTCCTGCTCTGTGAAATCCGGGCAGAAGCCGCCTTCCCGGACCTTCTCACACGGCTGTACAAAATCCAGCTTCAGGCGGGTCAGCTCATATTGCAGATACGCCGGTGCGGAAAAATAATGCGGTCCGTAAAACCGCTGTCCTTCCTGTTCCATTCTCCGCAGCTCTTCGTTGTGCTTCTGTCGTCTGGCCTTTAGTCCCTCCATGGAGGGATCCTCGATCAGGCCCATTCTATGCGCCAAAAGGAAGGCTCCCTGAGCCTTCCTGATATGCGCCTGTGTCATAGTTTCCTGTTTTGGCATTTTCTGTTGCATTATTTCACTGCTCCCGTAATTCCATTTGCAAAGCTCTTCTGTAAACACAGGAAGATGATCGCTGTAGGAAGTGTACAGATCAATACTCCCAGCATCAGCATACCATAATCCACACTGTATCCACTCTTCAGATTGGCTACTAACATCGGCATGGTGATCGCCTTGCTGTCCTGTAAAATGATCGTCGGCCACAGATAATTGTTCCACGCATTCATAAATGTAACCGTCATCGCCGCTCCATAGGTAGATTTCATCACCGGAATGAACATCCGGAAGAAAATCTGTATTTCGCTCAGACCTTCCAGTCTGGCAGCCTCGATAATATCATGAGGGAAAGAACGTGCCGCCTGTCTGAAAAGCATGATCATAAACGGTGTCGAGATGGATGGCAGTGCCAGTGCGATCCAGGTGTTTACCAGCTTCCAGGAGGTAAACATCTTGAACAGGGGGATCATGATCGCTACGAACGGAAGCATCATTGCCAACAGCAGAATACTCATCAGAAGATCCTTGCCCTTATCATGATAGATCTCAAATCCATAACCGGCAATGGAACAGATCAGCAGTGTCACAACCGTGATCACGATCGCATTGCGGAAGGAGTTAAACATCGCAAGTCCCAGATTCTGCATGTCGACCAGGGTCTTAAAATTCTCGATCAGATAGGTACCCGGGATCAGCCGTCCTCTTACCACATCAATACTCTGGTTGGTCGCACCGCACAGCATATAATACAGCGGAAATGCCGACAGAAAACTTGCTATCACTAAGATCGTGTAGGAAATTATTTGTTTGAATTTAGTCACGTTTGTCACCCACCTTCATCTGAATTGCAGACAGAACCGCTACCATCACAAGTATGCATACAGACAACGCTGCCGCATAATTAAATTTCGGTGTCTCCACAAAGGAGATATTGTAGATGTAATGCGCCAATGTCATTGTAGATTTTCCGGGACCGCCTGCTGTCAGGTTCATAGACTCATCGAACAGCTGCAGTGTTCCCGAAGTAGACATGATCGCCGTCATCAGAATGGTCGGCTTTAACAACGGTATCGTGATCTTCATAAACTGCTGGAACGGTGTCGCTCCGTCGATGTAGCTTGCCTCATACACAGAATAGTCGATATTCTGTAATCCTGCCAGATAGAATACCATATTATATCCGGTCCATCTCCAGATCAGCGCGATCACAATGACCCAGCGCGCCGGCCATGTGCTCTGAAACCAGTCCACTGAAGACAGTCCGATGGCCATCAGCACTCTGTTGACCACTCCATCCGGAGCAAACAATGACTTAAATATCATGGAATAAGATACCAGTGACGTTGCACACGGAAGAAAGATCAAAGTGCGGAAAATACCTTTCCCTTTTATCTTAGGATTATTCAGCAGCTGTGCCAGCATGAGTGCGAGCACAAGCATGATCGGTACCTGAATCACAAAATAAAAGAAGGTATTGAACAAGCATTGCTGGAATGTTTTATCCTTGAAGATCCTGGCATAATTCGCTACACCATTAAAGACTCCTCCTGTCTTCCGGAAAGAAAGAAGGATGGCCTGTGACATCGGATAGAAACAAAATACAAATATTAAAATCGATGCCGGGAGCAGAAATGCCCATCCAGTCAGATTATGCCTTTTTTCCAAACTTAATTTTGCTTTCTTCTTTTCCATGTTTCTCTCCTACAACAGTACCGGGAACGCACTGCTGCACCCCCGGTACTATCCAGTTTCCATACTCTGGTGATTATTCAGCGATATTAAACTCTACGGTATCCTGAGCGTTTTTGATCTCTGTATCGATATCGGCATTCTTCTGGACAACGTTGGTGATCGCATCTGTCAGTGCGCTTCTGATGTCAGAGTAGTATGCACCGTAGTCAATTCCGGGAACATGTCCGGCGAACTCTACGATATCCTTGTACACTGCCTGACCGCCGTAGAACTCATTGCCCTCATTATAGGTCTCAGACTGTGCTGCGGGCAGGTAACTTGCGATCGCTCCTGCATTTACCAGCAGATCATCGTATAAGTCTACATCCGCACCAAAGGTAGCGTTCAGGAAATCAAATGCCAGATCGGTATTTTTGCAGTTAGAAGATACTGCCCAGCTTGCACCACCGCAGTTAGCGTAGTTGGTTGCGCCTTCTACATCATCTAACTTAGGCATGTTTACGATTGCCCATTTGCCTGCCTGATCCTCTGCCGCCTGAATGGAGGACATGATCCAGCAGCCCTGGATAACGCCTGCAGCAGTACCCTTGTTCATGGAAGCGATGTACTGATCCCAGTCGGTATAATCAGCCATGATTCCTTCATCGATCAGCTGCTTGTAGGTCTCGATCGCTTTCTTCAGCGCTTTGTTGTCTACCAGGGATACTTTGCCATCTACCATAGGAGAAGCGCCTGCAGACTGTAACATTTCGATCACGATCTCAGAACCACCGGAGCAGGTCAGCATGGGAACATCGTTCGCAGCCATTACCTTCTTAGACAGCTCCATGAACTCAGACCATGTGGTATCCTTGAAATCTTCTACCTTAAGGCCTGCTGCTTCTACCATATCGGAACGGATCGCCATGATGGTAGCACCATTATCAAAAGGAATACCATAATGTGTGCCATCTACAGTGGAGTCAGCCAGCTTACCCATAGAGAACTGGGAGAAATCAATTCCGCAGTCATCCAGTGCTGTGAAGATTCCGGGATAATTGGTTGCATTTTTGTGGAAGGAATAATCCTGCATCAGGAAGATATCCGGTAAAGTGCTGTAATCACCGGCTTCAGCCGCTGTGATCAGAGCTGTCTCGATATCGCTATATACCTTCTCCTGGATGTCTAACTTGAAGTTAGGATGATCCACCTGGTATGCCTTCTCTGCCTGCTTCATTGCATAGACATTGAAGTTAGGGTCCCAACACCATACAGTCAGTGTCTCGTCTTCTGCGGAAGCAGGTGTTTCTGCTGCTGCCTCTGTTTCCTTGGATGCCTCGCTGGATGCTGCGCTCTGCGCATCATTTCCGGCAGGCTTGCTGCCACATCCGGTCAGCATGGACATAGCCATTGCCGCTACTAAGAGCACACTTAATACTTTCTTTTTCATCTTAAATAACCTCCTTATACTTGTAAAGTACTACCTTATAAAATATGAAACGCTTTTTGCCTTCCATAAGTTACCTGTCTTCCATATCGTCCACCCAACGCATTTCGCCGGGCTTCAGATCCAGCACATACGCACATTTTCCTTTGATATACAGCTCTGTGTGCTGTGCCTGTGCTGAGTTGTTGATCACTGCGATCTTGCCGGTCTTCTGGAATACCGTTACTTCGGTATCCACATTCGTTACATAGTAACGTTTCATCTCCTGTTCCATGCCGGCTGCATAATAGATTGCCCGAAGCAGAAGTCTGCAGTTCTGGGGAGAATACGGAAGGCCTGCAAAATATACGCTGTGTCCTCTGCCATATTCATTGACCACCAGCTGGCTGTATTCCCCATCCATCGCGAGGATCTGATAATGTCCGCCCTGTGCATAGACGCGGCTGGTGCCCTCACCGAAATCCAAGGCTCCTTCAATATCCTCTAAGATAAAGTGATCGTCATTTTTCTCATTATATTTGTCCGTACTGAGAGAGAAGCACATCTCGCGGTCTACACCGAGCACATCGGACAATTGGAAATATCTTCCCTGATACTGATAAGCGGTAGGCTCACCCACACCGATGAAGCCGCCTCCCTGATCCACAAAGCGTCTGATATTGGTCAGGACCTTTTCGTCGATCCAGTTCTCCGCGCCGCTGAATGCGGTGTACGCATCCCCGACATTAATGATGACCTTGATCTCCTCAGGAATACCGTTTCTGACATCATCAAAGGAAATGAACTCGACCTCAAAAGGCATTCCGCTTAAGCATTCCAGTACTCCCTCTGCGGAATAGGTTTCCCTGTGCCAGATCGCATGATGTACCTGATTGGACATCCACCTTCTCTGACTACCCCAGCAGTTCAGGATCGCCACCTTGAAAGGTGCCACATAGGAAGCTGTACCCTGCATATTTTCATGGATCTCTCTAAACTGTGTTACCACGTTTTGGATCTCATCAATGAAACCGGGCCAATTATTTGCCAGCTTCAGATAACCGCCGTATCCGATCCTGTCCAGAGGAGACCTGAGTAATGCACGCCTTGCTTTACGCCAGTTATCCCTTGCCTCTCCGATCGGGTCACCGCCCTCACAGAACACATCCGGGAAAAAGTAAGGCAGCAGCCGTCCTTCGGTATAATCCACTCCCTTTATATCAGAGATCATGCGGAGTGTCACACCGCTTCCGACAGAGCCTACCACTGCATCCAGCCCGATGCCTGCGAAATATTTACCGTAGGGCTCTGTTCCGATCCAATGATCTCCGAGGAACATCATCGCTTCCTTGCCATAAGAATGTACAATGTCTACCAGCTCCTTCGCCAGCGCACATACCTCGATCTGCTGGAACTCTATAAAATCCAGGAACTGTCTGCTGGGAACGCGGAACATGCAGTTGTGATATCCCTGATCCACAATGTACTCCGGGCGGAATTTGTAGCCTGCCCATTTCTCAAACTGTTCCAGGATATAGGGGCTCACACTTGCGCTGTATCCGAACCACTCTACATATTTTTCACGCTTCTTGTCATCGAAGGTCAGTGTGAACTGATGGAAAAATGTAGTGAAGCGGACCACGTCGATATGAGGATTGTCCTCACACCATTTTCTCAGCTTGTCTTTCACATACTGTTTGGTCTTGGGCTGTCTCACATCGTAAGTCAGCTGATGCGGTGTATCCTTCCAGTCATTCGTGATGAAATTGTACATGTGCACCGGATCCCAGATCAGAAATGCCAGGAAACTTACCGTATACTCATGATAGGGGATCGTACGGATCTCCACTTCACCGGATGCCTCATCAAATTCCCATGCATCCGTCGGCACTACCTCACCGGTCGTTCTGTCGATCACTTCCCACCAACGCTTCGGATCGTCCAGCGTGTTGACCTTAAGCTGCTCCGTATGAAAGCCTTCCATCAGACGGATACGGAGTGTTTCCCCTCTGGCGGTGATGCGGTTGCTGATCAGGTATTCCTGCTGGATCTCCTCCGGATGCTTCATCGCCCACGCATTATCCTTTCTCGTGGTATAATAAGTCGCATATTTCTTCACCGGCTCTGACAAAAGTGCTTCCGGCATCTCGGTTCCGTCACAGTCTCTTAACGCGTCTGCGCCCAGAAGATTTTTTAACCGTATTGTTTCGTCAATGATGTCTGCATCAGTCGGCAGCGTCAGTCTTCCTGTCATCGCATGGTTTCCTCCCCATCGCTTTTGTACTATCTTGTAGCTGATGACTAAAGTATATCGGCTTCCGGACCTGATATCAATTTCTTTGTTGCTTGTTTTATTATGTTTATTGCTATTTTGTTACTAAAATGGTGGATTTTTTGAAATGATTATGTATAATATGCTTATCCAGATCATACATATTTTTAATTTTTCGTCTTTTTTACGAATGTTTTTGTGAAATGTTGTTCTTTTTATATATTTAATATAAAAAATACGATAGATTTGAAAAAGTGCACAATAAAAATAAGATAAAGAAGGTATCTATTTATGAGTAATGAATTTATCAATATCGGCTCCGCAAACAGTTCTCCGGAACAGTTCCAGCTGCGTTACATCTCCATCTCCAAATACGAAGGAGACTGGCAGTCTATTCCGCATACCCATCACTTTTCAGAACTGTTCTATGTCCTGCGGGGTGAGGGAGCCTTCTATATAGAGAATGAAAAGGTGCCTGTGAAGACGGACGATCTGGTCATCATCAACCCTTATGTAGAGCACACGGAGAAAACCCTTCCCAACGATCCCATGGAATATATCGTATTCGGTGTGGAAGGGCTCGCATTTTCCTTTTCCGGTGCGGGGCAGGACAACCCGAAGGGCTACAGCTTCTACAGCTACGGATCTGATAAAAAACAATTCATCAACTTTGCCCAGCTGATGATGCAGGAATTCCGCGACAAGCTTCCCGGTTTTGAACAGGTATGTCACGGACTGCTTCAGGTGCTCCTGGTATATATTTCCCGGAAGCAGAACCTGTCTGTCATCTCCGACTCCTCCTTCCAATTATCCAAGGAATGTGCTCTGGCGAAACGCTATATCGACTCCAATTATTCCCAGAACATTACTTTGGATTCCCTGGCGGAGATCACGCATATCAACAAATTCTATCTGGCACACTCCTTTACCGAATGTGTCGGACAGTCTCCGATCAATTACCTGACAGACCGGAGGCTGGAAGCCTGTAAAGAGCTTCTGGTATCCTCCAATCTGTCGGTAGCTCAGGTAGCCACCAGCGTCGGCTTTTCTTCGCAGTCTTATTTCTCACAGATCTTCCATAAAAAGACCGGCATGACACCGCGCCAGTACCGGAGCCGGTATGCCCGGAAATAAAATTTTTTCTCCTACAGTCGGATCTTCTTCAGACGGTCCACTGCCTCTACGGTATTCTCGTAGCTTCCGAAAGCCGTCAGGCGGAAGTAATGCTCACCGCTTGGTCCGAATCCGGAACCGGGGGTACCTACCACGTTGACATTCTCTAACAGATAATCGAAGAACTCCCAGCTGGTCATGCCGTTCGGCGCCTTCAGCCAGATATAGGGAGCGTTCACACCGCCGGATACGGTAAATCCCGCTTCTTTTAAGCCGTTCAGGATATAATGTGCGTTGTTCATGTAATAAGCAACCTGCTCCTTAAGCTGTGCCTTACCTGCCGCAGAATATACGGCTTCACCGGCACGCTGTACGATGTAGGGTGCTCCGTTGTATTTGGTGCCGTGTCTTCTCGCCCACAGTGCATGGAGACTGACATCCCCGCTCTTTAAATCCTTGGGGATCACGGTGAAGCCCAGACGCACTCCGGTAAAGCCGGCATTTTTGGAGAAGGAACGGAACTCGATGGCACAGGTTCTGGCCCCTTCACATTCATAGATACTATGAGGCACATCCGGCTCGGAAATATATGCTTCATAAGCCGCATCATACAGAATGACAGCACCTACCTTATTCGCATAGTCCACCCACTCCTGCAGCTGCGCTTTGGTAATGGTGGCACCGGTAGGGTTGTTGGGGAAGCATAAATAGATCAGATCCGGGGTCTCCTTCGGCAGCTCCGGTGCGAATCCGTTCTCTGCCAGACAGGGCATATAGATCACATCACTCCAGGTCTCGGACTTCGGATCGTAAGTGCCGGTTCTGCCTGCCATGACATTGGAATCCACGTATACCGGGTATACCGGATCACATACCGCGATCTTATTGTCCAGGCTGAAGATCTCCTGAATATTGCCACAGTCACATTTTGCTCCGTCGGATACAAAAATCTCGTCCGGTGCAATATCGCAGCCTCTTGCCTTATAATCATTTTCGGCGATCGCATTGCGCAGGAACTCATAGCCAAGGTCGGGAGCGTAACCATGAAAAGTCTCCGCTTTTCCCATCTCATCCACCGCACCGTGCAGTGCATCAATGATGGCAGGTGCCAGAGGCTGCGTCACATCTCCGATTCCCAGACGGATGATCTTCTTATCCGGGTGTGCTGCGGAATACGCATTTACCTTTTTACCGATGGTGGAAAATAAATAGCTTCCGGGAAGTTTTAAATAGTTGTCGTTTACTTTAAACATAGTACGTTCTCCTCTCTATTGTCCTTTTCTATATCAGTCGATGGAGTCCGGATCGACTTCACCTTCAAATACGATCTTCGCAGGTCCTGTCATGTAGACCAGGTTCGCCTTCCGATCCCATCTGATGTGCAATTCACCGCCTAATAATTTAACCGTGATTTCATCGTCCGTCAAACCATTCAGCACGCACGCCACCGCCGTAGCGCAGCATCCGGTACCACAGGCAAGCGTCTCTCCGGTGCCTCTCTCCCAGACGCGCATGAATACATTTTTCCGGTCCAGAATTTCTACAAATTCGGTATTGGTCCGGTTGGGGAAACAGGAATGGTGCTCGAATTTCGGACCGATCTTCTCAATGTCGAGATCCTTCACCCCGTTCATAAATACAATGGCATGGGGATTGCCCATGGAGACACAGGTCATACGGTATTCCTCGCCGTCCACCGTGATCGGTGCATCCACTACGGCTGGCCCCACCGAGGTCTGCTGTGTCGCTTCCGCTATCACCGGTACCTCCATAGGTGCCAGGACCGGCTGTCCCATGTTCACCTGTACCAGTGTTACACACCCTCTGTCCGTGGCGGTCCTGCCCTCCACGGTAAGTTTCAGGTATTTTATTTTTCCGGCGCTGACGATGGTGATGTCTTCCCGGTCCGTCAGTCCCTTATCATAGACGTATTTTGCCACGCAGCGGATACCGTTGCCACACATCTCCGAGCGGCTGCCGTCCGCATTGTACATCTCCATCTCGAAATCCGCTTCCTCTGCCGGATTGATGAAGATCACACCGTCTCCGCCGATGCCGAAATGCCTGTCACTTAACTTTCTTACGATCTCAGGCTTCTCCTGCGGTGAAAGCTTTTCCGTAAAGCCGTTGACATATACATAATCATTGCCACAGCCCTGCATTTTTGTAAATTTCATGTATTGCTGTTCCTCCTGTTGTTACTCTGTCATCATGGACAGCACCATCTGTGCCGTCTCCACCAGATTCGTCCCACTGTCCATACTGGTCTTCTGAAGATACCGGTGGGCTTCTTCTTCCGTCATATGATTTCTTGCCATCAAAAGCTCCTTGGCATCTTTGATTGCTTTTTCATCCGCTGCATTGCGGGTCTTCGGCTGCATGCGCCGTTTTCTTCTGCGGCGCTCCACACCTTCTACCATCAGGTTCACGGTATTGATCAGATCCTGCACCTTTAACGGCATGGAGAGGCATACGATGCCGTTGCCGTAGCATTCGCTGATCAGATTCTGGGATGCCATCAGCAGCATCTCAAAGCCCTCCGGCAGATCCTCATGCAGTTCTGTATATATCATATCCGCCAGCTTATAACTGCAGATCACGATTCCTTCATTCAGTCCGTCCGCCTGGCTGATCGCCTGGGTACCCGTAGTACAGATACCCGTGACCTGGAAGCCGCTGCGGACCAGGATACTTTTGACTCCCTTGGCTTCTTCCAGCTTCGGCAGCACGACAATAATGTTCGTCATTCGCCCACCTCCTTTCTTCTGTGTTTTTACTCTTTCATTACAAAAGAAAGGATTTTATCAATACTTATACAGATACTCCTGAATCTCCCATTCAGATACCTGGGAGCGGTACTCATGCCATTCCTTGCGCTTGGCATCGATGTATTTCCCGGCAATATGGTCGCCTAAGACATCCTGGATAAAGGTATCCTTCTCCAGTTCTTCCACTGCCTCCAGCAAAGTGCCCGGCAGCTGGTCGATGTTCAGCTCTTTCCGCTCTTTGGCGGTCAGTGCAAAAATGTTCGCATTGATGCTCTCGGGGGGCAGGATCTTCTCCCGGATGCCCTGTAAGCCGGCGCTTAAGCAGACTGCCAGCGTCAGATAAGGGTTTGCTGCGGAATCAGGGCTACGCAGCTCGATACGGGTACCCTCTCCGTCTGCGGTAGCCGGAATACGGATCAGGGGGCTGCGGTTCGTTGTGCTCCATGCGATATAGACCGGTGCCTCGAAGCCGGGTACCAGGCGCTTATAGGAATTCACCAGCGGATTCGTGATTGCTGCCATTCCCTTGATATGCTTCATGATACCACCGATGAAATAATAAGCTTCCTTACTCAGACCGTTAGGATCGGATGCATCCTGGAATATATTTTTCCCATCCTTTTGCAGGGACATATTGATGTGCATGCCGGAACCGTTGACGCCGAACTTCGGCTTCGGCATAAATGTTGCGTGCAGACCGTGGCGTCTTGCGATGGTACGCACCGCCATCTTGAACGTCATGATATTGTCCGCAGTATGTAACGCTTCATCATATCTGAAATCGATCTCATGCTGTGCCGGAGCCATCTCATGATGGGATGCCTCGATGACGAATCCCATATCCTCCAGGTTCATTACGATGTCACGACGGGCATTCTCACCGAAATCTAACGGTCCGATGTCGAAATATCCGGCCTGTTCGTGGGTGTTGGTCGTAGGCATGGTATTTTCATCGGTATTGAACAGGAAAAATTCACATTCGGGACCTACCTCGAACGTATATCCCATATCCTCAGCCTGCTGCACCGCACGCTTCAGCACATAGCGGGGATCGCCTTCAAAAGGCTGACCGTTGGGGCGATAGACATCACAGATCATACGCGCCACCTTGCCCTGCTGGGGTCTCCAGGGGAAGATCTCCAGCGTAGACAGATCCGGATACAGATACATATCGGATTCCTCGATCCGGGCGAAGCCGTCGATGGCGGAGCCGTCGAACATGCATTTATTGTTCAGTACACGATCCAGCTGACTGGCTGTCACTGCAATATTTTTCAGATTGCCAAACAGATCCGTGAACTGCAGACGGATGAATTCCACATCCTCTTCTTCCACAAGACGGATGATATCTTCCTTGGTATAATTGTTCATCGTTACCCTCGTTTCTGCGCCGCCTGTCTGCTCCTTTTCCACGGGGCGGACGCATCCGTGAAAAATACTTACACTAACTATAGCAATGCCTGTTTTGTCTTGTCAATGCGAAGTTCTCCTCATTTACGGTACTACGTGGGAGGTCCTGCGCATACTATTTATAAAGATCATCCCATCATTCCAAGGAGACTTAAGAATGAGTGCAAATACAAAGATCGTCGTACTTCGCAGAAAAGAACTGCTCTATACCGGAATCTTCGCCGCGCTGGGGGTGTTGTTCATCATATTACTGTTAATGCTGTTGCTGCCGGGCAAGGATACGGATGCCTCCTATGGGACACCGGATTCCCCTGACGGTACTGCTGCCGAAATGCCGGACAATGTGGCGGATGTCTCCACCGGGGCCGTTGCCGATACCGGCAATACATATATCCCCGGAATCTATACCACGGAGCTGATCCTCGGCAGTGAGACCGTCAATGTGGAAGTCATCGTGAGCGACCACGCCATCACATCCGTCAGCCTCGCCGATCCGAGCGAAACACTTACTACCATGTATCCACTGCTCGAGTCCACCATGGAATCCCTGAATGACCAGCTCTGTGAGATGCAGGATCCGGAGCAGGTCACCTATTCCGCAGAGACACGGTATACTTCGCTGGTGCTGCTGGAAGCTGTGAAGGCATCCCTGGAGAAGGCAAAGCCTAAGGCTACGCCGGAAGCAACGGATGCAACGAATGCACCGGCAGCTTCCCCGAATGTACCGAAAGCGGATATCAATCCTGCGGCATAAGGGACTCATGTGCCGTGCATAAAATTCAGTGCTAACGCAAAAAGGGTGCATGCCTCCCGGCATGCACCCCGTTGTGCGTTTTATTGTAATATTTTGTTTGCA
>OIWQ01004002.1_pt1 | contig 12477 bp, 19 predicted proteins | sample 1587571 | NCBI WGS metagenome assembly OIWQ01 (sample SAMEA3888910, study PRJEB22519) | human gut metagenome | biome: human gut; feature: human-associated habitat; material: faeces | place: Denmark | collected 2010 | reverse complement strand
CTTGTAATGGGTTAAGTGATAACAGATGTCTGGAAATATAGGGGCAAATCCAGTTTAGAAGTTCATTAATAGCATTATCACCGCCTTTCCATTCAGATTTTCCGGTTTTCTTGTCTTTCACCAATTCAGCTTCACTGTAGGATTTTGCGGCACGTTCCCTAACATCTTTCATCTGATCCAGGTATTTCCTAGCCCCTTGATCACCCATCATAGAGTCAACGCCGTTTCTATACGCCCATTCTGTAATATTATACATCTGGTTAACGTCTACACCGCCAAGCCTTGCACGTTGGATTAGCTCCCCTTGGGTCTCTGCGTTAGCGAAACTGCTACTAACAAACTCCGACGCTTTACTAACAGCCATCACGCCAGCAGCAGCCGTAGCGCCTCCAAATAACAGAGCGCCCATAGTGGCGGAATTCCCTGATCCTCCTCCCTTAACGGGGGCTAATTGTGCTTTTCTGTTGCCATTAATCTTACGTTGTTGCTGTTGTAAGCGTTTCATCTGGCTATTCATACGTGCCAGACTAATAGCGCCTCTTTCATATTGGAGGGCAATTTCTCTAGCCTGTGCAATAGCTTTGTATTGTTCAGCTACAGAGAGACGGTGCATTGCACTGATAGAGCTTGACACATCGAGGAGTTTTAATTCTGCTTTCTCTTTACGTGCTGCTATTTGTTGCTGTTGCCTTGCCTGTGCTCTTGCTGCGGCAGCTTGTGCTCTTTGATTCTGTTTTTCGTTTTTCGCTTTTTGCTGGGCAATCTTGTCTACTTCACTTTGTGCTTTCTTATAGCCTTTAGTGACAGTATCAAATCTTAATTTAGCTGGCTTAATGTTCTCTGCGAATTCCTTTAAGCCTGTAATAGAGTCTTTCGCTTTTTTCAAGCTGTCTTTATCTACACTAAATGTAACTGTGTTCTTAATTTTAGAAGTGTTAATTTCTAACATTTAAAATCCCCTTATTAATCATTTTTACCACCTTCTTTGCTTAAGAAATGGTGTAGAGCCTGATCAATACTCTCGTTTAGTCTGAACATACGGGCTTTTACTCCTTCATAGGGAACATCTAAGAGAGAACATAGATATTTCAGATTTAACAAGCCTCTAGAATCATTAGCATCTAAATGTACGTGTACACCATTTTTTGATTTCAAAATCACTTCCATATTTTAATCACCTCTCAAAATTTAAAAATAAATAAAAAAAGGCGAAGCGTGTTATTCACGCCACGCCTCTATTACACGTTAAAATATTATTTAACAGTGATTTGAACGGAGAAGCCTACACCGTGGTTTACCACCATCTGGCTATTCTCTGTAACAACGTTAACAGCATCACCACGAGAAGATTCATAGCTATAGCTATACACCTCAGCAGGAGCGGCATTAATCAGTTCAAAGGTGCTGGAAGCAGCCCCGTAGATGTTGGTATAAATTCCGCTACCCTTAGAGAATTTAGGCACAGCTACAGCGTCTGCGGCCATATGTGCCAGGTGTAGCGGATCTACCAGTTTAACAACATCAATGTTAGTTCCTGGAATAGTGAACGCTGTCACCCCTGGCAGCAGGTCACGACGCTGATACACAACGTTCCCCTCTTCCAGTGGGCTTACATACTGGAATGCGTTTGCCATACCAGCAGAGAATCGAATTGCAGAGAAGGCTTCCGGCTTACAGAAAACAACAATTCGCTCTACAGCCGCCGCCTGACTCTGTGCTTTTTCGATAATGTCAGTAGCAATCTGATCAAATTCTTTAAAAATCTTCGTGGTGTCAGTGCTGGAAGCGTTCACAGTGGCTTTCATAGCTGATACGTTAAACAGCTTGCTCCACTCGATAAGAACATCATCAGTTTTAGGCGTGTAAGTTTTACCGCTAAACAGAGATGCAGCCAGCACGCTCTCTTTTGTACGCTGATACGCTACGTGGTGTTTAGCAACATAGTCAGCATAAATATCAGTGAGTGTTTCCTGAAAATCAGTGCCAGGCTTACGCTTGCCTTGAACATCAGAAGGACGGATCACATCTTCACGCAGGAAGTAAGGGATTTCGATCAGCCATTCTTTACCTTGTTCTCGCTTAGTAACATTGTGTTCAGAACTAAAACGGCTTGTCTCTTTGTTAAAGAGAGATTCGTTGCTTTCGACAAGCTGGGAAACAGCTACTTTATGAGAACTAACGCCCACCGGATCAGTGAAGTCGAGAGTAGAAAGTAGATAATTTCTAGTGCTATGCGCAGAGAACAGAGGAGCTAAATCAACGTAATCATTACCTAGAATCATTTATTATTATTCCTTTTATTAAGAAGTGAAAACAGAATGGAACCCTTCAAGCTGAAAGCCTTTTTTAATTAATGCTGTTTTTGCTGCTTCACTTACAGCATTCAGCGCATCAGCTTTGATGCATACAAGCCCAGCATTGCTACGTAGCACATCTACAGGCTTGTTTTCTCCAGCCGTTACAAATTCACTCATAACAACATAAATATCATCTCCTGATTCATATTTAGCGCCAGTGCTGGTGATCAAGTCGCCGCACTCAACATCAGCAGGAAGAGAAGCAAAAACCTTGCTTTCTACAGAGGCAAACGGATCAGTACAATAACTTACAATATCCGTGAAAGTCTTTCGAACTGGAAACAGAGTGTCTAAATCAATAATCATTTAGTAATCTCCTTAGCTTTTAATTTGATTAATTCATTAAGGGAAGGTGTAGACGGAGAAGAAGGAGAAAAATATTTTTCAACACATCTTTCTACTTCCTCTACAGAACACCCAGCGTATTTAGCTACCATTTCGGTAATTTGTGGATTAATTTTCAGCATTTCATCTTTATACTTGATGATTTGCTCTTTATCATTTAAGAACAACATTTATATAAACCTTGTTACCTTGTTTAAAGTAAGAAATACAACTTTTAAGTTGTATAACGGGCAAAATAAAAGGCAGCATTTAAAGCCGCCTTTTATTAACTCATACCTATGTAATTACCCTATGTTATGCATACTCCAAGATGTATGCATAACAAAGAGGTATAATGGCACAGTATTTACTTAAGGAGGAGAAGAAGCGGGGAGCGGAGATTTTACTCCCCTTTAATGACAGGAAGAATTTTTAATATCGAACCAATAAAGGAAAAATAATCACCCCTATATAATTATATTAACATACAATAGATGGAATGTCAAGATATTTTACAACTTTTTTGTTGCTTTTTTTATTCTTCTGTGATAGTAGCGCCTAAGCGTTGCGCTAGTTCAACAAGTCCATCTCCCACATAGCGAACATCAGATTCAATATCTTCTATCCAGTTTGATAATTCCCATACCTGATCGGCTGTCAGGTATGCGTTTTCGCGCTTACAGAGCATCTCTACACGCTTAGAGAGGTGCTCAAAGGCATTCACAGCTAAATTCCAGTGTTTAAACGCCTCATTTAGTGCCGCTGGCGTGTTTTCTTTGTATGCTTCAAGTTCAGCGCGGTTTAAAGGCAGGAGGTAATCATCCTCATAATAATTAATTAGTGAGTAAATTGTGTCATACGTGTTTTTGTTCATATTAAAAGTCTCCATAGTGATCTGCATTATCTAAAATCTGGAATTCAGGAACTAAATTATTTAGGCCATTTGTGGCGAGATAACCAACGTAGTGATTATAATCTTCAAATCCTAAAATCTGGTATTTGCGTAAATCAGAGCTATCAACGATATACTCTTTTCTTTTTTTAGGTTTCCAGAACACGCCAGGTGTTGAAGATAAGATTTCTTGTAAGGCGATATATTCATCTCCACAAGGCACAGAGGGAGAATGTTCTATGATCTCTGTTTTCCATTCGCCAGGGGCGCTATTATGCTTGGTGAGCGTAACTAGCTCTTTAAAGTCTTTACGTTTTAGAATAGATTTAGGTTTACTTAGAAGAGAAGCTGAATCACCGATTTTCTTAACAACGTTGTTTTTTCTTTTTGCCATAATTTACTTTTCCTTTTCTTTTAAAGGAAAACACCCCGAAATATGCTTCTAACGTGAGAAAGAACAATAACCAATACATAGCTACTATCATAATAATGTTTTCCTTTTATATTTTAATTACATAGAGAGATTTTAGAGAGTGGAATAGATGAATTCTATTTCTTTATCTAGTCTTTTGAGATTAAATGTAGAGAAAGACAGCTCTTTCATTTCAATAACACCGAAATTTGATAGCTGTTTCAGCCAGAATTTTAAACCTGACTCAGAGCAACCTGCTCGATGTAACACATCGCTATATTTTAGCGGTGTTGGCTTTCCTTTATAGAGGTAAGCAAGCGTTTCGTAGATGCGTTTTCCTGTGTCGTTACACTGAATTCTGTCTACTTTGCTTTTTATTAAATACTGTATCAATAGTCCTCCTTACTTTTTAAAAGGGAATATCAAAGTCTTCGTATACATTTGGGTAATGCTTAGAAAAATATGCCTCAATACCATTTGGTCGTTTTAGCCCGTATCTACAAGCTAGTGAATTTGCAAATTCTATAAATGATGCCCCTCCTGTTCTTTTGTGTTTCTCCTGGATGATAAGAGAGGCAAAATTCTCTAACACATCCTCCTCATTATCATTAGCTACCTTTTCACTTGATGAAACAGGTGTTTCTTCCGTCTCCCACGGCAAAGGCGCATCCCAATCATCAAGAACATCAAAAGAAGGCTGTTTATTATCTTCCGTAGGGGGAAGCTGATCAGGAACAGCTTTAACAGTAGCTTCTTGTTGTGTCTTGGCTTCTTGTCTAGCTTCTTCTTGTGGAATATCTACCACTTGATAGACATTAGAACTTCCTGGTCGTGCATCTTTTATAATTAACCCCATTTCGAGCAATTTCTTAACCCTTTCCTCTGCTGCTCTTGGTGTTATGCCAAAAACATCGCCTATCTTAGCGTAAGAGGGAAATGCACGATCAAACCCTTTCAGATAGCAGTAAAGGTTTTTAGCACTATCTGTAAATTTATGCCCGTTTACTTGGCTTATTTTTAGAATCCACATAGGAACTTTTACAAATTGTTCTTCATTAATCATTAAAAATCTCCTTGATGTAATCACGCTCTACGGCGCTACTATGGTGATAAAAATCACTTGCTTTTATTTGAGAGTGTTTCAGCCTCTCTTTTCAACATATCAAGAATGTAATCTGTAACAGTGATACGTTTACTTCTGGCTTCTTTAAACAACACCTGAAATACTTCATCAGGAATATGAAAGCAAGTGCGTGGTTGTCTTTTCTTTTCTGTAGCTTCGCTCATAGTTTTCTCCTTCTCTTCTTTACTCTGTTTCAGATTCTTTTTCATTTTTTCTTAGTTCATCAATAATCTTGAGTGCTTCATTGAAGCAAGCTGCTCGCTCTGGATAACCTCGACTCCTTGCCATATTACGATTCATTACTATTTGGTGGCGTGTAAGCTCACCTTTTTTAAATGCCTTTACGACGTGCTCCGGTGTAAACCATTTCATAAAAAACTCCTTATTCAGTTAAAAGAAATAAAACACCTTGCAAGCCTGACGGCTTCAAAGTGCATTGATTTTGATTATTTAGAGAAGAATGTTTTTCTGTCCCTCTAATACCTATTATTACATATAAAGAAACATTTGTCAATACCCTTTTCGAAAAAATCGATCTTTTTCAGCATGTTATAATTTGTCTTAGCAATTCGTGCTCTTCTGTGTAGTGCTATTCTTCATTATCCGCTAAAACGCTCTAAAACGCGTTCTAACGAGATTTTGATAAAAGCAATACATTCTCTTATGTAATGTCTGTTTAGCTCGCCAGAGGCTTATTTAAGGGGCTTATTTTGTATTTGTTAGGTATATGAAAAGGTGATTGTAGATATAAAACAGAGAGTCACTTTATAAAACGCCCTGTAAAGCCCTGTAGTGAGTTTATTATGTGTAGGCAATGCGTTTCCATTCCCTACCCTGCTTAATGCTGTTAGAGAAGCATTTAGACCCCTTATTTTTAATTACCTAAAGTATTCTCTATACATTCCTGTTATGAAACACCTCTGAATCCTTCATAAAACACATTATGACGCAAAGAACACCTTTTCTAAGGTGATTCCCTTCCTGAATGCTGTTTCTTGCGTCAGAGAGCTACACAGAGAGCTTATAAAGCTATTATTAATAATAAAGTAGATAAAGTAAGTAAGATAAGTAAGAAGATTAACTAAGATAGATAAGATTAATAAGATCAGAATTCTCTTTCGGTGTCGCCTCTGGCTTTTCCACCGAAAACAATTACACGACTACAGAATGTAGGAAGTGAAATTGTATTGAGGCTTAGTGAAATTACACGAGGAAAGCAGAGTGTAATTGAGCTTTAGCCGCTCTCTCTTCGAGTAATTACACAACTACAGAGAATAACAGAGTTATTAAATGTAGGAGGGTAATTAAGAGTTAGAGAGAGTTAACACATAAGCAATCAGTATGATTGGTTAGGTGATTACTCTTACTGCGCACAGCGCAATAGATTTCTTCGTGGGCGTTACCGCCAACGAAGTTACACGAAGAAAGTAACGCTTTGCTTTCGGTGTGAGCGGAACGGGCCAGCCACGAAGCCCGAAAGGTAGCGGAGTAAGGCTGCTTGCCAGAGAGTGAAGCTAACGCCGGAAGGCAAAAGATCATATATATAGATATAAAGAATATTATTATTATGATCTAATTAATAATCTAATATAGTTTTATTAATAGTCTTATTGTAGTTCACAGTGACCTACCCCCTAGCTCACTATGACCTACCGTTACTACCAATCATCACATAGCACTCACTCTGTGTAATGCCTTTCTATGTGTGTGCCATAATCCCCTATATTCCCTGTGTAAATCATAGAATATCCCTAACTTATTCCTGTGTAATTCCATACTAAAAATTCAATGAAAAGTAGCTTAAAAGTGCAATTCTTACTTTCTTCACTTTTACATCACTTTCGCAAATCCTTGTGTAGTGCGGCCTACAGAGCACCATCAGAAATTGTTGGCTAAAAATTGTTCTGCTTGTTTCTTAACGAGTTTTCTCGTTTGTGCAAATTTTAAAATTTATTTTGTTTTTATAGCCTTATTTCGTGTAATGCGTGGCATAGCAAGCCCTTTTCTTGTGTTGTCAAGACATTTGGCAACGTTCAAACATCTGTTTAGAAATGCCAAATTGTTGATCTAACAAATAAACCTGTATAAACAGAACACCATTTAATCTATTCCCCTGTGTAATCCACTACATCACACAATAAAAACAAAAAAACCTTTAATTATGTTTCATAGCATACAAAAGTCAACAGAAGCCCTCTCGTGCTCCTACGTAAAAAATCCATCACCTTTTTTCCCCTGATACATCAACTCAAGGCGTTCTATGTGTTCCTTAGTGCATATTACGTTTATTATGTTAAATTGATTTTGGCCTATATTTTGACCTGCACCCGCATAAACACTGGTTTCATCGCTTACAGTCCTTGTGAGACGTGGTGCTGTTTCTAGCATCTGATCCGACATAAAACCGATCATTCTCGTGTTTAGTGAAAGTTTAGTGAGAGACATTACAGAAAGGCTTTCTGTGTAATGATTTAATAGGTAAAAACGATGTTGATTACGCAAGAAAATTCCTTGCTGATATTTGGGGATTCTGGATTTTCCAGATCGGGGGGCGCTGAAAATCGCGTTAAGCACCTCTCGCAATCTAGCCATAAGGGAAGGGATATAGGTATTTAGATGTATTTATAGCTATTTATGGCTATTTATTTTTTATTTACCTTTATTTAAAAATAACCTTATAAATCAATAAGATACACAACTATCTGTTTATATTTTAATCAATTAAATCAAGTTTAATACCCTTAAATCACCTGAAAATACCCTTAAATACCCCAATAATTAATTTTAAGGTTTTCCGTGTTCTCTTCTGCATTATGAAAATGCAAAATAAGGCACAAAACAAGCGCACAGACGCATTAAACACACATCACCTATACATCCCTATACCGAGTAATGAAAACAGCGTTAGAATGCGCCCTGTTGCGTTCTGGAGATTTTCAGAAATCCTCTCTAAGCCATTTCAACTCATTAAGGAGTTTTCTTTCTTCGTTCTCTCTCTGTTTACGCTCTAGCCAGGCTTTTCCTTCTGGCGTAGACAGGAACTTACGAGCGTGAATCTTGCGGTTATTACGTTTGATAGCTGCAATGTTTTTCATCGTGTGCCTCTGTATTCATATGAAAATTAACAAGTTACATACTACACAGGGAGACTACGCATAAAACACAATACAAGTAAAGATACATTTTCAAGACAATAGGAGCCATAAAGCGCCTTTGATGGGCTACCCCAAAAAATAAGCGCCGTAGGCGTATCCACTAAAAGGGCTTTTTCACAAAAGCTATGAAGTCTTAGCAGTTCTTCTCTTATCAGGCACCCGTTGTACTCCGGTGGACGAAACCGTGCTAGAGCTTGATTCTTTCCCGATCAAGTTAGGTTTTGAAGAGGTGGGCTTTGATCCACTATTGCACTTAAAACTCTTCCCATCATTTAGCCTGTTTATCCTCTGCAACGTCTCACGACGTGTAGCATCATTGGACACCGCGCCAGGTGTGGAACATCTTGCTAAGAGTTTTGGTAGAAGGTTTAGAGACGGTGGCACGTCTTCCAGCTTCAAAGGAACTTGTTACGAGGTTGAGCCTGGGAACTACTCGCCCATACGTGTTACACTACCAAAGCCCATAACAACGTATAGGCGTTTGTAAGTGATAACAGAAGATACAATTTCTTAGAGAAGTTAAGCTAAGTTATTGATTTTCTTGATTGTGCGATAATAGGAACAATACACATAGGCGATAAGCTTTGTTTTTGTTGCCTTTTTTATTGTTCATTTTTTATAGATACCCCCAAAAGTACCCCCATATCTTTTTCCGCCCCTGAAATTTGGTTGTTATTCATACAGCATATCAGGCGGTAACGCTCTCCCTTTAACCCACTTATTGTATGATAGTGCTATCCCACAATAAGGAATCAGCCAGCCATGAGAATGACCAGCCGCAAAAAAGAGATACTTAGCTACTTTGAACCGGATAACCTCGAATGGGTGACTGGTGAGATTGGTGCGCCGCCGTTCGATGTGTCGGGTGTGGCCTACCTGCTTCATGGCATGGTGTCGTTCGATAAGCGTCACCAGCTCGAATCAACCCGGCGCACACTGGAAAGCATGGTTGCTGGTGGACTGCTTGAGCGGGTGACAGTGTATGAATCGCGCCAGATACGGCGCGGCGGTGATACTAACGCAACGGTCGTGCGCTACGGTTTACCCGGTCAGTGCGCTGTTATGCGCGATACTGGCGGCGCTGACAACGCAATATCAGGTGAATACATGCGGGTCAGTTAATAGCCTGCAATCTGTCGTTGATGCGGCTCAGGTCGTAAACCCGGCGTTCAATATCCAGCATCAGGAAATTGTGGATCTCGGCCTGCTCAGGATTATCAGACTCTCTGGCCTGTAATAGCAATTCATTGTAACCATGCAAGCCGCCTGAGTTTTCCGCCGGGGTGGTGCCTTTCCCACGCAGGCAGCTAATGGGCTGATTACTCGTATCGTGTGTTTGCTTCTCCAGCACAATGACGCAATCCCACCAGTCGCCAAAGTCATACGTGTAAACCAGCTTGTCACCCTCATTCTGGAGCGCCGCCCATAGTGGCGTGATTGCCGCGTTACCCATGCTTTCATCCTCACCCCATACGCGATACTCGCTACCTGGATCACCTTTACGCCCTTTCTCGAACATATACAGGTGTTCGTCATTCCAGCCAAAAGCTAACTGGATCACGGCATGAAGTTTACTAAAGGGGATTTGCTCTGGAACCAGCACACGCCGCCATATAGGTGGTTTGCTGTCTCGGATGGTTATCTTTAGCTGGTACATGCAAATCCTGAATAAATGCGAATCGGAAGGATAACGATACTGACGTACTCACAATTCTGTAAAGGTGAATAAAGGAAATTTGCTTAATACGCATAAGTTACATGTGGAATAATCCCATATCTACCTGCGCGGCGCTGGCTTCTTCCACTGGTAGGCAGGTGCTCGCATCATTTCGCGGAACCTGTCGCGCCGGGCTATATCGGCATTAACTGATCGTTCTATCTCCCGTTGATCTGCCTGTGTAAGCTGGTGGCCTCCGTGCTCAAGTTTGGCGATGGTCAATAAGGCTATTTCGCGTGGTGTCATACGTCATACCCTCTGGAAGAATGAAACACGCCCGGATTAAATTTCATTTTTCGCGGGTATAAAAAAACGATGGGGCGGGCAGTCCCGGATAGTCAGGGCTGTAGAGATTTGACTACCCCCTCCCCACTGGATTCAGGTTACTGCTATTCCGTTAAGCGCTGCTTACGGGGATAGCTGCGTTGTGATTTTGACCATTCAGGTCGCCGCTATTTCCTCACCGATTGGGTGCTACGCGCGCGCGTACTTGTCCCGAAATACCAGAAACCGCCAGCCAGAGGATGATTTCCCTCTGGTGGTCTACCTTTGCCTCTTGCCGCCATTTAACCGGAAGGCGTTACCGTTCGGTTGCGCTATCCCCATGCGGTGTTGCGTTTCGGTAACAGCTTTATGCAGGTCGCCAAATTCCTCAACCTTCACGGGCGGGCGCTTCACGTTCTCCAGACACGTTTCACGGCGGCGCTTTATCCATTCCCGATCATCGTCCTCGGTGCATAACAGCATGACTTCCATCCATCGTGCGGCAGCTCTCCGGTATAGCCCTTTTGACTCCAGCTCTTCAGCTTTCCTGTCCCTTATCATTTCTGCCTCTCAGATTATATAGATAAGCAAAAAGGTGTTGGTTCAGTTGGTTCAGTTGGTTCAATTTGTAAAGATTGTTGTTTTTATTGTGTTTTTTCTGAAATATTGAACCAACATCAACTCATTTTGAACCAACACAGCCCAGCTCTGAACCAACAACACAGCGATAGATTTGTGATTGGTCCGTTATTTTCTGGCTGATATTTGAGCGTATAACAGTGTTATACAGTGGTATACTGTATGGATATTACTCACTGATATGGTCTTTGCAATGAGCAAATCTAATCTGGTCGCGTTCCGCATCCCATCTGAATTGCAGGATGAGTTTAATCGGTCTGTTCTCGCTTCTGGAGGAGATAAAACCTCCTGGCTTGTTGATGCGATTCGCATGAAGCTGGGGCAGCCGGAAAAGTCTATTGATTCACGAATGCTTGGGCTGGTGGAGCGCATGGAAAAAGCCGCTGCGTCGCTTATTGCCGGAAAGCCGAACATCCCACCAAAACCATATAACGAAACGGCAGTTATAAAGATCATTGCCGATACCATCCAACAGGGATTTGATAATGGGCGTGTGATAGCTGAACGGATCAATGAAGCAGGCTATCAAACAAAAGCTGGTAAAGCGTGGGATAAAGATATTTACAGCGCGTGGAAGCGTCAGGGAAGCAATGCTGAAAAGCTAAAAGCAGTGATTGATTGTAAGGTCAGCGTATAAACATGAGTGCCCATTGGAAAGTTGCTTGGGCCAATACCTTTATACACCAGCAGGTAGTGACGATAGGTGAGGATCAGATATGAAAGGCAGAACGCCACACATTGAACATCAAGCCAACCACTTCCCTGATGTTCGCAATGAGATGATTGCCATTCGCGGTGATATGCACGGATTGGAGCGTCGAATTATTGATAAGATTGATGAAAATAGAGATAAGGCCAGTGAAAATCAAAAGTGGATCATCGGCCTGTTGATTTTATCAATTCTTATCCCGCTACTTATCGCATTGGTCACAAAATGAATATCCAATGTGTATGCTGTCGATGCTACGCGCGCGTACTTGTCGCAAAATATCAGGCAAAGGCCAGATTCAGAAAGTCGTGATAACCACCAGCACAACATGAGAGGTCATGTAACGCGATTTATCACACCAGATACATGTGATTGGTGTACCCGCATAAAACATCGTCATAGCGCGTCCTGTGCGCATATACGCCGATAATCAACACATCACCACCACTCTGTCTCATGTAGAGAACAGTTTTATGGTATCCCCCGCCATCGTGTGCGTACTGGTCGGACGCAGTTGCAAAAAATTTTGCAACTGATACCCCTCGCGCGCGTACTGGTCACGAAATTGGTGTTTTGCTGTGGCAGTGATATCAGAAAAATCTTCCTGTTTCACATAAAGCGGATATGCGCGTACTGTAACGGCCCCATCAACTGGGAGCGGACTTGAAATCCCGACCCAAGCTATGTACCAAATGCCATGTCTTGGATATATGATGATTGCCATTCTAAACAACGCTAAAGGGGGTTGGTGTGAGCAGAAAAGATACTAAAGAATTGCTAACTATCTGCATGGTGTACTTTTCAATTTATTTTTGTGCATACATGATAGTTGGATTTGCCCCTATATTTCCAGACATCTGTTATCACTTAACCCATTACAAGCCC
>OIWQ01003991.1_pt1 | contig 12496 bp, 9 predicted proteins | sample 1587571 | NCBI WGS metagenome assembly OIWQ01 (sample SAMEA3888910, study PRJEB22519) | human gut metagenome | biome: human gut; feature: human-associated habitat; material: faeces | place: Denmark | collected 2010 | reverse complement strand
CCAGCACCGCCTGCGGCTGAACGCCCAGAAACTCCGCGTCCGTCTCGAACGACATCTCGGGAGTATCGACCGGAATAAACGTCACGCCATGCGGCGTCACGTTGAGTTCGATTCCGTGGAACGGCTCATGGTCAGGAACCGTCTTCAAAAACGCGATAATCCGTTCCGGCTCGAAGAACTCCAGCGAATAATCCAATGCGTTGCCGGCGGGAATCACCTGCTTCCAGGCGGGAAATTTCCCGGAGAGCGCTTTCCCCTGCCACAGAAAGCCGTCGATCTCGATCCGGAAGAGCCGTTCATTGCACCGGCTCCAGAGATGGAGTACACCGGGAGCGGCAGGTTTCGCCATCAGCAACGCAAGCGGAAACGGCAGCGTAACCTCCTCCGGAATCGTGAGCGGACAAGGGAGATGCAGTAGCTCCTTCCCATTCGTCGCGGTGATGCCCTCCGATGAAAGGTTGATGCCCCGCAGAATGAGCCGCGCGCCATCGCGATCCGCAACCGGAGCCGCCAACGAGAGCAACTCCCCGAACGAGGCCGGAAGCTCGACTTTAACCGCCTCCTCGGGAACCACCTCCAATTCCGGCCATTCGAGCGACTCCCCTGTAACCTCGACCTCGCCACCCCGCGTGGAACGGATCAGTTCCCGCAGAGCCTTGTACTCGACCGCAAAATCCTCCATGTCCCCGGCATCGCCGATTACTTCGACCGTGACGGATTCCACCCCGTCGGTCGCTGTCAGCCAGACCTGTTCCCCGACACCGAGAAACCGCACCGACCGCTGTACCTCCACCGGAGAAGTCTGCGACACCACCTTGCCGAGCACCTTCAACGCATCCTGCAACACACTCTTTCTGATCTTCATTTTCATTACCTCCATGATGTTAAAACACAACCGGCCCCGGCAGTCATACGACCGCCGGAGCCGATAACGAACAGGATTATCCTGATTACGCAGAGGTAATATATAAGTGAAAATTTGTTGAACCGCACAACCCAGAGTTATTCGCGCGCCAATAATTGATTTCAGCCATGATGCAATTACCGTTGATACAGACGATACAAAGATTTCGTTTAGTTACGAGCAGTACAGTTCCAATTGATCGGTAAAAATTGATACCGGGATTTGAAATTTCTTCGAAGGACAGCAGGCTGAATGATTCCTCAGACACCGTCCCAAGCCTGTCTCCCACCATGACAGACAATCCTACAGTTATAAGTGGAGCCCTCCTGCATATCATCGACCTGAATGATGAGGCTTCTCCTGGTGATAATCACGGGAAAGAAAGCCCGTTTTTTCGTTTGAAAATCCGAGAGAAATAAAATGGATCAGAAAACACAAACAGGCCAACAGTGCGCAAACACTGTTGGCCTCCTTGAGGAGAAGTGGCGATGTTTTCGACGGACTTCACATGAGAACTGTGTCCGTCGAAAACATAGTGCTTTTACAGCCAATAACTTCCTGAGTAAATGTTATCCGGGGTAAAGCCGGTTTCCCGAACGGCGGGAGCCGCTTCCAGTGATGCGTCCAATTCTGCAATCTGGGGCAAGGTTCCGTCCAAGAATTCAAGCAGGACTCGGCGCAGTTCCCGGTAACGGGCAACAAGTCCGGCATTTCGACGCTGGATCACCTCCAGCCCGAATGGTTTGGCGGTTTCGAGCCAGTCCGCCCGGAACAATTCGTCGAACTCCCCGATTCGATAAAGGATTCCGGGAATAACTTCCTCCGCGAGGTTTCGCAAGGCATCACGATCCCCTCTGGAGTAGGCGGCCAGCAGCGCTTTGCGCAGACGAATTTTGGACAGCAGCAAAGCCGCCAATACCCGTACGGCCTGCAACTGTCCGGAAAGCACCGGACGGCGGTTCAAGTCTGTCAGCAATCTCTCCAGTTTTTTACAATAGTCGGGCAGGATTTTCCGATACTCGCAGCCGAGCAAGACTGTCCCCTGCAACGGGTCGTCCCACAGAATGCAATTTGCCGAGCAGAGTTGAAGTGTTGCCGCCGCTTCATAAAGCCGATAATCCTCGCCGCAGAGGGCTCGGAAACGCCGGGAATAAAGCGCATCATTGTCGGGCGACGCTCCATAAGCAACACCGCAGCACAGTTCCAGAGCTGCCAGCGCGGAGTCATAGAGGCAAAAACCGCCGTCATCTCCCCACATGGTAAAGAAGAGTTCACGTATTCCGGTTTGGCGGCAGGCATTGATGCACGGCACTGCCGTCTCACGGGTTTTACCGATACTGCACCAGAAGTTTCCCCAGGTCCAAATACCGGACGCGACCAGCGGTTCACTGCCGAAAGCGCGGTGCCGCTGAATGGATTTTTCATAAAAGGCGGCATTGTCATGGTAATAATCCCAGTAGCAGAGCCGAACTTCCGGAGGAACTTTTTTCCGCACCGCTTCGGAAATCTCCAGATTTTCTGCGTAATAATCTTGAGCAGGATTGGCCAGGCGAAAGAACATATCCGACCAGATGATCGGCTTCAGGCCGTGTCGGGTACAGACGGCGTTGACCTTGCCAAGGTGGCGCAGAAAGAGATCGGAAACGTTTTCATATCCATGGTAATCGAGGAAACGCCCGCGCCCGAGGTCATGCGCTTCATCCATGCCGATGTGGATTCGCCGCGAAGAGAGGGCTTCGCTCCAGAAGGAGATCATTTTGTCGATCAGCTCATAGGTTTCCGGCGCATCCGTCATCAGGACGCCTCCGGTATCGCGGGCTTTCTCGTAGCAGCGGTGGCGCAGCACCTGATCCAGATGGCCGAGCGTCTGAATGCAGCCGACCAGTTCGATGCCGAGCCCGGCAGCGAAGCGGTCAAGGTCCTGAAGTTCCGCCAGGGAATAGCCGCCGCGCATATAGCCGAAAAACGGTTCGCCGGGTAGACGGTAGGTATCTTCGGTGTAGAGCATGGCGAGATTGCCGCCCATCAACGCCATCCGGACCAGGAAACGTTTCAGGTAATCCACGGTGAAAACCTTGTTCCGGGAGCAATCGATCATGATGCCGAGTGAATCGAAGGAGACAGTTTCCTGTGTCTTCTCTCCGGCCAGAACGGAGCCGAGTCCCCGGGAGAAAGCGGCGAGAGTTCCGGCTTCGATGAGTGCATAGTCTTTCTTGAATGTTGTGCGGAGAACCGGTTCTTCTGTCTTTTTCAGCACGATCCGTTTTTTCCCCGTCCGCGACAGGCGATCCGGATAATATTCGGCAACCGTGGCGAGCAATTGTTGCCCGACAGGGGAGAAATCTTCTGCAATCCAATAAAAATCCGTCATTTCAGCAATCCTTTCTGGAGTTTTTATTTTTTCAGTATATATTACACCTTAAGCAGGAAAATGAAATGGATTTTTCAACCCTATATACTGTAAAAAACGGCTATGATGGAGAGATCGGCCGGATGCCGGTTCCTCCCGAATTCGAGACGGATCTGCAAAAAGGCGGAATTTTGTTTGAGCTTTTTTACGACAATATGCCGAGCCGTCCCCAGAAGGAATTTCTGGGTGACGGAACGATTCCGGTTCGCACATTTCCCTTTTACTGCCTGCTTCAATTGATTTCCGGAGATGGATATTTCTATGATGGTGAAACCCGGAGGATGCACTTTCTCAGACCGGGAGATGGGCTGTGTATCCCGCCGAGATTTCCTCATCGCTACGGCGGATACGCGCTGAATTTCGTGGAAGACTCGGTGTGTTTTTCGGGACCGCTTGCCGATGTGTTCCTGAAACACGGCCTGCTGCGCAAAGGCATTTTCCGTTTCGGGCGCGAACGGCGGTTGGCGAAAATCATCCAGCGGCTCCGACAGTCTTCCCTGCCGTCGTTGCTGGAGGCGCAGGCGCTTCTTTCCTCTCTGATTCTCGCGCTCTACCGGGAAAATGGCGGTTCGGCGGCAAACCGGCAGGAAAAAAGTTCGATTTCTCCGTTGATCCGGGCGTTACAGGCCGATGATGCGGAGTGGAGCGTCACCGCAATGGCCGAATATGCCCGGATCAGCGAGAACTATCTTCGGCGGCTTTTCCTGCAGGAGACCGGACTTTCCCCAAAACAGTTTCAGGATCGGTTGTGGCTGGGAAGGGCTGCGGGAGCGGTTTGCGACCGCAGCCGGAAGCTGTCCCGGATCGCCGAACAGTTCGGCAATGGCGATGCCGCCTACTTTTATCGGCGGTTCAAGAAGCTGACCGGATTGACGCCGACCGAGTATCGGAACGTCTATTCTCATGACTCCGACATGAAAACTCCCGAAGATTTTTCATAAGATATCATTTGATCAGGTTCAGGGGGGTATGGAAGAAATCCCGGAATGGTTCCTGTGCTTTTTTCCGGAACTCTGAAGGTGGGAGACCCGTATAGTTTTTGAATTTTGCGGAAAAATCGAATACGGTACAGTAACCGAGTTCACGGGAGATGCTCTCGATCGGGCGGTAGGTCTGCGCCAGCAGTAATCTGGCAGCCGCCATCCGCCGTTGAATCCGGTAGCGGTTCGGTGAGATTCCCATCCGGTCCATAAAGAGCTTGCGGAATCGTTCGTACCCCCAGCCGTTTCTGCGACAGAAGGCATGCAGATCGCGATTTTCCGCGAAATTTGTGCCGAGAAATTCGCAACCCCGGTGAATCATATCCTCCACCTCGCCACCACCACAGGTTTGCCGGACACAGTCAATCGCGAATGAACAAAGTTCCATGGCACACTCCAACAGTGCATTCTCGGATACGGTTTCGAGTTGGTTCAACAACATATCGAAACGGTCAAACCACTCCGGCGATGGTTCGAAATATCCTGTCAGATTGTCGTCCCGGAGCGAAAGATAGTTCCGAAAAAACGGCCAGGCAAAATTTCCAAGATGAATCCAATATTCCAGCCAACTGCTTTCGGCATCTACATAGACTGCATGTTCCACCCCCGGCTGACGCAGGAAAATGGAACCGGCTGCCAATGGATAATGCTGGCCGGTGGCGCAGTTTTCATAGCTGCCGCTTCCGCGAGCCAACCAGGAAACGGAGAAAAAAGAAAAACTTGTTGGGAGCGTAATTCGATCATCCGGTTCCGGTTTATTCTGTATTCCCATTCCGATCTTGTCATTGCAATTCCGGTTGGAACGGAAAATGATCCTGGTTGGAATGTCAATGCCGGAAAACATATCTGCAATTACCTTTTTACGTAAAGCTCGCCTGTTGCTTTTTTCTCATTTTTATGGGATAATATAAAATAATACGCCAAAATGAAAAATACAAAACGTAAATACTTCTTTTCTGGAAGCGTGAATTTTAAGTTGTAATAATTCGGAAATGATGGAGATTTATATGGAAACGCCATTTTACGGAGTTCCCCGTTTGACTGCGGAATTGAAACGCCGCGGTTACAAAGTGAATCACAAACGGGTGCGCAGACTGCAAAAATCGTTGAATTTGCGAACGGTCTATCCACGTCCGCGTTTTAACACCTCGGAACCTCATCCGGAACATAAGAAATTCCCGTATCTTCTGCGCAAATGCAAGATAGAACGTCCGAATCAAGTATGGAGCACGGATATCACTTATACGGCGGTAGCCGGTCATCGGGCATTTGTAATAGGAATCGTTGACTGGTTCAGCCGCAAGGTCCTAGCTTATAACGTAGTAAATACAATGGACGCTTTTCATTGTGTTGAAACGTTAAAAATGGCAATGGCTTCCTATGGAAAACCGGAGATTTTCAATTCGGATCAAGGGAGCCAATTCACCAGTTCGGAGTTTGTAACGGAACTCCGGGCTCATGGTATTCTGATCAGCATGGACGGGCGGGGGCGTTGTTTGGACAATGCAAAGATGGAGCGCTTCTGGTGGGCGCTGAAATATGAGGACATCAAAATCAAAGAGTACGTCAGTTTACCGCAACTTCGCTTCGGCGTCCAACATTATGTGAATTTTTACAACTCCAGGCGAATTCATTCGGCACTCCAATATCGGACGCCGGATGAAGTCTATTTCGGCACTTGTAATCGGCAAGCAATGGGATATAGTAATTCAAAGGCTTTTACACCAATCTTTCAATAAAATGTTGTCCAAGCGGGGGGAGAATCGCAGTGAAAGGAAACATGAGAACATCGCGCATTTATTTTTCTTGTTTTTTATCGTTGACTGTAGCGGGAGTTATCGCAGGGGAGAGTGTTTGCGGATCGGATGTGTCAGGGCAGGATCAAATGAAATCAGTATCAACGGAAGTAAGATTGCCGGATTATTCTCATTGCGCAATTACCGGTTTTCTGGATCGCGCCGATGTTCGCTATCAGCCCGGTGAAGAAATGCTGTTCTCCTTTCTGCTTCAGGAAAACGATAAGCCTGCGGCAGGAAAGCTTCGCATTACCCGGTATGGCGATGACGGCAAAACGGAGACGTTCGATATGGAGACCAAGCCGGGAGTTCCGGCTGTTTATCGGACCTCGCTCGCTCAACCCGGCTTCGTGATGGTTAAGGCGGTATTGCTTGACAAGGATGGAAAAACAGTCAGGCGCAACTGGTTGAACAATGTTTGCGATGTGGAATTCGGCATGGGGGCTTGTGTCGCGCCGGAGAAGCTGAAACAGGGAGTTCCCGAACCGGCGGACTTCGATGCGTTCTGGCGGAAGGCGAAGGCGGAACTGGCCGCCGTTCCGATGCGGGTTCTGGAAAAGAAACTCGTCAGGGAAACGGAAATCGCCCGAGTTTATGACGTTAAAATCGCCGCGGTCGGCAAGCGTCCCGTCTCCGGTTACCTGGCGATTCCCAGAAATGCAAAGCCGCACTCTTTGCCGATTCAACTTCTCTTTCACGGTTACGGCGTGCAGAGCGCGGAAATCAGCGAGTCAAAAGATGCAATCGTCTTTTTCATCAATGCTCACGGCATTGAAAACGGTCGCGAGGCGGAATACTATCGCAAGCTGGCAGATGGCGAATTGAAGGATTACGGTTTCAAAAGTACTGAAAACCAGATACCGGATACGTGTTATTTCAAAAACATGATTTTACGCAACTTGCGAGGACTGGAGTTTGCACGGACTTTGCCGGAATGGGATGGCAAGACGACTTATGTTCAGGGCGGCAGCCATGGAGCATTTCAAACGATGGCGGTTGCTGCGCTTTCCGATGGAATCACCGGTTGCGATATCAACATTCCATGGCTCTGCGACCTCGGCGGTGTTAAAGTCGGGCGGATACGGGGCTGGCGGCCTGATTATGCACCGGGGCTCGCTTATTTTGATACGGTGAATTTCGCTTCCCGGGTCAAATGTCTGATTAATATCAGCGCAATGGGACTTTCCGATTATGTTTGTCCTCCCTCCGGAGTCTGGATTCTCTTCAACAATCTGAAAGGGAAAGCATATATGACTGTATTCCAAGGCTTGAACCACGCCCACTACCCCGGCTACGCTCATGGAGCCGCTTCTCGATATACTTATGCGAAATAAGAGCCGAGGAGAATTACGCGACAGGCAATTGTTTCATGGCATCAAAATGATAATTCAGGCAATTTCATTAACTAACAGGAGGTTGATTTATGAAAAAAACATTTCTACATCGTAATACATCAAATTATCATACATTTTTTACTCTAATTGAGCTGCTCGTCGTGATCGCCATCATCGCGATTTTAGCGGGCATGCTGTTGCCGGCGTTGAATAAGGCACGCAGTAAAGCCAAGGATGTACAATGCACTTCAAATCTGAAACAGCTGGGGCAGTATATGCAGATGTATATCGACCAGAATGATGGAGTTATTCCGGGAGGCAACAGTAATCTTGACTGGTATAGTGGAAAATGGCAGGATATGTTGATGACTCTTTATGCGCCTGGCTCCGAGATTAAGGACTGGTGTCATGTTGTGATAAACGAGGGAGTCTGGTCGAGAAAACCGCGAGGTCCTTTCGCCTGTCCTGCCGTTCGTATTATTACTCAGCCTCTGCAAATGCATCTTGCTGATTATGCTATTAATGTGGCTGATTATGGATTTGCCTCATCATCCGATAGACTTTACGTCATGAAAATTAATCGGATCAAATCTCCGAGTCGTCGGGCTGCCATTTTTGATATTGACCGTTGGGAAACCTATGATCCTTGTGCAGGAAAGCGTTCTGAAATGGTGACCAATAGCGTTTATGGTATCGGAGAATGGAGGCATGGCGGCAATAAAGCAGCAAACGTCGCTTTTGCTGACGGACATGTCGATCAATGTACCAAAGAGAGTATTCCCGAGGACGGTACAGCCGAAAACGGTTACTTCTGGAATTCGCCGGATCAGCACTGATGGAATAAATACATACTGACTTCAGGAATTTCATTTACTGATCTTGATAACGACTTTATGAGTTTTATGATCGCATCACAGTTGTTCCCTGCGAAGGTTTCCGCGTGGGATGAAGACGAAAAAGAGCGCCGGGCCGCCGCCGGGCGCGAAGTGCAGGAACGGATCAGGCGCGCCGGGGGGGACGGTTCCGGCACGGTCCGCATTCCGCCCGGCGATTACCGCTTCCCCGGCCGGGAGGGGATGCTGCTGGAAAATCTGCGGGATATTTCGCTGGAAGCGGAAGGCGCAACCTTCTGGTTCTCTCCCGAAGTCACGGCGGGCGTGCATTTCCGCAACTGCCGCAACGTCCGGCTTTCCGGCCTCGCCCTCGACATGGAGGAGCTGCCGTTTCTGCAGGGGATTCTGCTGGAAGTCGGGGAAGAACGGCTGGTGATCCGGCTGGAAGAGTATTTCCGCCGCCGCTTTCATGAACAGCGGGATCAGGATCACTTCCGGCTGATGTTTCTCGATGCGGCGGGCGAGCATGAGATCGACAATCTCGACTTCATCGTCCCGCGGGAAAAACTCTCTTTCGACGCGGCGGGCAATCTGCTGGTCCCGGTGTCGGAACCGGTCGCCCGGCATTGGCGCTACCAGCTTCGAGTGCCCCGTCCCGGCGACCGGATCGTGCTGGGAATGCGTCATGAGGGCGGCATGCTGTTGGTCGACGGCTGCGAAGCCATGTGCTTCGAGGCGGTCACGGTCTACGCTTCGCCCTGTTTCGCGTTTTATGAGATCGGCCACGGCGGGGGAGGCAACACTTACCGCGGCTGCCGGCTGATCCGCCGTCCGGGGACGGACCGGCTGCTGGCTTCCGCCGCCGACTGCTTCCACTCGATGAACCAGCGGCGCGGACCGCTGATCGAACAGTGCGAATTTTCCTGGGCGATGGATGATTTCGTGAACATCCACGGTTATTTTCATGTGGTGCTGGAACAACTCGCCGAAGACGAACTGCTGATCGTCACCCCTTTCGGCACCGGCCTGCAGCCCGGTACGGAGTTGACCTTTTTCTCCGCTCCCTACGGGAAGGAAAAGTTCCGGGCCGCGGTCGTCTCCCGACAGGAGAGCGCCGGGAGCGAACAGGAGGGATTGCGGCGGGTCAGGGAGCTTTACGGCCGGAAGTTCGGGATCGGCCTTCAGGGTTTTCCCGGCGGCTCTTTGTGCCGGGTCCGGTTCGACCGGCCGCTGGATACGGAGCCGGGCGACTTCGCGTGCGACTACGACAACTGCGGCTCCGGCGCGGTGATCCGCCGCAACCATTTTCACGACTGCCATGTGCGCGGCATCCTGCTGAAAGCCGCCGACTGCCGGATCGAAGACAACCGGATCGAACGCACCGCCCTCAACGGAATCATCCTGAAACCGGAGTTTTTCTGGCTGGAGGGGCCGATGCCCCGGAACATCGCAATTCGGGGCAATGCCCTGACGGACTGCGCGTTCGGCCATACCGCCCTGGCGGCGATTCTGGTGATGTGCGGCTGCTGCGCGCCGCCCTCGGACCGGATCACGCCGGTCGTCAACATGGAGGGCATCGTCGTGGCCGGCAACCTGATCCGCCGGTGCAACGCGGGCGCCGGAATCGCGGTTTTCAACAGCCGGGCTCCCAGAGTTTCCGATAATCGGATTGAGGCGCCGTTCGCCAATCCGACGGCGGCCGGCCGGATTGATCTCGGCGAACGGCTGGACCTCTCCGTGGAAACGATTTCCCCGGAAGAACGGGGGCGGTTGAAGGAATCCCGCTCCGCGATCGTTTTTCTGGGCTGTGTTGAAGCAGAGCATTGCGGCAATACCGCAACTCCCATAAAAGACCAACCCGCCGTCTCCGTTTATTCGTGGAGAGCGTAACCGTCTCCTTTTTCGGGTGATTGTCGACAGACAGCGAAATGGAAGATAAGTAGGAAGGAGCCATTGGAATATGACGATGTGATTTATGAATGTGTGTTTGCAATATCAATAAATTTAATAGAACAAATATTGTCTAACATAAAAAGGGAAAGCGGCTGCCGTGTCCTTCGGACTGTGCGGAGCTGTTGAACAGGCACATCAGGTCTATACTGAAGAGTATAAAGACGCCGAATCCCGCCAGATTGTGCGATTCAACGGTCTCAACTATCCTCAAATCTAGAATTTTTTCAACAAGGAAACTGTATTATGCAGCTAAAGCGATTTATCTCGCAAATATTCAAACTTACCGCCTGTACCGTGGCAGGAATATTTGCATTCTCGGTGGCGGCGGAAGACGCACTTCCTCCTCCGCTTCCGGAATTCTCCAATTTGGCGAAAGCAAAATGGAATCTCGGTAAATACGGTAAGAAATCCGTGAAAAACGGCAAAACATTTCTAACGATTGATGTGCCGACCGGCAGTCCTGACAAGGGAAACACGAACTGCGCTGCGACGCAGATCAATCTGAGCAAATTTCGCGGTGAATCACTCTGTTTCATGATCAAAGCGCGGGCAAAGGATGTTTCCGAGCCGCGGCATGGTTACAACGGCGTAAAATTCATGGTGAATTATAAAGACGGCGCCGGAGACGAGTTCTACTATAATACAATCAATCTGAAGGGTACATTCGACTGGCAGAATATCAGCTTCATCACGCTGGTCTCTGAATCGGCAACTAACGCCACATTATACCTTGGATTGCAGGACAGTACAGGCGAGGTGGAATTCGAGCTCTCTACGCTGCGGGTCTTTCGACTCTTTCCGCGTATCAATCAGAATTACAAAGCGAGATATTCGAAGAAAATCGCAGAAACGCCACTTTTGCGTGGAGTCATGTCTCCGGCCTCCGCCATCCTCACCGATGACGACCTCAGAACACTGCATGAATGGAATGTCAGGCTCGTCCGCGTCCAGCTTAATCTCGGTTGGGACGATTGGAAAGCCTCTGATCTGAATGAATACGATAAGTGGTTGAACAATAAGCTTGATCAACTTGAAGACATGTTCAAGCGTGCCGAAAAATACGACATCAAATTCGTAATTGATCTGCATTCTCCTCCGGGGGGACGACGCAACGACCGGAATATGAAAATGTTTTACGAAGAGAAATATGCAGATCATTTTCTGCAGGTCTGGGAGCGCATTGCAAAACGTTTTAAAGGGAATCCGGCGGTTTGGGCATATGATCTGGTTAATGAACCGGACCAGAGCCATCCAGCCAAATATGATTACTGGAATCTTCAACGCGCAGCAGCAGAAGCAATCCGTAAAATTGATCCGGCTACTCCAATCGTGATTGCATCAAATGACTGGGAAGCTCCGTCTTCTTTCAGCTATCTGTCGCCGCTTGCGATGAAGGATATAATCTACCAAGTTCACATGTATCTCCCCGGTCCATATACGCATCAACTTCTTTTTAATACTTTCGAGGAACAGGGGAGCAGGTTGATCGGATATCCCGGCATGATCGGTAATGAAAAGTGGGATAAGGAGATGATCCGAAAGCATCTGAAACCGGTGCGTGATTTTCAGCTTCGACATAATGCCAGAATCTACGTCGGCGAGTTTTCCGCCGTCGCGTGGGCGCCGGGAGCTGCTGATTATCTCCGCGACTGCATCGAAGTATTCGAGGAATACGGTTGGGACTGGACCTATCACGCCTTCAGGGAGGGCTGGAGCGGCTGGAGCGTCGAGCATGAAGCGACGAAGCCGACTGACCTGAAACCTGCCAAAGAGGATACGGACAGAAAAAAAGTTCTGCTGAAGTATTTCAAACTGAATCCGCCAGTGTGGAAGAATTCAGCCAACTCCAAATGAGTTCCCCACATCTGTAATTCTGTGGATTCCGAGTTATATTCAGTTGCCTATCTCTTGAATTTTTTCATCCCTGCGGTCAGTTATCCATGACTGCAAATGATCGAAAAAATTCTCTGACAGGCAACTGAAATTTACTGATTTAAATGCAGAGTTATAATGATTTAAAACAGTTGGCCAGGAAGTATAGGCTTTGCCGAATCTGAAATTGGGTGATCAAGTATTGTCCAAAGGAAATCAGAGAAATTCCAGCCCAGAGGTGTTCAAGTTGTTTTTGCTCAATAGCTCAAATAGAGTTTGGGCTTTGAAGTTTACTGCCGCCATGAAAGCGTAGAATATTCCGAGTGTACGCTTTTGGCAACGTAAGTGCCCAGCCAGCCCCATCTGGATTTGAGTCAGACAGTGTGGTATGTTCTTCCACAAACCGTAATAATG
>OIWQ01003985.1_pt1 | contig 12512 bp, 14 predicted proteins | sample 1587571 | NCBI WGS metagenome assembly OIWQ01 (sample SAMEA3888910, study PRJEB22519) | human gut metagenome | biome: human gut; feature: human-associated habitat; material: faeces | place: Denmark | collected 2010 | reverse complement strand
GGCTAACTGATGTTAGCCGCCCTCTTCATTTTATACTGAAATAATATTTTAATATACCAGTTTCACATTATCGATCCAGAGTGAATTACCGGGAGAACCTATGTATGCTCCTCCATGGCTGGAAGTAAACTGCAATAATAAATGTGTAGGAGCATCTTCTTCTGTTCCCCATGCTACTTCTTTGACCGGAACACTTTCACCTTTACTGTTAATAGCGTAACGTTCTTCTACCTGCAAACGCATCATGTGGGGCTTATAAGCAGGATCACCGGTGATATCTCCATACATGATTGAATAAGTGGCATTATTATGCCAATCAGTGGTATTATAGTAACGAACCACCATAGTCCCTACCCGCTTAGCAAAAATATTGCCATCCTTGTCTTCCCAACGCTTCTGCAAAAACAAATTCACCTCCGGGAAGTCTTTACCTTCTACGTCCGTTATCCGGCTAAAACCGGTAGCACGAATCCGCTTTTCCCTATCAGACATATTAACTTTATAGTCAAACTGCACAGCGATAGGTTTCTTGGTAAAGGGAATACCGGAATTCAGCATCTTTTGCGGATTCTTTGTACCCTTAATCGGCTCATGCACTTCCCCCAAAAACATAGAACCTGCGGCAAGTACTGTGATATCAACAATACCCAATACTTTTACGCTTTCCATACGGGTATCCATACGGGCACAGTAGCCATCGCCACGCTTCTCGGGAAACACTGAAGTATTGGTTTTAGTAATACCCGCCACGCGCGCCATCACATTCGAAGTAGCCCATGGCGAACCACCCATGTTCTTATAGGCCTTATTCTCACGAATAGTCGCAGTCGGTCCAATAGCATATACATTCTTCAACGCACCACCGATAATGCCCGACTCTTTAATCTGACGGTCTATCCATTGATCCATGTCTCCGAACGGAATCATTTCCACAGTATGCTGTTGCTGCTGTGCAAGTGCCGTTCCGCAACATAAAAAAGCGGATAGCAAGCCGTACATACAAATTTTCTTCTGCATCATCTCATTAGCTTTTTTTTAATTAAAGTTCATATTTCCACTGCTCCAATGCAAAGTTCCAGTTATCCTGAACCAATTGCACGGTGCGATCATCATATTTATATTTATTCTTCTTATATCCCTTCTTTCCACCTACATACTTTTCTATATCATTGCGTGCTTCAGCAAATCCGGGAATAGACAAGCCACGATAAATCTGCTCAGTCATCCCCATAGCATCCGCTTCGAAGTCTTCGAACTTTACTTCCATCAGATTACCGGCAGGAATACAAGATTTATCAGCCTCGTATTTATGATACAGTTTGGCATAAATAGAAAGAATATTCTTTTCAATTTCGTCATTACTGATATCCTGCAACTTCAACGGCTGGATTGTATTCGTGAAGAAACTTCGGGTACTCTCGAACACCGTATAAGGATTACGCATCAGATAGATAAATTTAGCATTAGGGAACATTTTGACCAGTTCCTTCACACGTCCCGTATGGGGTGGATTCTTACTCAAGAACTGTGTTCCGTTAGTATTCCACAATGATATCTTAATCAGCTTGATAAACACTTCTTCAAAAACCTTCAGTTCCTTTTCCGTTATATCATCGAACAGCAAATATTTATCTGCATATTCCTGCTGATACTTTGGGAGGAACCAAAAGTTATAATAGGTATAAGGCATCATATTGGCAAGTGCAAACTCTTCTTCCTGTGGCAGATCTACAGCAAGTTCCATGTTATCTGTAGGACGCTTATCAGGCATCAGCCAGCTCATGTTCTTCTTGAAGAAAGGCTGTCCCCACATCATCAGATGCGGAAATACAGTTTGGTAAGTAGTATTATAGCCAAAATGCTTGTCACATGAGAAAACATTATGCACAAAGGTCGTCCCGCTGCGCCAATGGCCAAGAATGAATACCGGATCATGCTCTAACGGTTGGGATGCCAACCGTTTCTCATAACGTCCGTTCTGCAAAGGAGCCAGTGTAGAAAGTAGACGACATACCGCCTTAGTCAAACGGTATTTGCCTTTGTATGCCGCATCAATTTCCCGCCCTTTCGTAATAGCATTAAATGTTTTCCAATCGGCTCCCACCAAAGTATTTATAGGGAGTTTGTTAAATTCCAGTAAACCCATAATTATGGTACATTATTTGATTATTTTCACTTCAATACCTTGGCGCTTCAAATCTTTCACCGCTTTTTCTATAGCTTCATAGTGTTCGGGAGCAATTTCTAACTTCGGTAAGTTCAAAACCGGAAGATCTTCAGAAAGATGCATATCCTTATCCTCTACCCTATCGATAATCATACCGACAGCACTGGTATTATTGGTAATCGGATCAATCAGAATGAATGCACCTGTTGCCTTATTTTTTTGATAAGGATCAAAGAATAATTCCTTGGCAGTAGTAAGAACAACACGAGCTATCTGATTTAACTGCATAGGCAGATCATCAGGCGTCAATCGTCCATTATCAACGGACAACTGATCCATCGTATTAACATCTACTTTATATTTAATGTTACTGATACGTGAACGACTCAAATTAGTAGTCTGCTTGATGAAGAAAGATTTATTGAGATCCATCGGCTCTTCATCCATCCACACCAGCATGGCCTCAAAATTGCGATCTACAACCGGTAAATTATCAGGATGTACCAACATCTCTCCTCTCGATACGTCAATCTCATCTTCCAGCGTTAAAGTTACAGACTGAGGCGGAAAAGCATAATCCAGTTCGCCGTCATACGTAACAATGCTCTTGACACGTGATTTTTTGCCTGAAGGTAACGCTATCACTTCATCCCCTTTACGTACTACCCCTGATGCAACTTTACCGCAAAAACCACGGAAATCAAGATTAGGGCGCAATACATACTGTACCGGGAAACGGAAGTCCGACAGGTTATGATCGTTATCAATATGGACAGTTTCCAAGAAATCGAGCAAAGAAATGCCATTGTACCATGGAGTGCGTTCAGACCTCTCCACTACATTATCGCCATCCAAAGCGGAGAGCGGAATACAAGTCACATCAGGAATACCCAATGGTGCAATAAACTGTTTATACTCTTTAACGATTTCATTAAAGCGCTCCTCAGAGAAGCCTACCAAGTCCATTTTATTAACAGCAAGCACCACGTGCTTAATGCCCAGCAAAGACACCAGAAAAGAATGACGACGCGTCTGTGTAATGACACCGGTACGGGCATCTACAAGAATGATAGCCAGATTAGCCGTTGAACCGCCGGTAATCATATTACGCGTATATTGCTCGTGCCCCGGAGTATCAGCAATGATGAATTTACGATTATTAGTAGAGAAATATCGATATGCCACATCAATCGTAATACCTTGTTCACGTTCTGCTTTCAGACCATCCAGCAGCAATGCGTAATCAATGTGATCACCGGCATTTCCCATACGCTTACTATCACGTTCCAATGCATCTAACTGGTCTTCATACAATTTCTTGCTATCAAACAACAAACGCCCGATCAACGTAGATTTTCCATCATCCACCGAACCGGCAGTCAGAAAGCGGAGTAAGTCTTTCTGTTCGTCTTTATCCAGAAACTCCTTGATATTTAGTTTAGAGTTATTCTCCATCACTTTTTACTTTTTAATTGTCACCTTTATCTTCTTAAACCTAAGCATTAAAGTTCTAAAGGTCAGGTTTAAGATTTCAATCCTCAGGTTTTAATTTTTAATTCTTAATTCTTAAAAGTATCCCTCACGCTTTTTCTGCTCCATACTGGCATCCTGATCAAAATCGATTACACGGGTGGTACGCTCACTCTTGGTGGTAGTCATCATCTCCTCTACAATTGTCTCAATCGTATCCGCATTGCTCTCTACCGCACCGGTCAACGGCCAACAACCCAACGTACGGAAACGTACCATTTTCATCTTTATCTGATCACGATATTTTTCAGGCAGGCGGTCATCATCTGCCATAATCAAATTACCATCAATTTCTACGCACGGACGCTCCTTGGCATAATACAACGGAACAATAGGAATATTTTCCAAACGAATGTATTGCCAGATATCCAGCTCCGTCCAGTTACTCAACGGGAACACACGAATGCTTTCTCCCTTATGCACACGGGCATTGTAGATATCCCACAATTCCGGACGCTGGTTCTTCGGGTCCCATTGGTGGAACTTATCACGAAAAGAAAAAATACGTTCTTTCGCACGTGATTTCTCTTCGTCACGACGAGCACCCCCAAAAGCTGCGTCAAATTTATATTTATCCAAAGCACTCAGAAGAGCCTTAGTTTTCATCAAGTCTGTGTGTACTTTACTTCCATGAGTAAACGGTCCTACACCTGCATGAAAAGCCTCCATATTACTTTCTACTATCAGATTCCAGCCATGTTTTTTGGCATACTCATCGCGGAATTGAATCATTTCCTTAAATTTCCACTTCGAATCGATATGCATCAACGGGAAGGGTACTTTACCCGGATAAAAGGCTTTTTCGGCAAGGCGAACCATTACCGAAGAGTCTTTTCCAATACTATAAAGCATCACCGGATTTTCAAATTCCGCTGCCACTTCACGGATGATATGAATAGACTCTGCTTCGAGTTCTTTCAGATGGCTCAATTTATATTCTTCCATTTTTTATATAATCACTTTTTAATCTGTATTTTCGGTAAAATGAGGTCGAGCAGTTGGTTGACTGATTCTTCCAGGCTGAGTTTTGAGGTATCTAACGTCAATGCCGGATGAAGGGGTGCTTCAAACGGAGCGGAAATCCCCGTAAAATTTTTAATCTCTCCCCGGCGTGCCTTTGCGTACAGCCCCTTTACATCCCTACGCTCACACTCAGTCAAAGGGGTACTTACATACACTTCATAGAAGTCCTCCTGCCCGATGACATTAGCCGCCATTTCTCGGATATCATTGTTAGGACTGATAAAAGCAGCAATAGTTATAATGCCTGAATCAATAAAAAGTTTGGAAACTTCTGCAATACGGCGGATATTTTCTACACGATCAGCTTCAGTAAAGCCCAAATTATTATTGATACCACTACGGATATTATCCCCGTCCAGAATGCGGCAAAGTAAACCTCGCTTATGCAATTCGCGCTCCAAAGCAATAGCTATCGTACTTTTACCGGAACCGCTCAATCCGGTAAACCATATCATCACACTATGCTGACCGAGAAGTTCTTCTTTATCCTCTCTTGACAACATCCTATCAAAAATCGGATATATATTATTGTCTGTCATAATCTAATTATTAAAAGGGCCAAATTAATGGAATAAGGAATATGGATATCAAGAAAGCTATAATATTCAGCGGCAATCCGATACGGACAAAATCAGTGAACTTATAGTTTCCAATACCTTGCACAATCAAATTAGTCTGATAACCGATAGGTGTAGAGAAACTGGCAGAGGCAGCCATACAGATCACTACAAAGAAAGGCATAGGGCTGACACCCATCTGCGAAGAAATGGAGAGCGCCAATGGGAAAGCTAATGCAGCAGCGGCATTATTGGTTATCAATTCGGTAAACAAGTTCGTAATGATAAATACAGCTGCCAGTAACACCTGAGGACCGTAATGTTCAGTCATACCAATGATATAACTTGCCACGACATCTGCCACACCGGAATTAACCATTGCTTTACTGATAGCAAAAGCACACGCAATTGTTATCAGAATATCCCAGGAAATGTATTTAGTGTACTTACGGGCCGGAAAAATTTTAGTCCATGCCATAATGATAGTAGTCACAGAAACAAAGAAAAACATATCCAACTTGATATTCGGGAATGCCTCTTTCACAACCGGCAGCTCGCCTACCGTAGCCCCGGTAATCATCAATATCAGTAATAAAAGGGCAAACCAACGTTTCCCCTTTCCGGGAACCGGTTCGTTATCTTTGCCATTGGCCAACAAAACGAACACGGAAGACTCTCCCCAAGTTTGAACAAAAGAATCATCCGCCATCACCACTAATGTATCACCCTCACGCAAAACCTCATTATCCAGATTCGTAGTAATACTTTGTCCACTCCGCTTTATTTCCTTAACAGCTGCTCCATAGTGACGCTGAAAATTAAACTCTCCCAACTTCTTGTTAATACCAGGAAAACGAGGACCAAGTACAGCCTCAACCCGATGCAAACCAACATCTTCTTCCGGTTCGTCATCTTGCTTCACAGCATCCGTACGCACATCCGGCAAGAGTTTAGAAGAAAATAGAAATAAATAAATAATTCCTGCTATAGCTATGAAAATACCCACTTTGCCTAACTCAAACATAGTAAATCCTTCATAACCTGCCTCTAATATCATGCCGTGTACTACCAGGTTAGTAGAAGTTCCGATAAGAGTACATATACCTCCCAAAATAGTCACATAAGAAAGAGGTATCAAAAACTTGGTAGCAGGCAATTTTACCGACTCTGCCCAACGCTTGATTATCGGAGCAAATATTACAACAACAGGGGTGTTATTAAGAAAAGCAGAAATAAAAGAGATAGTGGGAAGCATGCGAAGTTGGGCTTTAAACACAGTCGTCTTGCCCTGAGGAAGCAACTTTTTGATAACCTGTCCCAATGCTCCGGACTGACGAATACCCTCACTGACCAAAAATAGCATAGCTACGGTAATCATTCCTTTATTACTAAAACCTTCCAGCATCTCTTTGGGTGTCAGGATGCCGGCACATAAGAACAAAACCACAACGGAAAATAGCACCATGCCGGGACGCATTTTATCCAATGCCAATGCCACCACCATGCCCAAAAGTGCCAATAGCACAAATATTATCTCAAATGTCATACATTATACTGTATCTTGTTACTATTTCATTTGCTTAGGTTCCACCACAAACCACGGATTCAGTAAATTCTCTTTATTGTAACAAAGCGGCTCTTCTTTTCCAGCCTGATAAACTTCCAATCCGGCAGCACGTGCTATAGCATGTCCTGCTGCCGTATCCCATTCCATGGTAGGTGCAAAACGAGGATATACATCCGCCTTTCCTTCGGCTACAAGGCAGATTTTAATGGAACTACCACTAGATATAAGTTCTACTTCCGAGTGTTGACGCTTCATTTCTTCGATATAAGCCTCCGTCTCCGGAGTTAGATGCGAACGGGAAGCCACGATTACAAATTTTCCTCTTTCGGTAACAGAAGGCAGACGGGTAGCGGATGCAATCAGTTCATCCAGTGAAGCATTTCCGCGAGAAGTTACATTGGAGAGTTTGCATGCCCCAATGCTTTCTTCTGCAAAATAAAGTTCACAGGAAGATAAATAACTCCCATTACGGGTACTGAATGATTAACCCATGCGATATTTACAGTAAACTCTCCATTTCGTTTAATAAACTCCTTGGTACCGTCCAGAGGGTCTACAATCCACAAAGCATCCCATCCACAGCGTTCTGCATAGGGTAAATGTTTCCCTTCTTCACTCAGAATGGGAAAAGGAGTATCGCACAGAAAACCGGTAATCGTTTCATGTGCCTTGCGATCCGCAATGGTTAAAGGGGAGTTATCCGCTTTTTTTTCTATTTCAAAGTCCGATGCCGGGTCATTATAGATGGAAAGAATGTCTGCACCGGCTTGCAGAGCAGCATCTATTGCGCTTAATATATATTTTTGTTCCATATATGGTATCTATACTTACACATAGTGTGCAAAATTAAAAACTTTTTCATCCTCAAAAGTTTCCGGGCTTCGTTTTATAACTTCTTTTAAACTACCTAATACATTTATAAGCACTTTTCACAATCAATAAATCAAAAAAGGAACTCCAAACGTTGAAGTTCCTTTTTCGTCTACTTTTACCTAATCTCTACTTACATCTACTTTTTATTTTCCACAGCTTCACCCGCCCATTCTACGGCACCTTTTTCTTTCAGCTTTGCCGTGATTTTTTTGGCTTTCTCCATGGCAACACTTTCATCTTCAGGGGAAGCATAAGCATGCTTATACCCCTTCACTTTATTCCATTCGCCACGGGTAAAGTCCGGGAAAGCAACGGCTGCACAATTGTTGTCCATAGACAATTCGCCTAACTCGGCCAGACAACACCATTCTGCCAAATCATAGACATCCATATCTAAGGGAAGTCCATTTTGCAGGCAATACACCAAACGGCTATCCATAATAAAGTCCATGCCACCATGACCACCAACTTCTTTTGCCATTTCACCATATTTCTTCAGGATGGGATGCTGGAATTTCTGCACTAGAGCTTCCATATCTTTTTTAGGCATAAAACTATGGGAATTCAAGTTATCTACCTCAGGTGCAACTCCCGACGCATTCAGTTGTTTTGCATCCAACGCATAACCTTCTATCGGATATTTATTTGCGAACCCCTTGGTACCGGTCAACTGATATAGACGGTTATAGGGTTGCGGAGTCATCACATCATGTTGTATCTCAATCACCTTTCCATTTTCCGTACGAATCAACGTAGTTGTATGGTCACCGTTACGGAAATTCTCACAAGGCTGTCCCGTTCTTTCTTCTACCAACGACTTACCTACTACCGATTTGGTATCCATAGCAACGAGTGTCTTCATACGGTCACCACGATGTATATCCAACGCTTGCGCTACAGGACCAAGACCATGAGTGGCATATACATCTCCCCGATGCTTCATATTATATTCCAGACGCCAACCCAGTTTGTCATTTTCACCATTCTTCCAGTAATGATCCCAGAAAGGTTCCAGATTATGAATATAAGCTCCCTGGGCACGAACGACCTCCCCAAACACACCCTGTTGCGCCATATTCAGAGTATTCATTTCAAACCAGTCATAACAGCAGTTCTCAAGGATCATACAATGTTTGCGAGTCTTCTCGCTCATATTTACCAATGCCCAACACTCTTTCAAGTCCATAGCAGAAGGAACTTCGATGGCGACATTTTTATTATTCTCCATCGCACACATAGCGACAGGGAAATGATGCAGCCAATCTGTTGCGATATACACCAGATCTATATCATCCCGTTTACACAATTCTTCGTATCCTTTTTCACCTGAATATATAGCTGCTTTAGGCATAGAAGCTCTCTGTAAATACTTCTGACATTTCTCTGCCCGTTCCTTTTCATAGTCACATAAAGCAACGATTTCTACACCCGGAATATACGTAAAACGTTCTACAGCTCCGGGACCACGCATTCCCAAACCTACAAATCCCACACGAACCACTTCCATTTTAGGTATCGTCAGCCCTATTTGTTCAGCCGGACGCTCGGGAGTTTCTACAACAATCGTTCCCTTGTCCCAACTCCATTTTGTCCCTTTGTCTGAAACTTGTTGTTCAGACGATGTTTTAGTTGTGCACGCAACTAGCGCAATACACGCGCTCAGCAATAAAAATTTAAATTTCTTCATACGTTATCTATTGTTATATTCCTCATTAAAGAGAAATGCGTTATTTCATGTAATCAAGTCATGTTAGATAAATTATTCCCAAAATTAACTTTTTCTCCAATAACTAGTACCTATTATCGGCTTTTTTCGCATAAATAATTCACAATAAAGACATCATCACAATTAGTCTATACTTTGAGAATGCCTGTCATACTAAGCTTGTCGAAGCATCTCATCACGATACAGAATATCAAATTCATAGATCAGGCAAAAAAATAAGAGTGCATTAAAATCTTTTAATACACTCTCATCTTGAAAGGGAAGTTTTCCTTTCTATCAATCAAATATCAAATAAAATCTAATGTTATTTGAGACGATACAGCAACCAGGCACTCTGGAAATCTTTACGATTAGAGTATTTAGACTTGAAAGCGTCACGTGCGTCAGCTGCAGAAGCTCTGTCGGCAAAAGTACTCACAATTACACGATACATTGCTGCATCCGGATTAAAGGCAATCACAGCACTATAACCTTCCTTATCCAAAAAATCTTTCAGGCTTTCGGCATTAGCCTTCACACTAAAGCTACCACAAACCACACTGTAATCTTTCAAACCACCCACGCCAGAAATTATGTCCACTTTTTCCTGACGTACACCGGCAGTTGCAACAGGCACACTTTCCACAACCTTTGCTTCAACCGGAGCACTCACTACCGGAGAAACTTCTACCGGTTCAGTAACCTGAGGTTCAGCCAGTTCTTGCTGTTTTGCTTTTTCATATGCTTTTTTATAAGCGCTTTCACTCGATTTACAAGAAGAGAATGCCAATGCAATGCACAATCCCATTCCTAAAAATGCTAATTTTTTCATAATCATATTGTTTTTGTTAGTAATTTCTACAATCTATCTATACTCAATATCTGCGGAATATATAACGAACTCCCTCATATTCCAGATGAAGGGATGAAGAAGTCAATTCTTCCATTGTAAATGTCCGTTCTCCATTTTCCCACCCCATATAGAATGAATAGTTTTCGTCTTCCATACTTTGAGGCAGCAAAATAATAGAAATTTTATCTCCTTTCAAAGAATAATTTCCAAAAAACGTTTGATAGCTACCATTTTTCAACAAACAAATGGCAGAAAAGCTACCTTTTTGGAAATTATAAAAGATGCTATCTTGCCGTTCAATTGAACCGTCGGCATATTGATATTGCCTCAACTGCCACTTATCATCCAAATCGCCGTCAACATTACTACAAGCTGCCAGCACAAGCACTATCAACCCGATAATCAGAAATATCTTTCTCTTTCCTATCTTCATGTAGCTAATATTCCGAATAATAAGACAAATGTACGTGGAACAATCAATCCAAAGGGCAGTATTATAGTTAAATTAAATTAATCACGTTTCTTTTCCTACCAGACAAAACCAGGTTCGAACTGTACCCGGGCATTACCTGAGCCGTACCAGCTCCGTATCTATACGCTTAGAGTAGCTACGGACCCGATACGGAGTAGCTACGAACCTAATACGGAGCAGATACGGAGCCAGTACAGAACAGATATGGAGCCAGTACATTCCGGATAGTTCTCGGATTAGTACCGAACTTGGAACAGAAAAATAAATATTTCGAAAAAAAAGAAGTTAAGCGAACAACTTTATAAAGAAAAATGTTAGCTTTGTAGTATAAACCTCTATAAATAGAAAGGAGAACAATTATGAAAGGATTAAATGTACTCGTAGCTTTTCTGGGCGGTGCAGCAGTAGGCGCAGCCGTTGGTATTTTATTTGCTCCCGAAAAAGGAGAAGACACCCGCCATAAGATTGCGGAAATTCTCCGTAAAAAAGGAATTCGTCTGAACCGTAGTGAAATGGAAAATCTGGTAGACGAAATCGCAGCAGAAATTAAAGGCGAAGGAGCCGAATAAAACAAAACCTACAAAAAAACAGAGCCACTATGATGTTCGCAGACGACAGAAGTATTGAAAATCTCCAGCAATTATTCGTTGAGTTTAAGAAATATCTGAAACTCCAAAAAGAATATACCAAACTGGAAATAACCGAAAAACTCTCAATCCTGCTTTCCGCCTTGGTACTACTATCGGTGGTTATCATTCTTGGCATGGTGGCACTGTTTTATTTGTCATTTGCATTAGCTTATATATTAGATCCGCTTGTAGGCGGACTCATGGTAAGCTTCAGCATCATCGCCGCTTTTCACCTTCTGCTTGTTTTATTAGTAATCACTTTCCGCAAGAAACTCATCATCAATCCAATGGTGAACTTCATTGCCGGACTGTTCTTTGAGAATGATAATGAAAAATGATATCATCATGAACAATATGCCTGACTCCTCTTCCATGACTCTGGAAAGTATCGCGCTACGAAAAAAAGAATTACGGAAGAAATTGCATGTACAGAAAGAAATCATGACGGATACGGCAAGAGAACTGTTTGCCCCCCTTGCACCCGCTGCAGACAAGGGCAACGCCATTATGCGCGCTTTCAATACGGGCATGGCTGTCTTCGACGGACTAATGCTTGGAGTAAAGATGATGAGAAAGGTCAGAAGCATGTTCGGAGCCAGAAGATAAACAGGCGCCATAAAGCAAAAAAAGCCGCGTTCTTCCATTGAGGGACGCGGCTCTTTTTATTGATTCAATTCCAATGACTACAGATACGTTTCGAGCAACTTCACGCCACCGTCTTCCGGAACAATCGTAACTTCTTGCGTAATCGCAGGCAGCAATATCGTTTCACCTGCACGCACAGCAATCTCATTCTGGCTGTCGTCCGTGATACGGCATGCGCCTTCCACACAAATAAAAATCACAAATGAATCCAATTCAGAATAGTCACATGTAATTTCTTCTGTCATGTCATAGAGAGAAGTAGTGAAGTAAGGACTGGCAACCAATTCCACCGGTTCGTTCTTCAGATGATCATATTCTGTACGGAAGTCATCCTGTACATCAGCAAAATTAATAGCCTCAGTAGCCTGAGTAGTGTGCAACTCGCGAGATTTACCCTCTTTGTCTTTCCGATTGTAATCGAAAATACGATAAGTGATATCCGAAGTCTGCTGAATTTCAGCAACAAAAGCACCGGCACCAATACCATGCAC
>OIWQ01003977.1_pt1 | contig 12531 bp, 13 predicted proteins | sample 1587571 | NCBI WGS metagenome assembly OIWQ01 (sample SAMEA3888910, study PRJEB22519) | human gut metagenome | biome: human gut; feature: human-associated habitat; material: faeces | place: Denmark | collected 2010 | reverse complement strand
TCCGGCGGCACGCGCTTGCAGATAAGCAATGGTTAGGCCTACGGCGGCCAACACTAATGCCGATGCACCTGTCACCATCACCGTGCGTATCTGCTTGATGTTGCGACTCAGCCAGAGACCAAGTAACATCAACAGGGGGATGAGAACAAAAATACTTAATATGTTCATTTTTATAATTACAAATTACAAATTACGAATTACAAATTACGATTAACATTTCTCTACTATAGCAGCAATAACAATATCAATGCCAGCGTACCCAACAGGAATACGTAAGTGTACTGTTGAATTTGTCCACTTTGCAGACTGCGTATTTCATCACTGGTGGCATTGGCGCTCCAGGCAAGGAAGTCGAAGAAACCATCTACTACATGGCGGTCGAACCAAGCGATGGGGCGGGAGATGCAACCAAAGATTATCTTATGAGTTACGAACTGGTACACTTCATCGATATAGAAGCGATGATAGGCAGCTGTCCATAATCCGCGGAAACGACGTGCAAGGGCATTGGCAATGGGTTGCTTTGCCCGTGCGTACATGGCTGTGGCAATTGCGATGGAGATGACAGCTATAGCAATGCTGGTACCTGCCACCGCCCAGTCGAGATGAATCTCGTAAGCCGTACCGTTGGAAGAGATGAACTTACCGAAGGGGATGAAACCGGCTCCGATAGTAACAACAGCAAGAAACATCAGCGGGAAAGTCATAGTTAACGGACTTTCGTGGGGAGTATGTTCAGCATGAAGCTCTTTATTCTCTTTGCCCCAGAAGATGCCGTAATAGAGGCGGAACATATAAAATGCCGTCATTGCAGCAATCACTGTCATAATCCAGCCCATTACAGGACTGAACTGGAAGCATGCTGTCAGTATTTCATCTTTAGAGAAGAAACCGGAGAATGGAGGAATACCTGCAATGGCAAGACAAGCAATCAGGAACGTAATATGCGTCACAGGCATGTACTTGCGCAGTCCACCCATAGCGGACATTTCATTGCTGTGTACCGCATGGATAATGCTACCTGCGCCGAGGAAGAGTAATGCCTTGAACATAGCGTGCGTGAACAGGTGGAACATACCGGCCATATAGCCCAGACCGCCATGATGCGGATCAGCAGAAGTACAAACTCCCAGTGCCACCATCATAAAGCCGATCTGTGAGATAGTAGAGAATGCCAGCACACGTTTGATGTCACTTTGCACACAAGCTACCGAAGCAGCATAGAATGCAGTGAACGCTCCAACGTAAGCTACCAGATGCAGCACGTCGGGTGCATAACCGATGAACAGCGGGAACATTCGGGCCACAAGGTAAACTCCGGCTACCACCATGGTTGCTGCATGGATCAATGCGCTGACGGGTGTCGGGCCTTCCATTGCATCCGGCAGCCAGATGTGTAATGGGAACATGGCACTCTTTCCGGCACCACCGATGAACATCAGTCCCAAGGCCAGAGGTATCATTGCCGCACCACCTTTCAGCAATGCCATTTCACTGGGATGGAAGGTGTAAGTTCCGGCATAATAACCGTAAATAAGGATACCGATCAGGAAACCCAGGTCGGCAAAACGGGTAACAATGAACGCTTTCTTGCTTGCAGCAACAGCAGACGGTTTCGTATAGTAGAAACCGATGAGCAAGTAAGACGAAACACCCACCAATTCCCAGAACAGATACATCTGGAAGATATTGGTAGCCACCACCAGACCCAACATGGACATGGTAAAGAGGCTGAGGAATGCATAATAGCGTTGGAATCCGCGCTCACCCTTCATGTAGCCGAAAGAGTAGACATGTACCATCAACGATACGGTGGAGATGACGATAAGCATCATCACAGAAATGGGGTCGAGCAGGATACCCAGGTCAATGCTCAGCGTTGAAGTGAAAGGCAACCACGTCACATTATAAGGCATAAGTGTGGCGAAAGTGCCGTCCGCCAGACGCGGAGCGGAGAAATACTGCCAGGCAGTGGCGTAGCTCAATACGGCTACCACAGCCAATACCGTGGTACCGATGATGCCTGCCGTCCGGTGCGTCATCCATTTGCCGCCAATCCCCAATACAAGGAAGGAGAGGAGGGGAAGCAGGAGAATGAAGATTGTATATTCCATATTCTTTTCTTTTTTATTCTATTATTGATACTGTACTGATTCTACCATTTCAATTCGTCCAGCTTATTAACCTGGATACTTCGTATATTGCGGTAGATGTTGATCATAATCGCGATAGCTACTGCCGTTTCGGCGGCCGAGATGGCAATGGAGAACAGGGCAAAGAAATACCCTTCCATTCCGTCAGGGAAAAGGAAACGGTTGAACACTGCGAAGTTGATATCCGTAGCATTCAGTATCAACTCGATGCTGATAAGTATCGCCAGTGTGTTGCGGCGGGTGAAGAACCCGTAGATACCGGCGAAAAACATGATAGCCGAAACTATCAGATAATATTCCATGTGAATCATAATCAATTGTATTTAGCGTTTACGTGCAATCACCAACCCACCTACGATACACGCCAGCAACAGGATGCTGACTGCCTCGAAGGGAAGCAGATAACCGAATTTGTCACTACTCAGCATAGAGTGTCCGATAGTCTTGATGTTGATTTCCAGCGGTACAAGATCGGTAGTAACGAGGAATTTATGTTTCAACGTAATGAATACTACGATGATGGCACCACCTACGGTTGCACCTAGACCAGCCAACAGTTTGCTACGTTTTAACTTGGTAGTACGGTCTCCTTCGCCACTGGTCAGCAGGATGGAGAAGACGTAGAGTACGACAATACCGCCGGCATAAACCATGATTTGTACCGAGCCTAGAAATGTGTAGCCCAGCAGGAAGTAGATGCCTGCCGTGCCGAAAAGCGTGAACAGCAGATACGTTGCCGAGCGTACCATGTGGCGTGTAGTCACAGTGAGAATGGAACATACGCTGATGAACACTGCCAGAAAGTAGAATACTACGGTTTCAAGGGTTATTTCCATATTCTTGAATTACAAATTACTTAATTACAAATTACTTTGTTGCTTCACTTTGGGGAGCAGCGGGTTTCTTTTTCTCTTCTACGTGACTGCCCGGATGGTTCAACGTCTTCACCAGTTTTGTACGGTCGAACACCGCATGCTCAAAGTCTGTAGCAAACGTAATCGCATCGTGCGGACAAGCTGTGACACAAAGTTGGCAAAACATGCACGAACCGAGGTCGTATTCATACTTTGCCAATATCTTCTTTTTTTTGCCGTCCTCAGTCTCTATCATTTCACTTGTTACCTTGATGGTATCGTTGGGACATGCTATCTGGCACAGCCCGCACGCTATACAATGGTGTTCATTCCGGTCATTGTGCGGCATGGTCAGCGTCCCGCGGAAACGGTCGAACATCTCCAGTGTCGCACGATTCTCCGGGTATTGCTCTGTCACTTTCCGGCGGCAGAAGACGGTCATGGTAGTTTTCATACCCGTCAGCAAAGAACCGATGCCGTGCATCAGTCCGCCAAAATAACTGTATGTTTTCATAATCTAAAAGTGCAGTTTAAATACAACAATCAGTACCATCAGAATGAGGTTTACCATTGAGATAGGTACCAGATACTTCCATTCCAATGCCAGGATCTGGTCGATACGCAAGCGGGGGAATGTCCATTTAATCCACATCAGCAGGAATACTACGAAGAATGCCTTGCCGAAGAACCAGATGAAGCCCGGAATATAATCCATTATGGCGTTGAAGCCATCCAGTCCTACAATATGAAGCGGCATCCAGCCGCCCAAGAAGATGGTGGCAGCCACGCTGGCTACAATAAACAGGTTCAGATATTCGGCCAGATAGAAGAAACCGAAGTGCATACCCGAATATTCGGTATGGTAACCTGCCGTCAGTTCCGATTCGGCTTCGGGTAAGTCGAAGGGACCGCGGTTGGTTTCTGCCGTACCTGCGATCAGATAGACGATAAAAGCGATTAAAGCCGGGAGATGGCCTTTAAAGATAAACCAGCCGTCTGCCTGGCTTTCGACAATCGTCGAGAGCTGCATGCTGCCGGTAAGCACTACCATCGTCAGGATCGATAACCCGATCGATAACTCGTAGCTGATCATCTGGGCTCCGCTTCGCATGGCCCCGATCAGGGAGAATTTGTTGTTACTGGCCCAACCTGCCAGCAAAATACCGACAATACCGATGGAGGATACTGCGATCAGGAAAAATATCCCGACATTGAAATCGATAATCTCCAGCCCTTTGGCAAAAGGTATACAGCTAAAAGCCAATAAAGAGGCTATGATGACAATGTAAGGAGCCAGGTTGAACAGAAAACGGTCTACATGATTGATCTCGATGATCTCCTTGATCAGCATCTTGATCATATCGGTGACAGTTTGTATCATTCCGAAAGGACCTACCCGGTTCGGACCCAGACGGCATTGGAAGAAAGCACAGACTTTCCGCTCTGCATAAATCAGGCCGAGTGCCATGACTGCATAAGCGACCAATAAACAGACACCGACCAGGACAAATTCAGTGGTGGTGACCAGCGAGGCGGGCAGATATTGGTGTAGGGTGGCGTCGACCCATTGTGTTACTACTCTAAAATCAAACATATCTTATTCTCATTTATCTTTCATCTATCATCTTTCTTTTCTTATCGGTCGATGTCCGGAACGACATAGTCCAGTGAGCCGCCGATAGCGATCAGGTCGGCAATTTTGTTGTTGCTGGCGAGCAGATCGACTACCGATACCAGCGGAAGACCCGGCGAACGGAATTTCACCCGGTACGGGAATTTATCTCCGTGGCTTTCGATATATACACCGAATTCTCCCCGGGCGGCTTCGACACTTTTGTAGTATTGGCCTTCCGGAAGTTTGATGATCGGTTTGGTCTTAACGGCGAAATCTCCCTCCGGAATATTGTCGACCAGCTGCTCCAGGATGTGAAGCGATTCGACGATTTCATCCATACGCACCATGTAGCGGTTGAATGTATCTCCATGGTTGTAAGTGATTTCTTTGAAATCGACTTTATCGTATACCCCGTAAGGATGAATTTTACGGATATCGCATTTCCAGCCTGAGGCACGTCCTGAAGGACCGGTTACTCCATAGGAAATAGCATCTTCCAGAGAAAGAATACCGATGTCTTTCATCCGCTGCCGGGCGATAATATTACCGGTGAAAACACCATGATATTCTTTTAGCATAGGAGGCAGGTATCGGATGAAATCTTTGATCCTTGTGATCAGATTCGGATGGATGTCGGCCATGACTCCTCCGATGCAGTTGTAATTCTGAATCAAGCGGCCCCCACAGGTTTCTTCGAACATGTCCAGGATCTTTTCCCGGTCGCGGAATCCATAGAAGAAAGCGGTCAGGGCTCCCAGGTCCATACAGAAGGTGGACCAGAACAGAAGATGGGAAGCGATACGGGTCAGTTCGTCCATAATCGTCCGGATATATTTGGCCCGTTCCGGGATTTCCAGCCCCATCGCCTCTTCGATACACATACACAAGGCGTGACGGTTCATATGGGCCGAAAGGTAATCCAGCCGGTCGGTCAGTGCCAGAGTCTGGGGATAGGTGAGGGTTTCACACATTTTTTCGATTCCCCGGTGGATATATCCACAGTTGACATCCACTTTTTTTACGATTTCTCCTTCCAGGGATACCCGGAAACGGAGCACTCCATGTGTGGCAGGGTGTTGGGGGCCGATGTTTACGACGTATTCGTCATCTTCGAAAATAACGTTTTCCCTTTCTTCGATCGTCCCTTCTTTTGTCAATTCCAGGGTAGGGGTTGCATCCGGGCTGCTTTCACTTTCCAGACGGATGGGGTTGATCTTTTCGTCCGCATCGTAATCTTTACGCAACGGATAACCGATCCAGTCGTTCCGCAGGAATAACCGGCGCATGTCGGGATGGTTGATAAACCGGATACCATAAAAATCGAATACTTCACGTTCGTTGAGGTTGGCTGTAGCCCAAATGTCCGAGACACTCGGCAATTCGGGATTCTCCCGGTTTTCGGTTTCAACCCGTAAGGCCAGGTCGTGACCGTATTTGCTGGATCTCAGATGGTACATGACGCCCAGGGTTTCGCCCCAGTCCATACCGGTCATACATACCAGAAAATCGAACGAAGTATCCTCGTCATTGCGCAAACGAAGGGCCAGATCATGAAAAGAGGTACGTGGAACGCTAACGAACCATATTCCATGTTTTTCTTCCAGGATAGCTTCCGGTACAATACTTAATATCTTCTCTTTCATAAATTGTTCGGATTACATTGGGGGGTAGCTTCGTCATTACTGTTCCTGGGGTCTTGCTGTTTGTTGGCTCCTCCGAGGAATTTCTCGACTTTGATTTTCCGTTGCAGCTGCATCATGCCGTAAAGCAGCGATTCAGGACGGGGAGGACAACCGGGAACATAGACATCTACCGGTAATATTTGATTTACACCTTTTACGACATGGTAGGATTTCTTGAACGGTCCGCCCGATATGGCACATCCCCCCATAGCGATGACATATTTGGGTTCGGCCATCTGATCGTACAACCGCCGTAATACCGGAGCCATTTTGTAAACGATAGTACCGGCAACGATGATTACATCCGCTTGCCGGGGACTGGCCCGGGTGACTTCAAACCCGAAACGGGCAAAATCATAACGTGCCGCACCCACTGCCATAAATTCAATACCACAGCAGCTGGTGGCAAAAGTAAGAGGCCATACCGAATTCGAACGCCCCCAGTTGATGAGATCGTCCAGGCATCCCACAATGATGTCGGTGCCGTTGGCCCTAAGTTGTTCGAGGTACTCATTATCTTTAAAGTCCTCATATTTCATTGATTTTATCTTGGGTTGTTTCATCGTTTTTCCGTTATTTTTTGTTCTGACTTTCCCCTTCTCTTCCTCTCCAGCTTTTTGCTTTTAGCCTTTTACTTTTACCTTTTTTTACTTCCATTCCAGTGCCCCTTTTCTCCAGGCATAGGCTAATCCGAGGATCAGGATAACCATGAAAAACAAAATGTTGATCAATCCGTCGATACCTGCGTCCTGTACGGTGACGGCCCAGGGAAATAGAAATACCGCTTCTACATCGAACATCAGGAACAGGATCGCAAACAAATAATAACCGGCTTTGAACTGCATCCACGAACGGCCACGGGTTGGAATACCGCATTCATAAGCTTCTCCCTTTTGCCGGTTATAAGAACGGGGAGATACGATGCGGGCGACGCCAAGGGCAATCCCCACTAAAGCAATAGCCGTAAGAATTACGACAATTAATAAGGTCAAATTCATAACAGAATATGTTTAAAAAATACCTAAAATACTGAACTATCGCCGTCCGTTTCCAGACGACACTTTTTTATTTGAACGAATCGGCGATTTAAATAATAACTTTTTGTAGTGTATAGATGTAGTAGTCGGTGTGATCCGGTCCGGTGAAAACTGCTTGCCGGGGAATGAATTTATTCAAGGGATCTTCTGCCGGTGATTGTATTTTATTATGCCTGGCCTGAGTAAATAACCTGATGAAAGCTTTTTTATCCGGCATTTTTTTTGTGTGTTCTTCCGTAAGGTCACCTGCATTGAAATGCAGGAAAGATACGAGCGAGGCCAGCATATTATCCGCTTGATTAATAATCGTAGTGCAGGACTGGACAGGAAGACATACCTTGGAGGCATCGTTGGCTTTACAGGTCTCTGACAAACAGTTACCTGTTACGAATAATAATATGATCCATTTAATAATTTGCACACTCATTTTTTTGAACGTGCGAATATACGATTTAATTTTTAGGTTTGGGATACAATTTATATTAAAAAAAACTGAATTAATTCGGCAATATTCCTTTACCTTTGCCGGTGATTACTGAGTGGGAGGCCTATCTTCAATCCTCTGTTTAACTAAATCGCTATGGATAAATTACTTTCTCCGATGCAGGATTTACAACAACAATCGGCCATGCTGCAAAAAGAATACGAATATGAAAAAGAGTTGTATCGTCAGCAGACCCGTGAGGCCGGTATTCCGAAGCGAATCCAGCAAGGAGTGTGTTGGTTTCCGGTGAAGCTGGGGGCCGATCGGTATAATTCACTCAACCAGCTGACAGTCGAAGTAACGCGTACAGAGACGGAAGAGACTGAACATAGCTTTGAATACGGATGTCCTGTTTGTTTTTTTAGGATTTCGGCTGATAGGCAGATCCGTTATTTCAACTTTTCTGCCGTGATCAGTTATGTACAGGATAATAAAATGGTAGTTGTACTTCCCGGACCGCAGGTATTGCCGGAATTAGTCGTTACGGGTGAGTTGGGGGTACAGTTGTACTTTGACGATACTTCGTATAAGACGATGTTCGCTGCCCTGCGTGAGGTGGCAGAGGCAAAGGGGAATCGTACGGCTCGTTTGCGGGAGGTATTGCTGGGTAAAGCACCTGCACTTCGGCGGGAGACCGGTCCGGTGCGTTTCCCCTGGCTGAATGCTTCGCAGGAGAAGGCAGTGAATCAGGTGTTGTGTGCAAAAGAGGTGGCTGTCGTACACGGACCTCCTGGAACCGGTAAGACGACGACATTGGTGGAGGCTGTTTATGAAACCCTTCACCGTGAAAATCAGGTGATGGTGTCTGCCCAGAGTAATACGGCGGTGGATTGGATTGCAGAAAAACTGGTCGATCGGGGTATCCCCGTGCTTCGTATCGGAAATCCTACCCGGGTAAACGATAAGATGCTCGCTTTTACTTACGAACGTCGTTTCGAGGCACATAGCGACTATCCGGAATTGTGGCAAATTAGAAAGACTATACGGGAGATGACCGGCCGTTTACGTAAAAGCGGGCGTGAAGACCGGGAGCGTTTGCATAATCAGCTGACTAAATTGCGGGTAAGGGCGACCGGCTTGGAGATACGTATCGATACGGAGTTGTTTACCGAAGCCAGGGTTATCGCCTGTACCTTGGTGGGTGCGGCTAGCCGGGTATTGGAGCGCAAACGCTTTTCTTCTTTGTTTATCGATGAGGCTGCCCAGGCGATCGAAGCGGCTTGTTGGATCGCGATCTCCCGGGCCGACCGGGTGATTCTGGCCGGCGATCATTGCCAGCTACCGCCGACGATCAAATGTATAGAGGCTGCCCGGGGAGGGCTCGGCCGTACTTTGCTGGAGAAGGTGGTGCTGCACAAACCGGAGACCGTGTCTTTGTTGAAAATCCAATACCGGATGCATGAAGATATTATGCGCTTCCCTTCCCGCTGGTTTTATCATGATGAGTTGGAAGCGGCACCGGAAGTGAAATACCGGGGTATCCTCGATTTCGATACGCCTGTCAGCTGGATCGATACTTCAGAACTGGATTTACAGGAAAAAGCAGTGGCAGAAGGAACCGGACGTCTGAATACCGGAGAAGCCGAATTGTTAGTCCGGGAACTGAAAAATTATATGGAACGGATCGGAATCCGGCGTATTTTGGGGGAGCATATCGATTTCGGGGTGATATCACCTTATCGGGCACAAGTCCACTATTTAAGGCATCTGTTGAAAAAAGAGCCGTTCTTTCGTCCTTGCCGTCGCCTGATCACCGTGCATACGGTTGATGGTTTTCAAGGGCAAGAGCGGGATGTGATTATGATCAGTCTGGTCAGGGCCAACGAAAAAGGGCAGATCGGTTTCTTGCGGGATCTGCGGCGTATGAATGTAGCCATTACCCGGGCCCGGATGAAATTACTGATTTTGGGCGAAGCGGTGACGTTGACCAGACATCCTTTTTACCGCGAGTTGTATGAATATATCGGTGGGCTCCGGTGAGATCAGAATAATTCTTGCCGGATATGTTCGATATCTGCTTCGTCGATGGTGTCGATGATGTTATCGAATATCATGTGAAAGCCGAAAATACCTTCAACCATTTCATCGATGGCATGTTGTTTGGGAACATGCTGAAAAACCATTCGGTACATGGCTGCTACGGCTCCTGTCCGGTCGCTGCCATGCCAGCAATGGAAGAGTAGGGGACCTTTCCGGTCGCGGATGATCTGCATGGCAGTGACCAGATCGTCCAGCCTGAGCAATGTGGCCCGGGTGGGGAGGTGATGCAGGATCAGCGAGGTGCCCTGTGCTTCTTTGGTGTCGGTGTGGTAGCAACGGAGATTCAGTATTTCCCGCATACCGAATTTTTCCAATTCCCGGAAGCAAGCTGCGGACGGCTGGTCCGAACGATATACTCCGTCTCCGATCCGGTAGAAGTTTTTCAACCGGCATTTATTACCCAGGGTGATTTTCTCTGTCTTCAGGTCCGGTAGGTGAATGGTGTATGGATACATGGTTGGTTTGGATTTCATTTGTTTTTTTATTGATCAGAATAAATCCGGTCACGATCAGGGCCAAAGCAATCGGATCGTGCCACGAAAATTTCTGTAGTCCCATCAGGATGGAAACAGCAGCACCGGTGACCGGCAGGACGTATTTATAAGCACTTTCTACGAAGGGGGTGATGTAGTTTAGGGCGTAAACACTCAAAAAATAGCCGATCACGGTGGCAACGAAAAGTATATAACAAATTTCGAGCCAGATGTGAAGGGGTGCCTGGGCGGAAAATAAAGGTGATCTGACCAGATCTGACAGCCCGAAAGGTAAGCTGATGATCATCGAAGATAAGCTCATCCATTTCATGACGGTGACCGAATCGAATTTTTGGGTATAAGGTTTGATCAGGATCAGAAAGAAGGAGTAAGAAACCGAAGAGCAGAAAACCAGGACATCGCCTCCGAACGAGTCTTTCACCAGGCTTCCGGTGTGGGGCATAATGGAGGCATAAAGGGCGCCTGCAATACCGAGTAGAATACCGAAGGCTTTGTATTTGGTAAATACGGTATGCAGAAAAATAACCGCCAGGGCAATGACGATGATCGGTTGGGTGGTGCGGATGACAAAAGCATCGATAGGCCCGGTCAGTGAAAGTCCATTGATATAAAACAATAAGTTACCTCCTAAGCCGAGTATACCGCCCAGTATCATCATCCCGATTTCTTTTTTTTGGGGGTGCGGACGATCGGAAGAAGTCGGGAAATAAAGGCCGATTAGCCAGAAAACCAGGGTGCTGGCAGAGCAACGGAGTAACACCAACCCGTTGGGACCGATCCATTCGGGAATGATGACTTTCATAAAATTGGTGTTGAAACTATAAATGAAAGTGGTGGCCAGAATCATCAGATGACCGATATAAGCTTTGGATTTGGGCATATGTTCTTTTTAAGTTACTCAGCGATTCGGTAACTTTTTAAACGTTGGAAACTTTACTTTGTTACAGAACGTTTAATAAGCAATATACGATTTTATAAATGATAAAAATAAAACATATGAAGACAGTGATTGATAGGGCGAATACACGGGGACATGCTGATTACGGCTGGCTGAATACCTGGCATACTTTTAGTTTTGCAGACTATTATAACCCACAGCGGATTCATTTCGGGGCTTTACGGGTGCTGAACGACGATACCGTTACCCCCGGAATGGGGTTCGATACCCATCCCCACAAAAATATGGAAGTGATCTCGATTCCTTTGAAAGGTTACCTGAGGCATGGAGATAGTCTGGAGCACAGTGAGGTGATTAGTCCCGGGGATATTCAGGTGATGAGTACAGGTAGCGGGATTTATCATAGTGAATTCAACGATAGTAAAACTGAAAATCTGGAGTTTTTACAGATTTGGATTATTCCTCGTGTAAATAATACTAAGCCGGTCTATAAAAGCTATGATATCCGCCAGGTAGACATGAAAAATCGTTTTGGCTATATAGTGGCTCCTGATGGCACTGCTCCTGGCGGTATTTTACAGGATGCCTGGTTTGCATTGGGAAAGTTAGAGAAAGGTAAAAAGATCGGGTATCATCTGCACCAGAAGAATACAGGCGTTTATTGTTTTGTCATCGAAGGTGAAATCTGTATCGAAGGTACTGATTTGTCGCGACGTGATGGTATGGGTATCACGGAGACAGACCATTTTCAGGTGGAGGCACGGAGTGAGGCTTATGTGTTGTTGATAGAAGTGGCTATGATTTAGCGTCCATCGAAGACTAAAGTTTGTAAAAATGATTTTCTTGTAAAGAAAAAACTTTATTTTTGAATGAAGAAAATGGAAAACAGGAAAATCATACACATCGATATGGATGCATTTTATGCTTCTGTCGAGCAGCGTGATCATCCCGAATACCGGGGAAAACCTTTGGCCGTAGGACGCCCGGAGGAGCGGGGTGTGGTGGCTGCTGCCAGTTATGAAGCCCGTAAGTTCGGTATTCGTTCGGCAATGTCTTCTATGCAAGCTCTTAAATTGTGTCCTGATTTAATTTTTGTACGGGGACGTATGGAACATTATAAAGCCGTGTCGGAAGAGATCCATCGGATCTTTCATGAATACACGGACCTGATAGAACCTTTAGCTTTGGACGAAGCTTTTTTGGATGTCACCGAAAATAAAAAGAATATTCCTTTAGCCGTAGACATTGCCCGGGCTATTAAAAAAGAGATTCGC
>OIWQ01003971.1_pt1 | contig 12555 bp, 13 predicted proteins | sample 1587571 | NCBI WGS metagenome assembly OIWQ01 (sample SAMEA3888910, study PRJEB22519) | human gut metagenome | biome: human gut; feature: human-associated habitat; material: faeces | place: Denmark | collected 2010 | reverse complement strand
GACGAAAAATCTCTCGCCGTCCACAGCCGCTGATTTAATCAGAGCTTCCCTAAGGAATCCTGAATAAATCGCGCGCACCTTCATACCCATAGGGTGTGGAGGTGTGCCCATGAATCGAAGAAAACGAAACCGAAGCCGCTTCCGGCTGATCGTGTTCCTGCTGCTTTTTACCGGGGTGCTGGTACTGCTGCGCTTCCGCTATATGCCCTTTTTGCGTGAGGCCGCGCGGACGCGCGTCATCAACGTCGCCTCCGACCGCATCAACGACGCCATCTATGCTCAGATCGCCAGCGGCTCGATCGATTACTCCCGCGTCGTGTGTCTGGAAAAGAATACGAACGGGGAGATCACGGCGCTGCGCACGAATATGGCGGAGATCAATCAGCTGAAGGCGGAGACGCTGGCGCTGCTTTCGGAGCAGCTGATGGAAATGGACACGGAGGAGCTGAAAATTCCGATTGGGAGCATTCTCATGCCGGAATTTCTCGCCGGAAAGGGGCCGGGGCTGCCGATCCGTGTCGTCGCGCTCAGCACGACCGACGCCGACTTCTACAGCGAGTTCACCTCTGCCGGGATCAACCAGACACACCAGCGCATTTTGCTGGAGATCAAGATCTGCATGAGCGTCCTGACGCCAGCCGGGACGGAAAGCGTCGATGTGGCGTCGGTGATCGTCGTGGCGGAGACCGTGATTGTCGGCAGCGTGCCGGACAGCTATTTTCAGCTCGGACAATTGCCGTCCTCAGAAGAGAAAGGATGACCGATATGGATATCAGACAGGAAATGGAGCAGCTCAGCCGTGAGCTGGAACGCGCCAATCACCAGTATTATGTGCTCGACGCGCCGGAGATGCCGGACTTTGAGTACGACCGGAAGCTTCGGCAGCTCGAGGAGCTGGAACGCGAATATCCGCAGTACGCCTCGCCGCTGAGTCCGACGAAGCGCGTCGGCGGCGAAGCGGTCAGCGCGTTCCAGAAGGTACGCCACGCCGTCCCGCTGGAAAGCTTGCAGGATGTTTTTTCCTTTGAGGAATTTGAGGAATTCGACGCGCGGCTGCGTGAGACGGAGCCGAACGCCGTCTACAGCGTCGAGCCGAAGGTGGATGGCCTTTCCGTCGCGCTGGAATATGTGGATGGGCAGTTCGTGCGCGGCGCGACGCGCGGCGACGGACTCGTCGGCGAGGACGTGACCGAAAATCTCAAGACCATCCGCTCCATTCCCATGACGCTTGAGGGCGCGCCCGCACGGCTGATCGTGCGCGGCGAGGTGTTCATGCCGCGCGCCAGCTTTGCCCGCCTCAACGAGGCGCGTGAGGCGGCAGGGAAGAGCCTCTTTGCCAATCCGCGCAATGCGGCGGCTGGCTCCCTGCGCCAGCTCGACCCGAAGATTGCCGCCCAGCGCGGACTGGATATCCTTGTTTTCAATATGCAGCTGGCGGAGGGCGTCTCCTTTGAGACGCACGCGCAGACGCTGGATTATCTGCGCGGCCTCCGCTTTAAGGTCATTCCCTATACGCTCTGCGGCTCCGCAAGGGAAGCGGAAAACCAGATCACAGCCATCAATGAGGGCCGCTATGGCCTGAGCTACGATATCGACGGCGCGGTCATGAAGCTCAACAGCCTCGCCGGGCGCGCACGCCTTGGCAGCACGGCAAAATTCCCGCGCTGGGCCGCGGCGTTCAAATACCCGCCGGAGATCAAATCGACCGTTCTGGAGGATATCGTCGTGCAGGTCGGCCGGACGGGCGTGCTGACGCCGCGCGCGGTCGTTGCGCCGGTCTATCTGGCCGGAACGACTGTCACGAGCGCCACGCTCCACAATCAGGACTTCATTTCCGAAAAGGACGTCCGCATCGGCGATACGGTGAAGATCCGGAAGGCGGGGGAGATCATCCCCGAAATTCTGGAGGTTGAGCTGGACAAGCGCCCCGCCGGTGCGAAGCCGTATTTTTTGCCGCAGTTCTGCCCGGTCTGCGGCGCGCCGGTCGAGCGCGACGAGGATGGAGCGGCGCTCCGCTGCACCGGCGCGGAATGTCCGGCGCAGCTTTCACGGAATCTGGCACACTTCGTCTCGCGCGAGGCAATGGACATCGACGGCCTCGGAAGCGCCATCATCGATCAGCTGATCGAGCATAAAATGATCGCCAATCCCGCCGACCTCTATCAGCTCGACTACGAGGCCTTTGCGGAGCTGCCGGGTCAGGGACAAAAATCGGCGGACAACCTCCGCAAGGCAATCGAAGCAAGCAAGCAGAACGATCTTTCGCGCCTGCTGACCGCGTTCGGCATTCGTCAGGTCGGCGTCAAGGCGGCAAAGACCCTCGCCGCGCATTTCGGCACGCTGGACGCGCTGATGGGCGCATCGGTGGAGGAGCTGAGCGCAGTTCCGGATGTGGGCGAGATCACCGCTGAGAGCATCCACGGCTGGTTCGCAAGCGCGCAGTCCCGCGACCTGATCGAGCGGCTGCGCGCAGCTGGCGTCAATTTCGAAAGCCGCAATACCGTGACTGACACGCGCTTTGTCGGTATGACCTTTGTCCTGACCGGTGCGCTGAGTCTGTTCACGCGCGATGAGGCAACGGAAAAGATCGAAGCCTTCGGCGGCAAGGCCTCCGGCTCTGTTTCCAGGAAAACGACCTATGTCGTCGCGGGCGAAAACGCGGGCAGCAAGCTGAAAAAAGCCAATGAGCTTGGGATCCCTGTCCTGACCGAGGAAGAATTCCTGGAGATGCTGAAATGAGAGCAGAACTTCTATGCAGCTGCGGCCTGCTTTTGGAACATGCGGGCAGCCGCATTCTGATCGATGCGCCGAACGGCACCATCCCGCCGTTTTATGAATTCCCGGACGCGGAAATGCAGAAATTATTGGATGGGACTGGCGTTTATTCCGGCCTGTGCGGCGTGTTTTTTACGCATCTGCACCCGGATCATTACGATGAAGCGCGGGTAAACGCCCTGCTCTGCAGGCGCGGCGCACTGACAACGTTTTTGCCGGACAAACAGACGCCTGAGACGATCACACGGACGGCCGGGCCGTTTACCGTGGAATGCCGCCGCTTTCCGCACATGCCGGCTCCGAAGTTCCCGGATGTGGCGCACTATGTCCTGCTGGTCACAGCAGGCGGCCGGAGCGTCTACATCACGGCGGACGCCGTTCCGGATGCGGCGGCGCATCGCGCCGTCCTGCACGGCCGGAGACCGCAGCTGGCCTTCTGGAACAGCCAGAGCCTGTCCTATCCGGATATGCGCGCGCTCCTGCGCGAGGAAACGGAGCAGAGCGCGATCTATCACATGCCGGTCGATCCGGCAGACCAAAGCGGCATCCGGCGCAAGAGCGAACGCAATATGCAGCGCTATGGCGCGGAGCTGCCAAATGTCCGCGTCCTGACGCAGTATCCCTCGGAACTGAATGTTTAAAAAGCTGAGCTGCCGCCCCATTTCAGGGCGGCAGCCTTTTTGTCAAGAATCAATGGCGGGATTCATAAAATAGACATTCTTCTGGTCGAGCTTTTCGCGCAGCAGCTGGACCGCCTCGCCGAAGCGCTGGAAATGCACGATCTCGCGCTCACGGAGGAAGCGGATGACGTCGTTCACATCCGGGTCGTCGGAAAGCCGCAGGATGTTGTCGTAGGTCAAGCGGGCCTTCTGCTCTGCCGCCAGATCCTCGACGAGATCGGCCATGGGGTCGCCGGTGACGGCGATGCTGCCCGCGCTCCACGGCGTGCCGGAGGCCGCCTGCGGATAGACGCCCGCCGTATGATCGACGAAGTAGGGCGCGAAGCCCGCTTCCCGCTGCTGCTCCTCCGTCAGATTCCGTGTCAGCTGGTGAACGATCGTACCGACCATCTCCAGATGCCCAAGCTCCTCCGTGCCGATGTCCGTCAGGAGGCCCTTCAGCTCCGGATAGGGCATGGAATAGCGCTGGCTCAGATACCGGAGGGAAGCGCCAAGCTCCCCGTCTGGACCGCCATATTGCGAAATGATGATCGCCGCGAGGCGCGGATCGGTATTGGCGATCTTGATCGGATACTCCAACCGCTTTTCATATACAAACATGCTCAGCCCTCCTTACGGTATTCCCACGGCCACGGATCGTTCAGCCATGTGTATGTTCCGCTCTGTGCCGATTCCAGCTGCGTGAGCGCGGCACCGCTCTGCTGGTACTGCTGCATGGCCTCTTCGTAGCGCTCCGCGTACTGATTGAAGAGCGCGGTCGCCTCTGTGTCGCTCTGGTGCGTATCGAGATAAAGCCCCAGTTCCCGGAGCGCAAAGCCAAGCTCCTGGATCTGGACGAGCGCCGTGCCGTTTTTCTCCGTCTCGTTGACCTTTCCCATAAACGGCAGGTCAAGGCCCGGGAAGATCGTCCCGCGAACGAGCGCCTTCGGCGTCTGGTACTGCTTACTTCCGCCCTGCTGGAACGGAACGTATGGATTGGCCAGCGGCGCGCAGCTCGGAAGCTGTCCGTCCGCGTCCGCGCAGAGATAGGGGAGAGCCGGTGTCTGCTCGTCAGCCGCTGCCCGTGCCTGCATGGCCGCGCGCTGCTCCTGTTCGTTTCTGCAACAAGCTGTCAAAATAAAACTCCCTTTCTGAGTGTGTTTGCGGCAGTGTTCTGCCCATTCCCAATGTATGCCGTCAGGTTTCGACATGTGAGAACGCTGAGACTTGACTTGAGGCGATTATCTGATAGAATAAAAACGATCCGCGCTGGCGGTATCCTTTGCCTGTAGGGAGATACGATCATGTTCAAGCTTATCAAAACTGAGGAGAAAGCCCGGCGCGGCGAGTTCACCTGCCCGCACGGAACGGTGCAGACGCCGGTTTTCATGAATGTCGGCACACAGGCCGCGATCAAGGGCGCGCTGAGCGCAGAGGATCTGGAGCACATCGGCACGCAGGTCGAGCTTTCGAATACCTATCACCTGCATCTTCGTCCCGGCGACGAGACGGTCAAGGCCATGGGCGGACTGCACAAGTTCATGACGTGGAACGGCCCCATCCTCACGGATTCCGGCGGCTTTCAGGTATTTTCTCTTGCGCAGCTGCGCAAAATCAAGGAAGAGGGCGTGACGTTCGCCTCCCACCTCGATGGTCACAAGATCTTTATGGGGCCGGAGGAGAGCATGCGCATCCAGTCCAACCTTGGCTCGGACATCGCCATGGCGTTCGACGAGTGCGTGGAAAATCCTGCGAAGTATCCCTATGCCAAGGCCTCCTGCGAACGGACGGCGCGCTGGCTTGCGCGCTGCAAGGAGGCGCTGACAAAGTACAATGCCGAGCCGGACGCCGTCAATCCCGGCCAGCAGCTCTGGGGAATCAATCAGGGCGCTACGTTTGACGATCTGCGCATCTGGCACATGAAGGAGATCGCCAAGCTCGACCTGCCGGGCTACGCCATCGGCGGCCTTGCCGTCGGTGAAAGCACGGAGGAGATGTACCGGATCATTGAGGCCGTCGAGCCGTACATGCCCGCCGACCGACCGCGCTATCTGATGGGCGTTGGGACACCGTCGAACATCATTGAGTCCGTCGCGCGCGGCGTGGACTTCTTCGACTGCGTCATGCCCGCGCGCAACGCACGTCACGGCCGTCTCTTCACATGGAGCGGCGCAGTCAATATGAAAAACGCGAAATACGAGCGTGACGAGCGCCCGATCGACCCGGAATGCGACTGCCCGGTCTGCCGCCGGTTCAGCCGGAGCTACATCCATCACCTTTTCAAGGCGGAGGAAATGCTTGCGATGCGGCTGAGCGTGATGCACAATCTGTATTTCTACAACAAGCTCACTGAGCGCATCCGCGCAGCGCTGGACGACGGCTGCTTTGCGGATTTCCGCGCGGAGTATTCCGAAAAGCTCTCGCAGAAGATCTGAGCCGCAGATTTTACAAATTATTCATCGAAAATCCTGAGCGTCACTTGAAAAGTGCGCTTTATAACGCTATAATAACAAAAGATTAAAACACGGAGGAAAGTATATGTACCTGTTTTTAAGCTCTGCGGCCGGAACTGACGCGGCTGCCGGCGGCGGCTCCATGATTATCATGATGGTCGTTCTGATCGCTGTGTTCTACTTCCTGATGATCCGCCCGGAAAACAAACGGAAAAAGGAAGCGGAGGCCATGCGCAACGCGCTGAAGGTCGGCGATAACATCACGACCATCGGCGGCATCATCGGCGACATTGTCAGCGTCAAGGACGATTCCATCGTCCTTGAGACCAGCTCCGACCGCGTCCGCGTGGAATTCGCGAAGTTCGCCGTTTCGACGAACAACACGGCGGAAAAGGAAGCTGCCAAGAAGCGTACTGCCGCTGCCGAAGCCCGCAAGCAGGCCAAGGCCGACAAGAAGAAAAAGTAATTGCAGAGCTAAAAGCTCCGGTGAAAGAGCGGGTGGTTATAAGACAGTTTCATTCCCAGCAGTAATGTCTGCCGGGAATGTTATTAAAGCCACATGATAGAATGAAACAAAGCAATAAGTTGGAATGAAAGGTAGGTAAGGTCTAACATGCCAACAATTCAGTTAAAGGCGATGACGCGAGAACTATGTCACGAACTATACAAGCATTGGACGAATGATGCGTCTATCTATATGGATATGCACCTGTTTCAGCCCTATGTTTATGACGAAGCTGCGGTAAATCGATATTTTGATATGAAGGGGCAGGACGCTTCACGCAGACTGTTTGCGATCATGCTTGGGGATAAGGTGATTGGGGAATTGCAATTGAAGCAGATCGACCATGATAAAAAAGAATGTTCCCTGAGTATCCATATGCAAAACGACGCGGTGAAGGGAAAGGGATACGGAACGCAGGCAGAACGTTTGGCGGTAAAAACCGCCTTTGACGAGTTGGGAATGGCTGCGGTAAACGCAGATACCATCAGGAAAAACACCCGGAGTCAGCATGTGCTGGAAAAGGTAGGCTTTTGCTTTGTCGGAGAAGATGAAACATTCAAATACTACCGTATCGAGCAGTAAACTCCAATTTGCCGAACGGATAAAGGGCGTACTTCTATACACCTTTCGGTGTACCGTGCGAGCGTCCCTTGCCTCTCCCAAAGGGAGAGGTGGCCGAGCGTAGCGAGGACGGAGAGGGCAAACAATGACTATACCAAAAGACAACACCCAATTAGAAAATGCCCGACGACTTCGCAGGGAGATGACACCCCACGAACGTAAGCTCTGGTATCTTTTTCTCCGCAAATATCCAGTAAAAATTTACAAACAGCGGATTATCGGCAGATTCATCGTGGATTTTTACTGCGCTTCGGCCAGACTGGTCATTGAATTGGATGGCTCTCAACATTATGAACCTCAGGGGCTTGCTTATGATGCTGAACGTTCTCAATTCCTGATGTCTCTTGGGTTGGAGGTTTTGCGATTCTCCAACCATGATATCGACAGGGATTTCCGCAATGTGTGTGCACAAATTGATCTTATTATTCGAAAAAGGCTACAAGACCCTCTCAGTCACCTGCGGTGACAGCTCTCCCAAAGGGAGAGCCAAGGGGGCTGTACACCGTTGCGTAGCAGCTCTTTTACCTCAGCCTTTTTTCCATCACTATTTCATCCTCCTCGGCTTCGCCCGTACAGAAAGCAAAGGAGAACAACCACACGGCCAAAGCCATCAACTTAACTAACCCCAAAAGCGATGTGGTAATATTGCAGCCACCATCTATCTTGGCATAAGGCTTCGGTGGCATTTCCTCATATTACTGCCTATTTCAAGGCTCTATCTGCATATATTTCAAAAGAATATGTGCATATAATTCGCATAATCGCTCGTTTTTCTGCACATAATATGCTATAATCATATGCAGAAAGGGTGGTGTTATATGAGGAAATTCGATTACTCATTTTTGAATAACGGCTTGCTACCGGCAAACTTCGTAAACCTTACTTCTAATATTGCGGCGTCGAAAACCATGGCAGGCGTACGCAAGGAGGAGTACACGCAGATTTTCACGGAATTGGAAGCCGTCGCAAAGGTGCAGTCTATCAAAAGTTCCAATGCTATAGAAGGCATTGTGACCAGCGACGAGCGCATTGCCGCCATTGTCAATCAAAACAGCGCTCCGCTAAACCATAACGAAGCGGAGATTGCCGGATACAGAGACGCCCTGAACGAAATCCATTTAGGATATACGCATATCGATTTCCGACAGAGCGACATTCTGCGGCTGCACGAAATAATGATGAGCTTTGCGGGCTATGAGTACGGCGGGCAGTACAAGACAGACGATAATGTGATTTTAGAGATAGATGCCGACGGAAACCGTCGTATCCGCTTCCGTCCAACGTCTGCAAGCGAAACACCGAAGGCAATGGAGCAATTGGAGCTTGCCTATTTGGATGCCAGAGGCAACTCAAATATCAACCAGCTTCTTTTGATTCCCTGCGTGATTTTAGACTTTCTCTGCATCCATCCGTTCCGGGACGGCAATGGCAGGATGTCCCGTCTGCTGTCGCTGCTGTTGCTGTACAAAAATGGCTTTGATGCCGGTAAATATGTGTCCTTTGAGGAGCAAATCAACAACTATAAGACGTATTATTACGAAGCACTGCGGCAGTCCTCGGCTGGGTGGGAAACGAATGAGAACTCTTATTTCCCCTTTATTGAGAATTTCCTATCCACACTTTATATGTGCTATAAGGAACTGGATAAGCGGTTTGCGGTGGTGCATAGCAAGAAGATTACGAAGAAAGCCCGCATTGAAGCAACTGTTCTGAACAGCCTAACCCCGCTTTCCAAAGCAGAGATTTGCAAGATTCTCCCTGATGTCAGCCCCACTACCGTTGAAGCTGTCCTTGGGATAATGGTCAAAACGGGCTCGATAAAAAGAATCGGCGCGGGACGGATGACAAAGTACATTAAAGCATAGTAAAAAAATATGGTGAAATAGCGCAGCTTCAGCGTGAGGAAACCAAGAACAAACAGGAAGAGCAAAGTCGTGGGAGAATCATATAGAAAGAGGCAACTCGGAATGGAATTGCCTCTTTGCTGTATTGCTATTTCAGGTTACAAACACTTTCCCGATTATCGCAGAGGTGTTTACAGTTCCAGCGAATTTTCATTCAGAAGGAACTCATATAAGCCAAGATGCAGGATACCATAATCATCCGTCCAAGGCTTCATGGAAGATTTGCTGATGATAATCTTTTTGAAGAAATCCTTTGTATTCTTCAAGGGTCGAAGTTCTGTCTCCATTTTGACCGGATCACTCACGTTCAAAGCGGATTGAATATAGTATTTCTTAGAGCCCCAATTAACAACGAAATCAATCTCGCATTGTTTTCTTGATTGCTTGTTTTCGGAATACTCCGATATTTCCACCACACCAACGTCTACGGAGTAATCTCTGCATAGAAGTTCGTTGTATATGATGTTTTCCATGATGTGCGTTTCCTCCTGCTGACGGAAGTTCAGCCTGGCATTGCGGAGCCCGATGTCGGTGCAGTAATACTTTGATGGGTATTCAAAGTATTTCTTTCCTTTTACATCATAGCGTTTGGCGTTGCTGAACAGGAAGGATTCCAACAAGTAATTCAAATAGTTGGAAATTGTCGTGCTTGAAACGGAGATATTCTTTACCGTTCCCAAGGTATTAGCAATCTTCCTGGCATTGGTAAGCGAACCGATGGACGAACATAAATCGTCAGTCAATTCCGCAAGCACATCCTGAAGAGCGATGTCATATCGTTCAGTAATATCCTTGAAGTATACCTCCGTAAAAAGGCTTTGCAGATATGCCATCTTATCAGCGTCTGTTTTTCTTGATAAAACCAGCGGCATCCCGCCATACAAAGCGTACTCTTCGTATGCATCAAGCTTGTCTCCGCCAATGGCGGCATAGTATTCCTTGAACGAGATTGGATAGACACGAACTTCATCACCACGTCCACGGAAAACGGTCAGAACATCCTTTGTCAGCATCTTTGAGTTGCTGCCGGTCACATATATATCCACGTTGCGAAGCCGCAGAAGGCCGTTCAGCACGTTATACAGCCGGATGGAATCAGGATTTTTCAGTTCATCCTTGGCAATGGCATACTGCACCTCATCAATGAGAATGTAATATGTTTCTTTTGAGGTGATTTTTGAGCGGATGAATTTAGACAGTTCCTCAGTGTCGCGGTACTTGATGAAGGTATCGTCATCCAATGCAATCGAGATGATCTGTTCCTCCTTGACGCCACTCTCAATCAGATAATCATAGAACAGATTAAAAAGAAGAAAGCTCTTGCCGCAGCGGCGAATACCAGTGATGACCTTCACCAGACCGTTTTCTCTTCGTTCGATGAGCTTTTGCAGATAATGATTTCTTTGGATTATTTGATTCAAATAGCAGCCCTCCATTCACTTGAAACTTAGTGCTTATTATGGCCAACTTTCAACAGAATTATACCGCCATATCCATTCAAAAGCAACATCCGTTTGAAACTTAGTTCAAAAAAGCAGTAACTTTCAATGGTAGAATGGGGCGCATGTGGAATATTTTGTTATTGTATAAATGGAAACCCATATTTGCATGGCTTCCGATAGAAACGCTGATTCGGGAGAGGCAGGACGCTTACTATGCCGCACTTGGGCAAGCAGATATATCGGCAGACGCAACACCGTTTGTTGAATTTCTGCTGTCTGTTATCTTATGACCGAGGCTGGCTTCACCGGCTTTGAGCGTGGCGTATTGGGCAGCACAGCGGAGAATTTGAGCAGTCTGGACTATCAAATTCAAAAGGATATCTGCACCGCTTATCGCAAGGCCGGGTATTCCAGAAAATATTACGATGCGCACGAGAGCGACATCATCATCCACAAGGCAGCGAAGAAGGCGTTTGACGATCTGGCGCTGAAAAAGCTGCCCACCGTCAAGAGCCTGCAAGCGGAGTATTCCGATCTGCTCGTACAGAAGAAGCTCGATTATGCAGAGCTTTCCAAGGCGCGTGACGAAGCGAAGCGGCTCCGGATTTATAAGGCCAACGCCGAGATGCTCCTGCGCACGGATGCCGACGACCAGCGGCAGACAAGAGAGCATCAACAGGAAAAATAGCACTGCTTTGCAGGGCGCAGCCGAACGGGAACCGTTCGATCAATCGGGGGGTGGGGGAGAGTTTCCCCAACAAGCAGCAGGGGAGATTTCCGGATGCCGGAAATCTCCCTGTTCGTCAAGTTTGTATAAACGCAGGCATTGCTTGCCGAATATAACGTCTCAGACGCGGCTTCTTCTTTTCAATAAATGCCTGTGGCTGTACAAGCAGAAAATCAAATCCCATCATTCTTCCGCCAAATCGGCAACCAGCTTGACGTCGCTGACCGCCAGAGCAAGCTGGAGCTTGTTTTCCAGCCCGGTTTTTTGCAGCATGTTTGCCACATGGAATTTGACCGTTGACATCTCGCAGCCCATCTCTGCCGCGATGCGCGTGTAGGACAAGCCCCGCAGCAGATGCCGCAAAACCTTCAGTTCCGTCCTTGTAAATTCCGTGCTTTTTGCCATGCCGATTTCAACCGTCGGAGGCGCATCCGGAAAGATGTGCTCACCGTCCATCGTCTGCCGGACGACGTCCATCAGCCGCTTCTCGGTGGAGTCCTTGTACCACAGGCTGTCAGCCCCGGCCTTCTTTGCCTCTTCCAGGACGGCGCAGTCGATCAGCGAGGTCACAACAATTATTTTGGTCTTTGGCCGTATGGCTTTGATCCGGTGAACGGCAGTCAATCCGTTCTCGCGGTTCTCTGTTTGCACATCCATCAAAATCAGATCGACAGAGCTTGCCCGGCACACCTCAACCGCCTGCTTTGCGCCGGGAATGGACGCTACGATACGGTATCCGTCCTCGGCGCGGAAATAGCTTTCCAGCAGGCTGCGGATCATGGTCTGGTCTTCAACGATCATCACTCTCATATACTGCTTCCTCCTGTTCCGGCAGGCTGAGCATCAGCTTAAAGCGGGGGATGCTCTGAACCTCCATTTTACCGTCTGCTTCTTTTATGCGTTGACGCAGCATGGAAAGGCCTCCGCCCTCCGTGATTTTTTCCTTCGGCGCCGCGCCGTTGTTGGTCAGGGCAACCTCCGTGCAGCCCGGCTTCCGCCAAAAGCGCACATACAATTCTGTGCCGTCTGCGTGGCGGACACAGTTCGCCGCACATTCGCAGATCGCCAGTGCGCTCAGCGCGCGTATCCGCTGCGTTTGCGGCTCATCCCCTGTCAACAGAACCCTGACGCCCAGTTCTTCCGCTCGTTTTTTTGCAGCCTCCAGCGGTTCGGATTGCGCCGTTATCTGGCTGGAGCGGTAAAGCACTGAAATTGACTGTTCCCACAGTGCCGCGTTTGCGCGAATTTCCTTCTGGTCCGCGTGCTGGAGCAGCACCCGGCGCGCCGCGAGAATGCTGTGCCCAATGTCGTCATGCACACGCAGCTTCATCGCCAGCGTTTCTTCCTCCCGAATAATCTCCGGTATCTGCGCGAACAGCAGCCGCAGCCGCTCGTTCGCCTCCTCCAGCTTCGCATTTTCCGCCTTCAGCTGGTTCTGCTTCCGTATCAGCTCCGTAACGTCTGCGGCG
>OIWQ01003969.1_pt1 | contig 12559 bp, 7 predicted proteins | sample 1587571 | NCBI WGS metagenome assembly OIWQ01 (sample SAMEA3888910, study PRJEB22519) | human gut metagenome | biome: human gut; feature: human-associated habitat; material: faeces | place: Denmark | collected 2010 | reverse complement strand
AAGATAATATAGCACAAGGAGCTATTAAAATCAATTTATTAGTTGATAAGCTCTTGGTCGTGTTTGGCGATACCGGCATGGAATTTCCCGACACCTATAAAGCGATCGAAGAAGTCGAGGCACGTTGCAAGGCGGATGGCATAGCTTTCTATCGTGCCAAGTCGCGTTTTGAACCGGAAGAATCGTGGCGACTTTTCGGTCCGCCGTCGCGCGTCCTACGGTGGTGCTGCACCGTCCACAAATCGGTTCCCCAGACTCTAAAGATTCGCGAAGTCCTCGGCAAGCGGGATTACACGGGAATGGATTTCGTGGGTGTTCGTGGACACGAAAGTGCCTCGCGAGCCGAATACGAATACGAAAACTACAGCAAGAAACAGAAAGGGCAATACTCATACAATCCAATGCTCGAATGGACTAGTGCTGAAGTATGGCTCTACATCTTCTTCAGAGGGCTTGTTGTGAATGAAGCTTATATGAAAGGGAATGCTCGTGTCGGATGTCTCTTCTGTCCGCACTCGGCAGACAAATCGGATTGGTTTAGACGCATGAACTATCCCGATGAGGTCAGTAAGTTCGAGCGGCTTATCCGTGAAGGAGTGGATGACCCGTCCATGGACACATATATTTCATGCGGAGGATGGATAGAACGCAGTAGTGGCCGCGACATCAAGGAAAACGAAGTAAAGATTTTCGAAACGATAGATAATGGTCGTGTGATGATTCGTATGGTCAATCCGGCTACAGATTGGCGCGAATGGATCAAGACTCTGCCCGAACTTGTTGATGTTCGAAACGAGACAACGGAAGGGATGCAAATTGCAACAGATAGAAAAGACGGTTTTCCCGAAGTGGTCGTATCATACCCCGCAGAGCTTTCGAAAACTGCATCGGGCAAGATACTCAAGCAGTGCTTCATTAAAGCAACTTACTGTGTTGAATGTGGCGCGTGTGAAACGAATTGCCGTTCTGGTGCACTTTCGTTCAAAAATGGTCTCCACATCGAAAACTGCATCCACTGTGGGCAATGCCATGTGATTCCATATGGTTGCCATAGAGCTGATTCATTAAAAATACCATTTTCAAATAACACAAGAGGCTCAAAAATGAAAAGCCTGAACACTTTTGATGACCATGCACCCAAACCTGATTGGATTTTTGATTTTTTCTATCGAGGAGATAACTTCATAACAGACAATTCCCTTGGCCCAAATCAAAAAACAAAATTCAAACGTTTCCTTTCGGATGCCGGGCTGATAACCAAAAACAAGACCACTGCATTCTACGAACTGGTGAAGAAGCTGGGAGTAAATGCCGAAGATACATGGGGGCTTATTCTTGTAAATCTTGCAAACGAGAACCCTCAAATCGAATGGTATGTGCGGAATATGGATGCAGGACGTGTTTATGCTTCGCAGGAAATCATTGATGTACTTGCTCCTTTGGGGGTAAAAGAGAAAAATGCCCGTTCGATTCTCAAATCATTTAGGCGTTTGTGCGAAACGCCGCTTGGAAAAAAGCTCAAGTTTGGAACATTCATGGATACTGGCCATGCACTCCAGTCAATTACACGTACCATACCCGAAAAGCCATCGCCGCGCGTAATGCTTTATGCTCTGTACAAGTTCGCCGAAAAGTGCGGTGGATATTGGGAATTTTCGCTTTCGCGACTGATGGATTTCACAGTGAAATCCGATGGGGTGAGTCCGGCACAAACATTTGCGCTGTCGCGTGACGAGATGGAGGCGATCCTGAACGGACTTGCGAGGACAAATCCGGACTTCGTTACATTCACCACAACCCATGATCTTGAACTTGTTCGTCTTGCTGATGACAAAACATCTTCGGATGTAATTTCGCTTTTCAATTAGGAGGAAAAACATGTCCAACTATAGTGACTATTTCCAACTCAAGTACAACCCACCGGAAATTACGCAGGCAACATTTGATGCCCATCCGGACGGCTGGAAAACGACGTATCCGCACAAGACATTTGTCGACTTGTTGAAACGACTGGAAAAAATGCTTGCACGCGGCAGCGAGATGGATAAACATTCCATCTGGGTCCACGGGGCATACGGAACGGGCAAGAGCCAAGTAACGTGGACTCTTCGCAGCCTCTTGACGTGCAGCGATGCCGATTTCAACGCCTACTTTGATGATTATTCGCCGCTGAAAACCGAGAACGATTTGAGGACTAAACTTGCGGGACATCGCAAAGCACGGAAGATCGTAGTGGCGGCACGGCACGGGTCAGATGCGATTTCGGGTCCGGAAGATCTTGTCGAGGCTGTTTTCACAAGTCTTTCCAAGGCCCTTGACGATGCGAAGATTTCCTACGATGCCGGTGCGACTCTGCGCGGCGGCATAGCCAAATGGCTTGAAGGCAATACTGAACGTGCTTATTTCGATGCTCTTATCAAGGAGTCCCCATATTGTCATAAGGGATGCTTTGCGGGCAAGTCGGCAGACGACATCCTTACAACTCTCAAGGGTAACGGTATTGCAGATGATTTGCTCAGGGAAATCCGGCGTCTTGCAAAAGACAAGGGCATCACAGCACTGCGCTTTACTAAGGAAGATCTTGCTGCCTGGATACGCGAGACAGTCGAGAAGAATAATCTGCACCTTATACTTGTTTGGGACGAATTTTCCGCATTCTTCAAAAACAACAAGACGAAACTCGATACATTGCAGTCTCTCGCAGAACTATCCGGGGCTACTCGATTCAATCTCGTGATCGTCACGCACTTTACCACATCTTTTTTGCCGGAGAACGACAATTCGGCACAAATCATTGTTGACCGCTTCAAGCCGACGATGGAAATCAGTCTGCCGGAAAATATCGCTTTCGAGCTGATAAGTGATTCCCTTAAGGTCAAGCCTGCATTCAAGCAAGAGTGGGAGTCGCTTGCCGACGATCTTAACGAGCGCATGATGGTGCCTCGCAGCAAAGTGGCGAAAATGCTTAAAGATGTCGATGAAGGCATCTTTCGTGCCATGCTGCCATTTCATCCGTATGCGGCACTGGTTCTCAAAAATATTGCCGCGTTATTTGACTCGAACCAGCGGAGTATGTTCACGTTCATTGCGGCGGAAGAAGATGCCCACGCATTCAAGTGGTACATCAAGACCCATTCGCCGGAAAATGGTGATGTGTTGGGGGTGGATTTGCTTTGGGAATACTTCTATGAAACCGGCAAAACGCTGAGAGGAACCGGCGAAACCGGGAAGAGTAATCTCGATGCCCAGGTCCGGGCGATTTTGGAGGTCTATCCCGACAAGTCTGGAAAACTGCTTGCAGACGAGAAGCGAGTCCTGAAAACGATACTAATGTTCCAGGCCCTGGCGAAAAAGCTCAACAATCCTCCCGAGTTTCTTGCCACAGAAGAAAATCTTCGTCTTGCCTTTGAGGGTATTGATGCGTTGGAAAGCGGCAAGGGGATAACCATTGCCAATAAACTTGTCAATACCGATAAGATTCTGTTCGTAGACGAGGTAAACGGCAAGCGCGTTTACCAAGCCCCGATGGCAACTGGAGGTCGTGATTTGCAGGAAATCGAGAAACTTAAGCAACACTACCTTGACACAACAAAGACGAAAGACCTGCTGAAAGATTGGCAACGCGAAGAGGTGTTGCGTTTGTCACGTCCTTTGGAAGAACGATTCGACATCCGGATTTCGGGACCGGACTCGTTTAAGCTGGTTCTTGGTCAGCTGCTGGCGCAGGATTCCAAGAATTACAAAATGCGAGCCATGATTGTCATCGGTCATAATAGCCTTGATGCTGTTGCCGCCAGAACGGCGATAGAAGAGGCCCTTGCCGAGCCGCGAAGCAGTAATGTCGTCTTTATAGACGCATGCACTGTGGAACTGGATGACGATGATTTTGCGAAATGGGCCGAGTATAAGGCTCGGGCAAATTGGTATGCCCGTAAGGATACGCAACAATCAAACAATGCCCTTTCAGAAGCGGAAAAAATACTTTCTGCATGGCGAGATAAGATAGCATCCGGCGCATTTACCGTAAGAACAAAACGTAATCCGACAGGTGTGGTTTGTCATGGGGCTTCCGAGGTCGGAGACGAAATGCGCTTATCGGTGATGGAAAAATATCCGCTTGCATTGGAATTTGAACACGGTCTGAAAGACACCCAGTTTAATCAAGCGACAAAGGCAGAGGTTTCTGCAGGAGTATGGGGTGGTCTTGCTCATCTTCCGAACGGAGAGAAGGGCGGTAAGATGGATGCGGCTGCGGAAAATGCTCTTATTGGTCCAGTTAAAGACAAGGCGGAGTATTGGAAAGCGGTTCCAACGCTGACAATTTCCAAGATAAAGTCCAAGATTGAGCAGAAACTCAAGCACGCTTTTAAGTCAGGCGGTGAAGGAAGAATTGAGTTTGGCGACATCATAGAATCGCTTTTTGAAATCGGATTCATGCCGACGGCTTTGCATGGCTTCCTCGTAGGGTATCTTCTTAAGGAATATGTAGGCGGTGATTACCGATTTGTCCGCGATGGAGAAAGTCCACTTCTTACGGTAACAAATATGACCGAGGCGATTCTTGCCTATTTCAGGAAGGTCCTTGGAACGGGAGGGGGAAGATACCACGAGGCGTATATCGGAATTTTGACAGATGAGCAACGGCGTTTCGCTGACCTTGCAAAAGTTGTGTTCCACCTTGGCGAGAATGCCTCAATTGATATCGTTGCACATGATCTTGCTGTGCGCATTCGAGATTTCCAGTATCCATTGTGGTGTTTTGAGGCATTGCCTGAAGCGGTCGGTTTGGAACGCTACATTGAACAGTTCACGTTGCTCACCAATCCTGCAAACCAGAAGGGAGCCACGCTCTCAGGTGTGGCGACGGAGATTGGGCGCATGGCTGCAAACGCCCCCGATGTGGAGACGCGACTCTCGGCTCTTTTCACAAAGGAGAAGGCCGCAGCGGCAATGAACGCATGGTTAGATGATTTTGAGGAAGGTCTGTTCCGCAAAACGGCAGAAGAGATAAATGCCCCCGATCCGCTTGCAGATGTGAGACGTTGTTTTGGCAAAGACGGTGATGGTGCCTGGCTCTGGCATCGTGAAACGGGGGAGAACGAGATCCGAGCACTTCTTCGGGACTACCGCATCGTGGCGGAATCGTCAAAGCGGGGCTTTGTGACCCCAGTGAATTCTGTTTGGGAATGTATTGAGGCTTGGCGGGACAAGACACGCAATATACGCATCCCGTGTGCGACACTTGTGGCGTTAAAACCGCAGTCCAAGACATTTCTCGGATTACTCAAGGAGATAGCGGGAGGAGGACATCTTGAGCAGAATGACAGGCGAGACGCCTTTTTCCGCGAGATTACAGACAAGGGAGACATCAATCGCGATATGCTCGACGGATGCCTTGCGCTTTTCAAATCGACATACTGCGAACAGCTTTCTGGCTTGGACACACAGGAGATGGATGATTTGTATCTTACCGGTTTGGATAAATCGTCCTTCCTTGCCGACAAGCCGACCTATGAGCAGATGCTCGTCCAAAAAGTCTCTGAAATCAAGAGTCACCAAGGACGGGCGAAATTGCTTGCTTTGTGGGAAGGAAAGACAGGAACTCCGACTCCTTCGGCATGGTCGAAGCAGTTTGAGACACCTATTCTCGCCATGGTTCCTCCAGAGGGAACTTTCTTACTCAATAGTTTGCGCAACGCCTTAAATGCTTTGAACAACAAAGAATCGTCGGTCGCCAATGTCGAAGCTGCACTTGACTTTTTCTCAATCCATCCGGAGGTGTTCAGCTGGTTTGAGGGCAAGGTGGCTGACGAGGCCTTCCAACGGAATGTTCTCGGCCGCTATGCAGTCGTACTGACAGATCTCGCGGCAGTTCGTACTCGATTGGGAAAACTGAATGCAGATCCCGACAGTTGGCTTGTTGATCCGAGGCTTGAAGCAACGCTTCAGAAGTTGGCAGAAAGCGAATACAACCTGAATTGTGCGGAACGCGTACGCGGGAAAATCAAAGAAATGAGCGCGGAGGAAGCGAAACGTTATCTCGTGGATCTTGTTGTAAACTCACTTGATGTGGGGCTGGTAATTCTGTCAAAGGAATAAACGCTATGGATACTGTTAAAGCTGCACTGGATTACCTGAACGGGAACGGGACCTCGACTCCTTTTTTTGTGGCGTTTGATGCGTCTGCCGATCTGTCATTGCTTGTATCATCACTCTCTTCATGCGATACGATACGTATGAGTGAGTTCTGCCATGCTCCAGATGCATTGCCGGACTTGGATTCGCTTTGCGATCGGCTTACACATGCGAGCGGGAAAGCGATTCTTCTTGGCGTTGGCGAGTATGCAGCACTTTCTGGCGACAGAGAGGTGAAGAGATGGCTTTTCGGACTGACCTTGCACAATTTCCGCCTTGTCGTGCCGGTATGGAATGGACACATATTTCTCGACGATGAATCGCGGAACGATCCCCGTGTACAGGGGCGCAGGGGGGTGGCGTTTGCCAAAACAGACAATCATTGGTCGATTCGTATTTTCAAAGAAGGTCTTGTAAAAAATCCCGATGCAACGGGATTCCGGGCTCTTATGCGAATTCTTGAAGACGGGTGTAACAATGCGCTAACCGCCGTAACAACAGTTGTTCCGCTAAACAACATATGGTGTCGTCGAATTGATTCTGCTTACGAGGTATTCAAAGAACGGCATCCGAAAAGTAATGTTCGGGAGGAAATGTTTTCCGAAAAACAATGGGCGGCATTTCTAAATGAAGATCGCATTCGAGATGATAATCTGCCAAGCGCAGATTCGCTTCTGAGGCTCCTTGAAGATGGAACAGGTGATGACCAGTATCTATCGTTTGTAATATCGAAAACCCGACAATACTCCGAATGGCGGAGCAATCTTCTTTGTGCAATTCTTGAAATTTCCTCTGACGATGAACTCTTCCCTATACTTTATGGGGCTCGCAAGAAGATAATCTCGCATTTTGACAATGCAGATATGACAGATTTTATTCGTGAATCCTACCGCATTTCCGATCCTTCCGTCCGTATTTGCTATATGACTGATACCACGGCTCTGGAAAGAGAAGAAATAATGCGGATAGTCGTGGCAACTGAAGATGTCCCAGATGCGGTGGAAATGGTCTATCCTTTGCTATGGGATTATTTGCGTAAGTTTATGCTTTGCGGTGATGCCTTTTCCAAAGATCTCACACAATATTTTCAGGACTACAAACGGCAAAAACTATTAGGGCGAATCGAGCCAAGTTTCATGGAAATTGTGCGGGATCTTGCAGAAAATCGTCCACAATTTGCCTTGCCAACGAGAGAATCTGTTCTTGAAAGCATCGGAACGGACAATGTAGCACTTTGCTGGGTAGATGCACTGGGGTGTGAGTTCCTTGGATTTATTCAGGCTGTTGCGGAGCGCCGTGGTCTTAAACTGAAAGTTACCCCCTCGAGGGCAAAATTACCATCCATAACAAGTGTAAACCGACAGTTTTATGACGAGTGGACAGGCGAGAAAATGCCTCCATTCTCCAGATTGGACAAGATAAAGCATGGTGATTTTGTAAAATTTGACGATACGGACAGTAATGTGGCAACCGAGCTCCCACATGAATTGCAAGTTGTGGAAGAAGCGATTAATGCAATATCAGCACGACTCCGCAAAAAGCCAGGTAGCAAAGTAGTTCTTACCAGCGACCACGGCGCGACCCGTCTTGCCGTGATCTCGCACAACGAAACGGTTTGGGAACTGCCGGAGAAAGGGAAACACAGCGGCAGATGTTGTCGTAAAAGCGAGTTTGATGGTATTCTTCCGCCTTGTTCAACCGACAGTGAAGACGAGAAATGGCATATCCTTGCAGGGTATGATCGCTTTAGGGGTGGTCGGCAGGGGGACGTTGAAGTCCACGGCGGAGCCACTTTAGAAGAAATGGTCGTTCCCGTTATAGAGTTTGAACTACTTGGAAGAAATATCCATGTAAAACTTGCAGAGGAAAAATTCAAGGTGACTTTCCGCGATACGGAAATTACGCTCCAATTCTTTTGCTCCGCAACTCTGACAGCACCGTCTGTCGCGATTGGGGAATCACGCTATAAAGCTACTGCGAATGATAGCGAAATTGGCTGGTATGATGCCCGTATTCCTAAACCCGTGGCTGGCGACCATGTGGCGATTGTTTATGACGGCGACACGAAAATCGACGAAGTTCGTTTTTCCGTTATAAGCGGAGGGGCTCAAATTAAGAATGACGATTTCTTTTGATAAAGGAACTCTTTTGAAATGACACAGGAAACGACAGAAAAACTCCGCAAATGTTTTGAATCAATGGCGGTTTTCAAGGACTTGACTCAAGCAAGTCTTTTCAAAACACTTGGATTGCCGTCTTTCATGCGAGACTGGCTTCTGCAGCGTTTTGAGAACGAAGATGGAGTGTTTGACGCAGAAGAAATGATTGCATTTGTGCATGATTTTATTCCAAAATATGGCGATTGGCCCCGGATCAAAGAGAGAATTGTTGTGGGCTTTGAGCGCGTCAAACTCCTTGCAAAAATAATTGTCAATATTGATGTTGTTACAGGTGATGTTACTTTTTCCTTACCTGATTTTGGACTTCGCAATCGAGAGACGATGATTGACGCAGAAGTATGGGACAAGTGCAGAGGAAAGCTGGCATCTGGTCACGAGACATGGGGAATGCTTGAGCTCGGATATCGTCCGCCAGATGATACGGCTCGGCCTAAGCTTCCCGGTAAAATTAAGTTGCTGTCATTCCGAGATTTTTGCCCTTATACAATTGACTTGGAATACTATAAGGACGTCCGCAAAGAATTTACGACTCAGGAGTGGATCGATATTATCCTCGGCGCTGTTGATTACAAAGCAGAAGGATACGTAGCGGCAAAAGCAGAAAATGCTGAGCTCCCAGACCCACAGATTATGAAACATACGATGCTGTCACGTGTGCTTCCATTTGCAGAAAAGCGTCTCAATCTTATTGAGCTGGCCCCGATGGGCACGGGGAAATCATACCTGTTTGGACAAGTGAGCCGCTATGGTTGGCTTTCTACCAGCGATAAGATGACTCGCGCAAAACTTTTCTATGATGTCGGACGACGCGAGCCGGGACTCGTTGGACAAAACGATTTTATTGTTTTGGATGAAATACAAAAAACCGTCTTCGAGGATGGTATGGGAAGCGTGATGCAAGGATATCTGGAGCAAGGTAAATTCTCGATAGGGAATTATTCTGCTTCTGCAGACTCTGGATTTGTCTTGTGCGGCAATATCCCGCCAGAGATAATGAAACAGGATGGTTACGCCTATATGTTTGCCAATCTGCCGAAACTGTTTCATGACGCTGCGATGATTGACCGCTTTCATGGATTCATCAAGGGATGGAATATTCCCCCAATGAACAGCTCGCTTAAGATAGATGGCTGGGCGCTGAATTCTGAATATTTTACAGCGATACTACATCAGTTGCGTGATGACAGTTCTTATAGACATGTCGTTGACGAATTGGTGGAAGTCCCTCCGGGTTCCTACGAACGCGATACCGAGGCGGTTAAACTTATATCAACGGCATTTCTAAAACTGTTGTTCCCCAATGTAAGAACTCCTACAGACATTTCGGAAAGGGACTTTGTGCGATTTTGTTTCAGACCGGCGATGAAGATGCGTTATACCATCCGATACCAGCTGGGACTTATGAACGAGCAATATAGGGGAAAAGATTTGCCTGTTTTCAAAATAAGAAAGGTGGTCTAAGAGTGCCAAAGAAAGTTGAGCAATGCTTCGAATGCGGACAAATGGTCGAAAAAAATGCTCTTGGTCTCAACAGAAAGCTGTTGGGAGAGAATGTTTCCAAGTTCTTCTGTTTATCATGTCTTGCCGAGAATCTCGGGGTGTCTGTTGAAGACCTCATCGCAAAAATAGAAGAATTCAAACGGGAAGGCTGTAAATTATTTTCATGAAGAAACTCCCTTACATTTACGCCGATAATGCGGCGACGAGCAAGCTGGCTCCCGAAGCACTCGAAGCCATGATGCCGTTTCTCACCGATGAATACGGCAATCCGTCCAGTTTGTATTCCTTCAGCAGATCTGCGAAAAAGGCTTTAGCTGATGCCAGAGCTGTCATCGCCGAATGTATTGGAGCATCTCCGGAGGAGGTCTTCTTCACCAGCGGCGGAACCGAAAGTGATAATTGGGCGATCAAAGGTTTTCTGCCGTATGGGAAGGTGATTGCATCAGCAATTGAGCACCATGCTGTTATGAATTCTCTTGCTTATTATGACCATTTTCAGCATGGTCCGGGCAAATTGCTGTCGGTAGACAAACGAGGAACTGTCTCCTTCAAATCGTTAGAAAATGCTCTTTCCCGCCGGGTGGCATTGGTGTCGGTTATGCTGGCTAATAATGAAATCGGAACCATCGAACCGGTCAGGAAACTGGCGGCAATGACTCATGAGTATGGCGCGGCGTTTCATACCGATGCCGTTCAGGCCGTCGGTCATATCCCCGTAAATGTCGGAGCCCTTGGTGTTGATTTACTTTCCGCCTCGGCACACAAATTTCATGGCCCCAAGGGAATCGGGTTCCTTTATTGCAAGAAAGGAGACCACTTGGAAAGATTTCTGGATGGCGGACAACAGGAAGCCGGGATGCGCGCAGGCACGGAAAATGTTGCTGCCATCGTTGGTATGGCGACTGCATTGAAACTCTGCTGCGAAAGAATGAATGAAGTTACTGCCCGTTTGACCGAGATGACCAGCTGTTTCAGTAAAATAATCAATGCCAACATTCCTGAAGCAACATTCAACGGAGACTCGGAACATCGTCTGCCGGGTCACATCAGCCTGTCCATCCCTGGTATTTCAGGAGAAGCTCTGATGCATGTCCTCGATTTGAAAGGTATCGCCGTATCGACGGGTGCAGCCTGCGATTCCCGTTCGACCAAAATTTCAGACGTGTTGAAAGCGATCAGGCTGCCGGTAAAACTGGCGAAGGGAACCATCCGAATCACTTTGGGAGCGTATAATACCGTGGATCAGGCTCAATATATTGCCGACAAAATCGTTGAATACTTCAGGACCGTCTCAAAATGAAAACTTATAAACAAATAATATCCGAGGTCGGGCAGCTAGGTTATGAGTATGCTGCAGGTATAAATATACAGCATCCTGCTTGCAGGGGAAAGCGATTGAGATATGAGACGGAAGGATTTGATGGCTGAACTCAAGGGGTTCATGGGAAAAATGCGCGAAGGAGACATGCGGGGAATTGTCGCGAACTTACAGGCGGCATTGAATTTCTCGCAGGAATGTCTTCGCGTGTATGCTGAAAAATTAGAGGAGGCAACAGGCAAAAAACTCCCGGAGCTGACCGATGACGAGAAACGAAAGATTGCCAGGAAAGCTCATATGCTGAACGGCAATGCTCTGAAGATGATATACTGCCCATGGTCACCGGGAACAATTCTGGGCTGGTATTCAACGCTGATTGCTCAGAAATACAACAGCACCGGACCCAATCAGAAAAGACGGGGTCGTCCTGTCATACCTCAGGAAACTGTTGACATCATCGTCCGCATCGGCAGCAACAATCCGAACTGGGGCTATCAGCGAATTCATCATTATCTGCTTCATCTTGGTATACGTGTTTCCTTTATGACAGTAAAACGGATTCTGAACGACCATGGCATATTTCCATCGGACGGACGATCCGATTCAGATTTCAACCTCTTCTTCAAATGTCACGAAAACATAGCGGCCGCAGATTTCTGCACTCATGAAATCGTCTCGGAAGACGGACATCTGGAGCGCTTTCATCTGCTCTTCTTTGAAAATATATTCACACGGGAAGTCTGGTGTGGCGGCATAGCCCATGATCCGGACGGCAACTGGATGGCGCAGGTCGCAAGAAATCAGGCCGACATGTGGAACGGAAAACTTCTCCATACTCAATATCTGATTCATGACCGAGACCCGCTGTTCCAGGGACGCTTTCCAATTATCCTCAAATCCGTGGGATGCAGGATAAAGCTGATACAGCCGCGATGTCCGGAGCAGAACGGCTACATTGAATCATTTATCAAGACATTCAAGACGGAATGCCTGAATCACGTCATACTGCAATCGGAAGCACAATTGCGGTATGTTGTCAACGAGTTCCTCATCTATTACAACCGGGAGCGACCACACTCCGGGCTCGGAGGAAAAATCATCCGTCCGTGGCCTCAAGACCCGGATGGAGACATTCAGGAATTTTCCCGTCTCGGGGGACTGCTGAAGTCATACCGGAGGGTAAAAACAGCGGCATAAGATTTTTGTTATAGTCCCCACGGAATTTATTGTTTTTTGCAGTGTCGACCTCCCGCGGGACTTGATTTGTCGACTTCTTTTCACTTGACCGCTTGACGGCGGCGGCCAGAAGTCGGACCGCAGCACGGATATTGGATGGTATTTGCTCTTCTTCCATAACCTGTTCCTTTCTGCCGTATATGCCCAGTGAGCCCCATGGTGAGGGGGATATCGCGGTGGAGCTTTGGAA
>OIWQ01003955.1_pt1 | contig 12609 bp, 13 predicted proteins | sample 1587571 | NCBI WGS metagenome assembly OIWQ01 (sample SAMEA3888910, study PRJEB22519) | human gut metagenome | biome: human gut; feature: human-associated habitat; material: faeces | place: Denmark | collected 2010 | reverse complement strand
CTCCGCTGGCTCTCGCCTAATGAGTTTGCTGTCCAATATGTTTGACAAACCTACAAAACATTTGCACGGAGAGGGAACCGGCCCCTTGCCTCCGGCGGCGGGCTGTGGTATAATAAGTAGAGGTATATGCGCCTGTGATGGAATTGGTAGACATGCGAGATTTAGGTTCTCGTGCTTTCGGCGTGTGGGTTCGAGTCCCTTCAGGCGCACCACCAATCAAATTCGGATCTGTCTGAGGGATGGGTCCGAATTTTTTATGATATGACCAGCCTTTCAGGATTCCAAATCCCACACGGGATTCAGCGGCCCGCTGACGGAACGCTGCGTTTGGGATGGGCCGCAAAACAGCAGCATCGTTATCTTTTCCCAAAGAACTTGCCAATGGGGCGTGCTCTGATAGAATAAAGGCGAACGGAGGGATGCGCATGGAAAAACAAGTGCGGATGCAGGCGGCCCGGTGGCTGGCGGAGCAGGAGATGATGCCCCAGGCGCTGCTGCAGCCGGGTGACACACCGTCAGAGAGCGAACTGGCTGCGCTGGCGGAATATGGGTGCGGTGTGCTGTCCGGCAGCGGCGATATCGTGGCCGCCTGCGCCGGTCTTGACCCCCGGGCGGTGTTTCTGTCGGCCGATGCACCGGAGGACGCGCTGCGGGCCGCCCACGGCCGCTGCCGCTATCTGGCGCAGACGCCGGAGGAGCTGCAGAAGCTGGACGCGCTGGCGGGGCCGCTTCTGCCGGAGGGCTACTGCGAGGACATCGCCATCCGAGTATGGCCCCGGGGCGGCGGAGCCTTCACGGCGGAGAACATCCCCGTGTTCGCCCGGCTCATCCGCCGGACGGACAATCTGGCGGTGCGGGCGCTGTTTCTGCCCTTCGATCCGGAGGGCGACCTGTCCCGGCAGACCAAGGACGCCTTCAGCCTGGTAAAAAAGATCCGTTCGGACCTGCCCTGTATGCTCCACGCCTTTTGCTTTGAAAGATTGTTGGAACCGTTGGCACGGGGTGACACCGAACTGCTGCAAACGCTCAGAATGCTTGCCTCGCTGAACGATACATCCCTGTACGCTGCATTTTTTATCAGCTGACAAAAAATCACCTCTGCGCCGGGTCGGCACAGAGGTGATTTTGCTTGTGTATTAGACTCCCTTTTCCGTCAGGAAATCGCCCAGCAGGTTCATGCAGACAGTCTTGCGGTACTCTGCGCTGACCCGGCCCCGGGTCAGCACCAGCTTTTCGGAATAGGCCCGCAGTACGTCGGCCTTGGCGGTCTTGGCCTCGGCCACGGTCTTGCCGATGAGCATGGACTCCAGGTCCCGATACCGCAGCACGGTGTCCGCCACTGCGCCGAAGGCGGCGGCAAAGCGGGTGATGACGCCGTCCTCTACGCTGAGGATACCGGCGAAGGACACCCGGGAGATGGCCAGGGCGTTGCGCCCGCCCACCTTCTTATAGTAATAGTCGTCGATACCGGCCTTGGGCAGGAGGATCTCGGCGATGATCTCGTCACTGTGAAGGTCCAGCTTCTTGCGGCCCAGATAGAACTTCTCCACGTCCACCAGGCGCTCACCCTGAGCGGACAGCAGCCGCAGCCTGGCCCCGGTAACAAAGTCGATGAGCACGGAGTCCGCCTTGGCGGAGCCATTGCTCAGATTGCCGCCGAAGGTACCGGCGTTGCGGATGGCGGGGGCGGCGATGCGGGAGATGGCCTCCTTCATCAGCTGGGGCACGATGGGGCTGGCCAGAGCCTGGGTATAGGTCACCGCTGCGCCGATGCGGACATAGTCCGCATCCTGAGAGATGCCCTTCAGCTCCTGCAGTTTGCCCAGGAACAGATAGCTGACGTCCGGCCGGTTTTCCACCATCAGGTCGGTGCCGCCGGCGTAGGGGACCAGATCAAGCTTACTGCGAAGCTCCAGGGCCTCCGCCAGGGTTTTGGGTGCATATCCGTTTACCATAATCCGTTACCCTCCTTTGCTGCATTCATAATGGCGTTTACAATGGCGTTATAGCCGGTGCAGCGGCAGAGATTGCCGGACATCCCCACCCGGACGTCCTCCTCGGTGGGATGGGGGTTGGCGGACAGGATGCTCTCCGCCGCCAGCACCATGCCGGGGATGCAGAAACCGCACTGCACGGCAGATACCTCCGCAAAGGCCTTGTCCAGAGCCGCAAAGCGCTCCGTCTCGCGATAGCCCTCCAGGGTCACGATGGAGCTGCCCTCCACTGCGCCCATGGCCACGCAGCAGGAGTTGATGAGCTGCCCGTCCAGCAGGACGGAGCAGGCGCCGCACTCGCCCTCCTTGCAGCCGCACTTGACGGAGGTGCAGCGGAAGGTGTCCCGCAGCACATCCAGCAGGCGGTCTGCGGCGCTGCCGGTATAGGTAACGGTCTTGCCGTTCAGGGTGAATTGAATGTCGTTCATTTATGCGTCCTCCTTTGCAAGAGCCCGGATGGTGTCCTCGGCGGTGAACGGGGCGTGGTGCAGGCGGATATCGCCGCCCAGGGCCTGTTCAATGGCCTCCACATACGCGGGCGCCGCACCCACCAGGGGCAGCTCGCCTGCGCCCTTGGCGCCGTAAGGCCCGAAGGGGTACTCCTCCACGTGGAGCTGGCAGTTCAGCACCGGCACGTCCACGGCGGTGGGGATCAGATAGTCGGAGAAGGAGTTGTTGCGGATGCGGCCCTTGTTGTCGTAGTTCATGAACTCCGTGGAGGCGTAGCCGATGCCCTGCAGGAAACCGCCCTCCATCTGACCCATGACGATGTTGTAGTCCATGGGCGTCCCAACGTCGAAGGAGGCATAGGCGCCCAAAATCTTGGCAAGACCGGTGTAGGTATCCACCTCCACCTCGATGGCCTGTGCGCCCCAGGCATAGGTGGGATAGGCGTCGCCCCGGAACTTGTCCAGATAGAAGGGGATCATGAAGTCCGGCTCCACGAACTTCTCCTCCACGATCTGGTCCTCGCCGTCCTTCCACTCCGTGCGCAGCTTGATGGCGGCCCGGCGCAGCAGCTCGCCCACGGTCATCAGAGATCGGGAGGCCACGGTGGGGCCGGAATCCGGCACCCGGGAGGTGTCGGGGTGGTCATAGAATACCTTCTCCAGGGGCAGATTCAGCTCATGGGCCACGATCTTGGGGAAGGTGGTGCGCAGACCCTGGCCGATCTCGCCGTTGGAGGCCAGGATCTCCACGGTGCCGTCCTTATACTTGTGCAGCCGGGCCACGGCCTTGATCAGGTCCCGCTCGCCGGAGCCGGTGAAGCCCGCGCCGTGGAAATGCATGGAGAAGCCGATGCCCCGGCGATAGCGGCCGGTCTGGGGCTGGGCGTATTCCTTATGCTTGCGGCGCAGGTCGCAGGCCTGGTCCACCTCGTCCACCATGGCGGGCAGGGGAACCGGGAAGTGATACCTGCCGGAGGTGGAGGTGGCGTCGCCCTGCTTGACCAGATGGGCCTCCTTGAACTCCAGGGTATCCACGCCCAGGTCCTTAGCGATGTGGTCCATCATCATCTCCACGGCGAAGAAGGTCTGGGGTGCGCCGAAGCCCCGGTATGCGCCGCAGGGGGTGGTGTTGGTTTTCAGGGCCCGGCCCCGGACATGGAGGTTCTCGATGTTATACACGCCGTCGGCGCAGATCAGACCCCGCTGCAGAACCACGGCGGACAGGGTGGTATACGCACCGCCGTTGAACTTCACGTCGATGTCCATGGCGGTGACCTTACCGTCCTTCACGGCCACCTTATAGGTGCACAGGGACGGGTGACGCTTGGAGGTGAACTCCAGGTCCTCCCGGCGGTCGAAGATGCAGCGGACGGGCTTGCCGCACTTTTTGGCGGCCACGGCCACCTGACAGCCCAGAATGGAGGGGAAGGCCTCCTTGCCGCCGAAGCCGCCGCCGGTGACGTCCTGGTGGATGTGTACGTCCGCCGGGCCGCAGCCCAGGGCACGCATCACCGCACCGTGGACATAGTAGGCGCACTGCATGGAGCCGTGGACGAACATCCGGCCGCCCTCCTCGGGCTCGGCCATCATGCCCTGGGTCTCCAGGTAGGTCTGGTCCTGATAGCCGGTTTCGAACTCCTCGGTGTATACCTTGTCCGCCTGGGCAAACGCCTTGTCGATGTCGCCCTTTTCATACTCATAGTTAAAGAAGGCCTCGTCCGCCTTCCGCAGGTCCAGCATGGGCTCCAGCTCCTCATACTCCACCTGGATGCGGCTGAGGATGTCCTGGCACACGGCCTCGTCGGGGCCGCAGACCATGCCGATGGGCTCGCCGATATACTCCACCGTCTCCCGGGCGTAAACCGGGGTGTCGTCCATGACGATGTTCACGTTGTTGTCGCCGGGAACGTCGGTGCGGTCCACATAGTAGTAGCCGTCCGGCAGCTCCGGGACCTTCACGCTCAGCAGCTTCGCCCGGGCATACCGGGAGCGCAGCAGCTTGCCGCAGAGGACGCCGTGCTTGTCCACGTCGCAGACGTAGACGGAGCGGCCCTCCATCTTGGGGGCGTGGTCCTTCTTCACGACAGATTTGGAAATGTTATGCAATGCAGATTCCTCCTTTTTGATGTTATCCCTGATACCGCTGCACGCAGCGGGCATATTGCGCAAAGGTGTCAAGATCCGTCCAGCAGCCCACGTCGTCCACCGGCACGGTGACAATGGCGTCCTCATGGAGCTTCCAGAAGCCCCGCAGGCCCTCCGGCCCCTCGTAGCGGCGGATCTCCGGAATGAAGCGGCTGTCGATCAGCGGGGGATGCTTGCGGTAGCCCTCCAGGGTGGGAAAGGCGATGGCCGGAGCGTCCTCCGGCATGGCCCGATACACCGCCAGGAACGTCTCCTTGGCCACCACCGGCATATCCCCCGGCAGCAGGAAGAAGGCCCGGCACTCCGGCAGGGCGTCCAGCCCCAGCTTCACCGAGGTCAGCATGTCCGTTGTGGCATAGTCGGGGTTAAAGACGGTGATCACACCGTCGCCGATGTAGCGGCTTTTCAGGATGGCCTCCAGGTCCCGGCCCCGGTGGCCCAGCACCACCACAATGGGGGCGACGCCGCACAGCAGCAGGGAGTCGATGGTGTTTTCAATGAGGGTCTTGCCCCGCAGGGGCATCAGGGGCTTGAAATCCCCCATCCGGCTGGAAAGTCCTGCCGCCGGGATCAGCCCGCCGATGCGGCTCATAAGTCGGCCTCCCCATAGAGGGTGCAGCCATAGCCGGTGCACCAGGTGGTCAGCGCCGCCAGCACCCCGGGCAGGGACACGGCCTGCTGCTGCATGGCCGCCAGCAGGACTCCCGCCTGCTCCGCAGCCGGAAGGGCGTATGGCGTGTGGTCCGCCTCCACCTGCAGGACGCCGTCCTGCTCCCGGCAGACAGCCCGGGGCGTCAGCGCCGGAGGCGGAACGATCAGGGCCGTCAGCTGCTCCAGGGCCTCCCGGGCGGCGGCCACCACCACGCACAGCAGCAGCCGGTCGTTTTTCGTCTGCTCCAGGCCGAATTCCTGGGCGCTGATCAGGTCGATGAAGTCCGGGTGGTTATAGAGGGCGGCCAGAGGCAGGGCGTCCGTGTCCATGGTCACCGGCACGAACACCGGAGCGGCACACACGGTGCGGGGTGGGCAGCCGTTTCCGGCAAAGTCGCTGGCGCAGTAAGCCGCGCCGTTTTTCTCCTGCATAGGTATCGTATCCCTTTCCATAGAATATCGCTTCTTATATTATAAGCGTCCCCCTTCTGCGCATTCAAATGCTTCCTGAGAAGTACACGCAGAAAAGGGACGCTTGATTTTTGTGCAGGATCATACAAGACCCGTCTGCCGGAACAGCACGTCAAACCGCTGCCGGGCGAAGGCGTGGAGCTCGTCCTCGTATTGCTGAAAGGCCAGCATCAGCTGCTGTCCCCGGTCCGTCAGGCAGGTTTTGCCGCCGTTTCTGCCGCCATGCTGCCGGGTGACCACGGCATAGCCCACCTCCTGCTCCAGTCGGTTGAGCATGTCCCAGGCCTTCTGATAGGACAGGCCCATATGCAGGCAGGCCTGGCGGACGGATTGCAGGTCGGCAATAAGAAACAGCAGCAGCCTCAGCCGGGAGTTGAGAAACACCGTCTCCTTGTCGATGCTGAGCTTCACCGTGGGGGTCAGCAGGGAGGCGTTGTGCTGCTGCAGATGGCGGCGCAGCTGCTCCTGGTTGTGGACGCTCATCAGCACGCCAGGGTCGTCCACCGGCAGGCGCTGCTTATCGCAGAGGCACTGCCGCACCGCGCCCCGCAGGCCGTCGGGGCCGGTATAGGCCAGCAGCTGGGGGATGACCCGGCTGCGCAGCACGATGGGGTGGCCGCCGCAGCCGTTATAGGTGGGGGTGACGATATCGGCGAGGCAGGAGAGCAGGGCGTGCAGGGTCCGGGCCGAGAACATGGGGGCGTTCACCGGGGTGAACACCACGCTGTCGCACTTGCCCTGCAAATACGACAGCCCCAGCCGGACGGAGGAAAACAGCTCCGGCTCCTCAAACTCCCGGTTCTTGACGAACACCACGCCCAGAGGGGCCACCTGACGGGTAACCTCCAGCTCCTCCGTGCCGGTGACCACCACGATGGGGAACACGCCCGCCTGCTGTAAGGTCAGTACAATGCGGCGGACGATAGGAATGCTGCCGACCTTCAGCAGCGGCACGGCGTCCTTTTTGCTGGCGGCGGCGATCACCGCGCCCACGGAACCGAATTTCATCACGGAGCCTCCCCCTCGTTCGTTATCTTTTCCATCATATCACGATACCCCTGCCGGGGCAAGTTCTTTTGCCGCATATCTCGATCCCGGGCTGACACCGGCATCGCTCCGACCGCAAGGTATGGCCCTCAAGGGAATGAACGATCAAAGCCGCCGGATCTGCTCCGAGATCCGGCGGCGGAAGATTTTCGGGTTTTTGGACCATCTCCCGCCACCCGTGATACGCAGACGGCGGGGGAGAGGAGGTCACTGCAAAAACAGGGAGGCCGGGCGGTTGACCACCAGCATGTTGTAGAACTTCAGCAGGTGATAGTCGTCCTTGTCCAGCTTGATGCCGGTGAGCAGGCGGTCGTTTTCCTCCAGCGGCTCCTTGGAGATCAGGGTTTTCAGGGCGATGGGGGCGAAAAACGGCGTGCTGCCGATGCCCGACAGCAGGCCCACGGCGGGGGTGCGGTTGTGCATGGGGTTGAGCATGCAGATATACATCTTCTCCGCCTCGTTGATCTGGTTGGTCAGCACCATGTGGGTGATGGTGTCATAGGGTTTCATTTCGCCGGTGAACAGGTGCTGGCACCGGTCCGGCTCCCGGAAATCGTCCACCCCCACATACATCATCACGTCGATGCCCTCGCCGGAGGCGGAGGGGGAGAAGCACAGCAGCGACCGCACCAGCTGCCGCACCCGGCCGTCGTAATAGTACATATACGCCCGGGGCTGGTTGAAATAGAAGTTCTTGGGCAGAACGGACTGGGCATGGAACACCGGGGGCTGATAGTCGATGAAACACTTCAGGTCGATGTCCAGCGCCCGGGCCACATCGTACAGGGTCTCCACGTCGATGGTGATGGTGCCGTTTTCATACTTGGACACCGTGGCCTTGCTTTTGTTGATCATGGCTGAAAACTGCTCGATGGTATAGCCCCGGCTTTTGCGGTATTTCTTGATTCGCTGACCAACATGGTAGGAAAAGGAACCCATGCCGTCCACCTCCTTGCGTTTCTGCCTGAATTGTACCAAACATTTGGTAGGAAGTCAACGAAAAGTTTCCGAATGAGAAACATTTTTTCGGTTCCATATCGCAATCATAGGGTGGACAGGTCCAGACAGCGGCCCCCCAGCAGGGCGGCCTCCTCCGGGTGGTGGGTGACGCACAGCAGGGAAGCCCCCGCCGTATGGCGGCGGATATAGGCCACGGTGTCCCGGCGGCACCGGTCGTCCAGGCCCTTGAAGGCCTCGTCCAGCAGCAGAAGCTGCGGCCCGGCGCACACGGCCCGGGCGATGGCCACCCGGCGCCGCATGCCCCCGGACAGCTGCGACACCGGCCGCCGGGCGCTTCCGGCCAGGCCCAGCTCCTCCAGATGCCGGAGGATCTCCGGCTCCGGCAGGGCCCGGCCTGTTACCAGGCGGACGTTGGCCACGGCGGAAAAGACGTCGCACAGCCGGTCCTCCTGGAACACATAGCCGAGCCTTTCCGGAACGCCGGTGATGGAGCCGCTTTCCGGCCGCTCCAGCCCGGCCACGCACCGCAGCAGGGTGGTTTTGCCCAGGCCCGAGGGGCCCATCAGGCACACCGTCTCCCCTTGCCGCACCGTCAGGCTCACGTCCCGCAGCACAGGGCCCCGGCCGAAGTCCTTGTAAACATGGGAAATCACCAGATCCATTTTTACCGTCCCTCCCACGCGGCGAAGCCCCGCCGCAGCAGCCACAGCACCAGCTTCTCAAAGCCCACGCTGCATGCCACGATCACCACCGTCCAGGCCAGCAGGTCCGTCATCTGGAAATACACCTTGGCCTCGTACAGCCGCTCGCCGATGGAGCCGCCCACCACGCCGATGACCTCGGCAGCCACGCCGGACTTCCACGACATGCCCAATGCCACGCTGCACCCGGACAGCAGGAAGGGCTTCACCTGGGGCGCGTAGATATACCCCAGCCGCCGGGAGAAGGGCACCCGATAGACCCGGGCCATCTCCAGCAGGGCTCCGTCGGCGCTTTTGATGCCCTGGAGGGTGTTGGAATAGATCACCGGGAACACCATGAGAAACGAGATGAACACCGCCAGCTGCCGGGTGCTCATCCAGATCAGGCAGATGATGATGAACGACGCCACCGGCACGGACTTGATGGCCGTGACATAGGGCCACAGCAAAAGCTCCAGCACCCGCAGCCGCCCCGCCGCCACCGCCAGCAGCACCCCCAGCACCAGGCCCAGGGCAAAGCCCCCGCTGATGCGCAGCAGGCTGAAGGCCACGGTGGCGAAGAAGCCCGGCTCCCGCCATACCGACCACAGGCGGCAGGCCACCTGCCACGGCGACGGCAGCAGCAGGTCCAGTCCCACCGCCATGGCCGCCCCCTGCCACACCAGCAGCGCCAGGGCCACCGCTATGCACTTTTGAAGGGCCGGTTTCTGCATGGCGTCCTCCCAATAGGAATTAAATTCAGTTCCCCATCCAGTAGAAGTCGTCCCCGGGGAGCTTGCCGCCCACGGACTCGGGATTCTGGTCAAACAGCACCTGCAGATAGCCGGAGGCGGCGGTTTTCATGTCGTCCCCCAGCAGGCAGACGATGTTGCAGGCGGGGATGGCCTTTTCGGCCACGGCGGCCTTGACGATGCCGTATTTCTCCACCAGCACGGAGGCCTCGGCGGGCTGGTCATTGACAAAGGCGGCGGATGCGGCGTACTCCTCCATGAACCGGGCCACCGCCTGGGGGTGCTGGTCCAGGAACTCGCTGCGCACCAGCAGCACGGCGGTGATGAGCTGGCTGTCGCCGCCCAGGGCGTTCCACTGCTCCGTCAGGTCCAGAGCCACCCGCAGGCCCTCCACCTGGCCCATGGCCACCACCACAAAGGGCTGGGGCAGCATGGCCACGGCCTCGTCCTGGGCCGCCATCTGGGCCACGATCTCCGTGGGCTCGCTTTTCCACTCCACGTTCACGTCCTTGCCCAGCTCCAGGCCGTTCCGGGCCAGCAGATAGGTCAGGGCATACTCGGGGGTGGCGCCCTTGCCGGTGGCGTAGATGGTCTTTCCGGCCAGGCTCTGGATATCGGTGACGGTCTCGCCGCCCTTTTCCACCATATACAGCACGCCCAGGGTGCTGACGGCCAGCATCTTCACGCCGCCCTGGGTCTTGTTATACAGCACGGAGCCCAGGTTGGCGGGCACCGCCAGAATGTCCAGCTCCCCCTGCAGCAGCAGCGGCGTCAGCTCGTTGGCGCTGGCGGCCATCTGAAAGTCAATGGCGTTGGCGGTTTTCTGGTTTTCGGCGTCGTCCAGCAGCTTCACCAGGCCCATAGACGTGGGGCCCTTCAGGCCGCCCACCCGGATGGTGACGGCCTCCTCCTGGGGAGTCTCTGGGGTCTGGGGCTGCTTGGCGCAGCCGGTCAGCACCGCAGCGGTCATCAGCACCGCCAGCAGCAGGGATACAAATCTTTTCATTGGTTTTCTCCTTCCCGTGAAATGACGTTGGAATACTGTGTTTTGGCGCTGACGCCGGGCAGCCGCCCGATCTTGCCGGACAGCGCGGCGATCTTGTCCTGGGGCGCGTCCAGCACCACCGAGATGATGTTCACGCCCCGTTCCCGGTACGGCAGGCCCATGCGCCCGATGATATAGCCGCCGTATTCGTGCAGCAGCGCATTCAGCGCCGCCGCCGAAGATTCCTGCTCCACGATGATGCCGATCAATGCCACTCTTGTTTCCATATGCCGTCACCTCCTCCGAAACAAAAAGAGCCGCGCCCTGCGGCACGGCCCCAGCACCCGGGAAGCGTTCCCCCCGGGCGGTGTCATCTGTGGCGTAGCTTCCGTCGCAATCGTAATTTTGACGTCAGGAACTTACCCTTATTCTATGATGCAGGGGGCCGGATGTCAAGAGCGGACGCAAAATCATGGCCTATTGATCAATCTGCATTTCTTGCCAAGTTTCTTTTTTTTTGCTATACTTTTCTCAAAACCACCCAGGAGGACAAACATCATGGAGAAAATCGCGCTGGTAACGGGCTCATCCCGGGGCATCGGGCGGGCCGTGGCGGCGGAGCTGGCCCGGCAGGGCTGGGCCGTATGCATCAACTATCGGGTCCGGGAGGACTGTGCCCGGTCGCTGCTGGAGCAGCTGACGGCGGAGGGCTGCCGGGCCATGATGGTCCAGGCGGACGTGTCCCAGCGGGACCAGGTGGAGGCCATGGTGCGCCGAGTGGAGGACACCTTCGGCCCGGTGTCGCTGCTGGTGAACAACGCCGGTGTGGCGGGTCAGGCCCTGTTCCAGGACATCTCTGAGGAGCTGTGGCGCCGCTACTTCTCTGTCAACGTAGACGGCGCTTTTCACACCATCCAGGCGGTGCTGCCCCAGATGCTCCACCAGCACGCAGGCTGCATCGTGAACATCTCCTCCATCTGGGGCCAGCGGGGCGCCAGCTGTGAGGTGACATACTCCTGCACCAAGGCGGCGCTCATCGGCCTGACCCGGTCCCTGGCCATGGAGCTGGCCCCCACCCACATCCGGGTCAACTGCGTGGCCCCCGGGGTCATCCGCACGGATATGCTGGATGCCCTGCCGCCGGAGGTACTGCCGCAGCTGGCTCAGGAAACGCCCCTGGGCCGCCTGGGCACGCCGGAGGACATCGCCCACGCCGTGGCCTTCCTGGCCGGGGACGGGGCCTCCTTCATCACCGGCCAGGTGCTCACCTGCGACGGCGGCTTCATCCTGTGAAGAAAAGTTTCCGGAAACGGGTATATTTTCCTTTACAGAAGGGCTGTATCCGGCTATAATAGATAAGCTAAGGAATTTTTTCGATAAGGAGACGACCGACTATGGCAGTCATTGAATACGATGAGTATAAACAGAAGCTCCAGGCCCTGGAGCCCACTCTGGGCGAGCTGGAGAAGGCCCTGGGCATCCCCAAGGACCGCCAGGAGCTGAAGGACCTGCAGGCCGAGACGGAGCAGGACGGCTTCTGGAACAACATCGAGCACAGCCAGAAGGTGTCCCAGCAGATCAAGCGCCTGGAGCACCGCATCAGGAAGTATGACCGGTTGGTGTCCGAATGGGAGGACACCGTGACCCTGTGCGAAATGGCCCAGGAGGAGGACGACGCCTCCCTGCTGCCGGAGGTCACCGCCGGGTACGACAACCTGGAAAAGGAGATCAGCGAGCGCCGTCTGGCGGCTCTGCTGTCCGGCGAATACGACGCCAACAACGCCATTCTCACCTTCCACGCCGGTGCAGGCGGCACCGAGGCCCAGGACTGGACCGAGATGCTCTACCGTATGTATACCCGCTGGGCCGAGCGCCACGGCTACACCTATCAGCTGATGGACTACGAGGCCGGTGACGAGGCGGGCATCAAGTCCGCCACCATCCTCATCGAGGGTGACAATGCCTACGGCTACCTCAAGAGTGAGAACGGCGTGCACCGTTTGGTGCGCGTGTCGCCCTTTGACGCCAATGCCCGCCGGCAGACTTCTTTCGCCTCCGTGGAGGTGATGCCCGATCTGCCGGAGTTCACCGCCGCGGAGCGGATGAGCATGGAGCGTGAGACGGCGGGGCTGTATCTGTCCGGTCATCCCATGATGGACTATCGGGACGCGGCCAAGCGCAGCGGCGCTGTGACCATCGGAGACGTGCTGGCGGGCGCGGCGCTGCTGGAGGACGGTTCCTCCGGAAAGTATGCGGACGGACAGGTGGTGGCGGTGGCCGGCATCGTGTCCACGGTGCGGACGCGGCCGACGAAGAACGGCACGTTGATGGCCTATGTGATGCTGGAGGACGAAACGGCCTCCATGGAGCTGCTGTGCTTCAACAGGGTGCTGGAAAGATGCGGGAGCTATCTGGCGGTGAACACGCCGGTGCTGGTGAAGGGCAAGGTGAGCCTGCGGGACGAGAAGCCGCCGC
>OIWQ01003932.1_pt1 | contig 12678 bp, 12 predicted proteins | sample 1587571 | NCBI WGS metagenome assembly OIWQ01 (sample SAMEA3888910, study PRJEB22519) | human gut metagenome | biome: human gut; feature: human-associated habitat; material: faeces | place: Denmark | collected 2010 | reverse complement strand
AAACTTGAGCTATATTTTTTGATAGTGTATCTACTAGCATCGCGGATACGCTTACGACTACTCAAAGCAGAAGGGTACTTTCGAAGATGCAATGGCTCACTGCTTACAGTTCGGCACAGCAAAATACACCGAAGGCGACAACATTCCTAATATGTCTTTCGATTATAAGACAACCTTCTTTGAGCTTAAACTTACATTCCCCGAAAGCTTGTCGTCTACCGTTCAGTTGTCTATGAGCGGAAATGGACTTGTTGGCAAGTCGTATGTCAACACAGTAGACAATGCCGGCGAGTATAACACAGATGCCAATATCGTGGGCAACATCAATATCTCGGATGTCGCAGTTTCAGCAGGTACAGCTAAGGTATGGATTGCTATGCAGCCTGCTACATTAAGTAATGTGGTAATTACAGCCGTAGACGAAAACAACAATTACTATAAGTTTGACGTATCAGGTAAAAATTCGGCAACTCTTGTAGCTGGTAAGGTGTACGCTTTCGGCGTAACTGGTACTGTTAGCACAATAAAAGAATCATTGATTGGCAATGGTAAAAATGAGGCTAATGCTTATCAGATTTCTACATTGAAGCAACTTGAGTATGTGCGTAATCAGATAAATAATGCAAACACAGCTTTCACTGGTAAATATTATAAGTTAATGTCTGATATTGAGATTAACGGTAAGTGGACACCGATTGGAATTAATATAGACAAAGGTACAAAACTATTTAAAGGAATATTTGATGGTGGAAACCATTCTATAACAGGTTCATATACTGTTACAAATAATGCAAATAATGAAGGTGCTGGTTTATTTGGTACAATTTCAAATGCCACTATTAAAAATCTAAATAATAAGGCAAACATTACTGTAACATCTACTTTAACTAGCGGAACTTTGGGTATTGGCGCTATTGTTGGTCGTACTCTTTATGGCTCTACTGTTGAAAATTGCTCAAACACTGGCACCATTACAACTAATTATGGTCTTATAGGTGGTGTTGTTGGCCAAGTATACGTCAACACTGTATCAGGTACTGCCAAAGAAGCGAGGATAGAGGCATGCTGGAATGCAGGTACTGTTCATAACACATGTAATTCAAGCTCTACCAAATCTGCAGGTGGTGTAATAGGCAACATACAAGTTACTGATGGAACAGTCATTGATAAAGTCATTATAAGAGGATGCTATAGTACTGCAAAAGCTATCGTTACTCAAGATGCAAATACGAAATCTTTTGCTGGAGGTATTGTTGGAAATACCACCAACACAGCAGATAATGTTATTGAGATTTATGCATGTTGGAGTGCTGCATCATTGAAAGGCAGTTACATGGCAAGTATTATCGCATCATATAACACAAACAAGTATAGTGTTTCTAATATATGGTTCAAGACAGTAAAAGGTGTTAAAGCTTGCAGTGTTGCAGCAAATCTTAAAGAACCATATTCAAATAGCAACACAGACACCCCATCAGCAGATGCTATTACATATATGAACAACGCTTTATCTTCAGCAGAAAGTGCATATCAATTTGACGCTGACGGTAATATAACAAAAAAATAATAACAAATAACATATACAATTATGACAACAAAGAAAACATATATAACACCCGAAATTGATGTAGTGTTTATCGGATCTACCCCTATCTTGGCAGGCTCAGGTCCATCTATTACAGATATGGACAAGGACGGAAGTCCGTTCAAGGCTCCCGCCAAGTCGTCTCTCGGTGCTCCCGAGTACTTCGACTCTTGGGTAGAGGACGACGAGTATTAAACATTAGAATCTTCATTTCGTAGTAGTTAGTTGCTACAAGGTGTGTGTCGGCTCTGATGCTGTATGCACACCTAAATATAAAAGACTTGCGCTGGGCGGCGCAAGTCTTTTTTGTGTTCATTACACGAATAAGACATTAACGCTCATTACACGAATAAAACATTAACGCTCATTACACGTATGTTGCACGTATAATGAGCGTTAATGGGGGCGTCGCCGCCTCGGCGACGTCAATATACCAACTGCTGTATGATGGACGTTAGTTTTTGTTCGTATAATAGACGTTAATGTTTTGCTCATTCAAATATTTTGTTTAACTTTACCACGTAATAAAAATGTATTATATGGCAGACAAATACAAGATACCTTTTATTAATGCATGCATACGTAGTATGGGCAGACGTTTTAATCTGCCAACAAGAAACGCGTACCTATATTTAAAACGCTTCCAAGGCATTGGCTTCCTCCTTGAATTTTATAACACCTTGCATTTACAGTCTATCGATGATACTGTAGATGACTTAGTACAAATTTGTAAAAAGAATGGAGGAGCACTTGGTTGACATGGCGGTCGACGATGTCTATTGACGTCGCCGAGGGCGGCGACGCTCCATTAACGCTCATTACACGAATAAAAGATTAACGCTCATTACACGAATAAAAGATTAACGCTCACTACACGAATAAAACATTAACGCTCATTACACGGATATTGCACGTATAATGAGCGTTAATTATGTTTCGTATAATCGACGTTAATGCCAGTTCGTATAATTGACGTTAATGCCAGTTCGTATAATTGACGTTAATGTTTATTCGTCGTCATCGTCGTCGTCATCATCATCGTAGTCGTCGTCATCTGGCAACTCGCTGATGGGGATCTGTCTGTTGATGGCAGCGTTGAATGATATCACAGTCTCCGAGCGCGAGAGTCCGAGAGGCTGCAACTTGTCGTGGATAACGTTGAGCAGATGGTGGTTGTTGCGGGCATAAATCTTGATGAACATATCAAAGCCGCCCGTGGTGTAGTGACACTCCACCACCTCCGGTATCTTCTTAAGCTCCTCAACCACGTCGTCAAACTTAGCCGGGTTTTGGAGATAAAGACCTATATAAGCGCACGTCTCATAACCCACCTTCTCCGGGTCGATGATAAACTGCGAACCTTTTAATATTCCGAGGTTAGTAAGTTTCTGTATGCGCTGGTGAATGGCTGCGCCACTCACATTACAAGAACGCGCCACTTCAAGGAACGGTATACGCGCATCCTCGGCTATAAGTCTAAGGATTTTCCTATCAAGTAAATCTAAATTGTGATGTGCCATTTTGATTTCATTACGTTGTTATTTAGGTGCAAAGTTACTGCAAAAGCACGTAATTGACAATTTATAATTGATAAAAAGTTATAAATCGTTACTTTTTCTCGTCTGCCGAATAATTTATTCGCCTGACATTAGCCTTTCTCAAAGCTTGCTTTATGTCGGTAATAAGCCACATCGGGGCATTGCAGTCGGCTTGAAGCGACACCATCTGCCGTGGCCGGTCTTCGTCCGACAGCCTCTTGCGCTCGGCAGCAATGAGGTTAGCCACCTCGTTGGTGCTAACAATGCGGTCGTTTATCTGCACACAGTAGCCCTCGGCTGTAGCCTCCTCCTTAGCCCCAGCCACCTGCTTCTGCGGCTTGCCAACGTATATGTACGACACGGCGGTCTTCTTGGTAAGGCGTGCAAGCTCGGTGCCTTGCGGCATCTTAAACTCCACACGCAACGTAGTTTGGCGCATGTGCGTAACCACCATAAAGAAGAAGAGGACGGTGAAGATAAGGTCGGGCAGCGATGCCGTGTTGAGTTGCGGCACATCACGTAGCATACGTTTGTCCCAAATCATTTGTCGCCTCCTTTCTGTTGGGCATCCGTGGCAGACGCCTGGTTGTCGTAGGTATTGTAAGTCTCTGACATACGCTGCGGACATAGGTCGCGCACATTGTCGCGCTGCTCCTCGCTCAAAGCCTCGTAAGGCTTATGATACAGACGCTGCGCCATATTGGCGCGCACCTTGTTGTATGCCAACACTATCTCGTTTTGCAGGGCAAAGTAAGCCTTGTAGCCTGCCTTAGGGTCGGCATCCAACATTATGACGTGCTGCTTAGGGCGCATGGTTATAAAGTTGGCTATGTCGTCGTGCAGCTTGTCCACCTCAACGGGCTTGTCGTTAAGCGTTATCTTGCCCGAGGGGTCGATGTGGAAGGCAAGTGTGTTCTGCTTGTCCACCTTCGTCTCCACGTTGTCGGCATCATCGTCGTCGTCGAGAGGGGGCAGCTGTCGCACAATGCCGCGGTCTACATCCATAGATGTTGTCACTAAGAAGAAGGTGAGCAACATAAACGATATGTCGGCAGTGGATGTGGTGTTAAGCTCCGGAACCCTATGTTTTCTACGCTTTATAAGCATTGTTCTACCTCCTGTTACGTATTGCGCCAAAGGCTACAGCAGCTATTGCCGTAGCTATCAAAGCCAATGATGTGTCTATAAACATACCTGATGCACGCAGCCCAATAACGCTGTCGTAGCGTGCGCCGTTCACCGTCAGCGCTCCCGTGCCCGAGAGGGCGAAGGTAAGGGCAAGCAGTGCGGCTGTGCCAACAACGGTGGCAACGGCTATGCGGTGTGCCGGGATGTTGTTCACTACCCTATTCTCCTTGCGGTTGATGCGTGCCGAGCGCACAAAGCTGTACACGGCGAGCACCAACGCCACGGCTACAAGCAGCAGCATATAGCTGATAAGGACGCCGGTGAGGAGCGGTGCGTTGTATTCGGGATTTTCGAAGTAGGGCATGTCGAAGCCCACTAAGCGGAAGAGCACAAACAACAGTGCCGACATGCCAAGGAGCGTATAAAACACTATGGCTGAGATCTTTGCCACTGGCTTGTGGCTAAGAGTATGTACGTTAAGTTTCTTCTTCTTCATAACTTGCTTGACTGTGGTCGGGCAAAGGTACATAATTTATGCGAGAAGTGGAGGGAAAAAGACAGGTTTTTATGTTGGTAGGAGAGATTAACGATAATTATACGAACACAATATTAACGATAATTATACGAACACAATATTAACGATAATTATACGAACACAGTATTAACGATAATTATACGAACACAATATTAACGATAATTATACGTATAATGAACGTATAATGCGTATTCGTTAATGACCGTATAATGTATGTTCGTTAATGATCGTATAATGTATGTTCGTTAATGATCGTATAATATTAATAGCGCACAACAGCTTGAGTGGTACGGTTCGGAAACCGTACCTCCTGCAAGATGTTATGCGCCATTGTAGCTCTGTTATTCAGCCTCTTCTTCCTGATGCTCGCTTACCACAAGGTTCTTAACCTCGTATGTAGGAGCTACAGCCTCGGTGCTGAGATACTTGAAAGCGATGTGTACCGGCTTGCCGATATACTTAACAAGCGAGATAGGAGTAACGGTGACGAAGTCCCAAGAGTTGCCATTGGTACCATTCTGCACATCAAGCTCGTCCCACTTGGCAGCCTTAACGTCGCCATCAAAGTTGGTAGAAACCATAACCTTGATATAGTCGCGCACCTTCAAGGTAGGGTCGGTACCCATCTTGTTCATAGCCTCATCGAACACCATCTCTGGGTTCTCGGCATTGGTAAGGTTGATTGTAGGCGATACAATCCAGCTCTCCGACTTGGTGCACTTCTTTGTAGAGTTGTTAAAGGCACCGCCCTTCCAACCATACTGAGAGGTAATCTGCCATATATACGAGAGCGAAGCGTCGCGCTCGATGTCGTAGATAGTGAAGCCACCGTCACCATCAAGGAAGGTGTTAGAGTAGTAGGCATTTGGGATGGCCTTGAAGCCTTCCTCCTTCTGAACAAAGGTAGCCGACTCCTGAACATAGCTTGTAGCCTGTGTCCAACCGTTGGCAACGGTGTAGTTGAACTCTACAACAGCCATTTCGGTGTCGCTCTTGCGGTAAACCACAGCTGCCTTCTGCTCGTCCTTGGCAAACGGATACTCGCGCTGGAGCAGAGCCGGGAAGTAAGTGGCTGGCTTAGACACTGTGTTCTGACCTATCAATGCGTACCACTCTGGCTGAGCAGCGATAACGTCTACCTTGTCCACGCTGTATACCTTCCATGCCTTACCATCAAAACGGTATACTACCGAGCGGTTTACACCACCGTTAGCGGTAGCACGTGCTATGGCCTTAGCCTTGGCAGCACCAGCAGCAGTGGCCTCGGCACAGCTTACAACCATTGTGTTGAGGAACTTGTTGTCGGTACCTGTGGCACCAATAGAGTATCCATAAACCACAATGTTCTTGCCATTAAGGTTCTCGTCAACCAGTCCGTCGGGTACATTGGCAAGACTGCCCTGCTTCTCTGTACCGTCGATAGTTACATTGTAGTACTTGTTGCCCTTGCTGTTGGTTGTGATAGAGAGGTTGCCCTTGTATGTGATATACTCAACCACTGGCTTCTCGGCATAAGCCTCAAAGTCGGCAGCAGCGTATGTCTTGGCAGAAGGATGCTTGAAGTTAGGCTCCTTGCCCTTCTTTATAAGCTCTATATTAAGCTCGGTGTTCTTTGCTGGGAACTGCATCAAGCCACCATACTTGGTTGTTGTGCCTGTAACAGCCACCTCGTCGCCTACGTTTACGTCGCTTGCCTTATATACAAGGATGTAGCCGGTCTTGTCGTAAAGCAAGAAACCGGTTTTGTATGTAGCGCAAACAATGCCCTTAACCGAGTATTCGCCACCTTCGGTGTTGGCCACAACCTCCGATATCTTGTTGTAGTTCTGGGCAGGTGTCTCGCCGCCACCGGCAGGCTCGAAGTCAGAGTAAGCATAGTTTACAACAACGATGTCGCCCTCTGCTGCGTCGGCCTTAGCCTTCTTAAGCACGTCCTTGAGCTTCGACTCGGTCTTCGGAGTGAGATATTTGGCAGATGATGCGCCACCCCATGCTTCGCTATAATCCTCTGCTGTCAAGGTATACTCGCCCTTGAGCTTGTCGAAATCGGCAAGATAAGCCGACTTCTCCTTAAACACATTGTATGTAACCTTGAATCGTGAGCCAGCGTCGGCCTCCTTATACTTGGTAGAGATGAAAGCCGGGATAAACTGGTCGGGAGTGATAAACTCGTTAAAGTACTTCTGCTTGCCCAGCTTGCCGAGAGCCTCTGTATAGGCAGTTGTACCACTTGCCTCGTCCAACTTGGCTGCCAACGCCTTGTTGGCAGGCAGACCGGCGATAGTGGCATAATCGGCATCAGCAAGCACAATCTCTGTACCCTTCTTGACATCGGTAATGGCGCTGCCAAGATTGAACTGATCCTCATAGTCGTCGCATGCAGCCAATGTCATAAGAGCTACCGCCGACAATAAAAATATCTTTTTCATATCTTGTATGTCTTAATATATATAATGTGTGTATCTGTTTCTTAGAAGTTTATCTTCAGACGTGTGCTGAATGTACGGCCGAACGCGTAGAAACCATAGATGGTGTTCTCGTTAGCCGCACCCGACTGTGGGTTCCATGCCTTGCCAATGTACTGATAGTCGAAGAGGTTGTTGACATTGGCAGAGAGTGTAGCGTTGAGACCCGAAATCTTGAACTTGTAAGAAGCGTTGACGTCTACCTGGCTTGCCGACGGAATCTTCCATGGGTCGACAACGGTGTTGGTCTTGCCCAATGTAAGGTTGCTGCCGCTAATTGAATAGTAGGCATAGTTGCGTCCGTAGAATGTCCAGTCGGCACCGATACGGAACTTCTTGTCGAGCTTAATGGTAGCGCCAAGGGCAGCAGTGGTCTGTGCCGAACCGCCTACACGCACACCCTTAAGGTTGATACCTGTTGTGAGGTGGTCGGGAGCACCAACGCCGCTGGCAATAGTGCCATCCTTTGTGAGAGGCGCGCCGCTGTCGTCGTATACCATACCTGTAGCGTTGCTGTCCCACTTCCAGTCGCCGATAGAGAGCATACCGTTGAGGTCGAGCCAGTAGAGAGGCTCTGCCTTAACCTCAAGCTCAACACCCATGTGCTGTGCGTTAAGGCCGGTCATATTTACATAAGCATCGACATTGCCAATGGTAGAAGCCTTGGTCATAGTCTTGTCGAGCCACTTTGTCCAGTAGCCGTTTACATTAACGGTGAGCCACTTGAGGCGGTAGCCATAGCCAGCCTCCAACGAAAGCACCTTCTCGTTCTTAGCGTCAGGGTTGGTTACGTTGCTTGCCATAGGTGTAAGGAAGGCACCATAGTTGAACTTAGGAGCACGGCTGATGTAGCCAGCGTTGAAGAATACGTTGTGCTCGTCGGTAATGTTGTAGTTGGCACCACCCTTTACAGTGAAGCCGATGTAGCTCTTGGTGTCCGACTTTGCGTGCTGCTTGTCGTAGAACAGGCGGTCGTAACGCCAGTAAGAGGTGTTAGAGAGCGAGCCAGACACAAATGCCGAGAGAGCGTTCTTAGAGTATTCGGTCTGGAAGAAAGCACCCTCCTGAACAACGTGTCCGTCGAAGTCGCGGTAAACAGCGTCGCCTACGCCGAGCTTCTTGTACACCCAGCTCTGGTCGGCAGCGTTGGCATTGTTCTCCACCTTAACCTTCTTGCGGGTGGTATCGATGAAGTACTGGCCGCCATAGAGGTCTACAATCTCGTTGCGGTGTGTACCCTTGTAGGCACGGAAGTCGATACCGCCATAGAAGTCGATGTCGGGAGTAATCTTGGTGTTGTATGTAGACACAAGGCCGTACCAGTTGTGGTAGTTGAGCTGCTTAGCCATAACAAGCATAGAGCCGTGCTCCGAAGCCTCGTTGATGTCCTCGATGGCTCCGTAGTCGAAGGTGCCGTCGGCCTTGCGATACTTGGTCTGGAACACACCCTTGTTCACGCCGTACCAGTCTTGGTAGCTGTAGCCATAGTCCTCGTTGCCCTGTCCGCTATAGGCATAGCCACGGCCAATAGACATATAGAGCACGGTGCTGAGCGACGACTTGTCGTTGATCTGCCACTGGTGGTTAAGGCTGAGCTGCGGCTTGTGGTAGACGTTGTACTCGGAGGTACGACGCTGGCCGTTGTTGTCGAAGCCGTATGTAGGGTTATACTTATGGTCCATAACACCATAAACCTGCTCTGCCATCTTCCAGTCGGCAAGCTTCATAGCGCTCTTGCGCTGATAGTGCTCCTGCGGAGCGCCGAAGGCTGTGAACGAGAGCTGGTGTGCATCGTTAAGACGCTTAGAGATGTTGATGAAGTAGGTATAGCCCTTGAAGTCGGTGCCCTGTGCATAGCCGTCGCCCCATGTCTTCGATCCGAGCAAGGTCATAGCCCAACCCGTCTTCGAGAGACCTGTAGACACTGTGAACATCATCTTGTTCATGTTGTCGTTGCCTATACCATAATAGAAAGAGCCACCCTTCTTGGCCTCAAGCGACTTTGTGATGATGTTGATAGTACCGCCCACCGAAGGAGCCGACACCTTAGAGGCGCCCAGTCCGCGCTGTGTCTGCATGGTGCGTGTAACGTCGGTAAGGCCAGCCCAGTTAGACCAGTAAACGTTCTGGTTCTCCATATCGTTCATCGGAACACCATTCACCATCACGGCAATGTTGGTGTTGTCGAATCCACGCATGTAAATCTCAGAGTCGCCATAGCCACCACCCTCTTTGTTGGCGTGTACGCCCGGGGTCGACTTAAGAATTTCAGGGAACTCCTGAGTACCAATCTTCTCCTCGATAAACGACATAGGCACCTGCGACACAGCCACCGGTGTCTTGCGTGCCACAGCCACCTGCGATGTTACAACCACGTCCTTCAGCACCTGTCCGTCGGTTGTCATAACGATGTTGCCAAGCTCGCCGTTGCCGCTAACCTTAACAGCCTTCTGCTTGTAGCCGATGTACTGCACCAAGACCTCCTTGGCTCCGCTTACACCCTTTACAGCGAAAGCACCGTCAATGTCGGTAACAACCTTGACATTCTTCACAGACACAGTGGCGCCGATAAGCGGCTCGCCGGTCTCTGCATCAACAACCTTACCTCTAAGCACCGATTGTGCCATTGTGGTTGTTGTGCCCGCCATAGCGAGCGCACTCACAACGAGGAGATGTTTTAGATGATTTTTCATACCTTAAACTAACTTAAATTAAAAAATTTAACATTACTTGCATTAAGCAACTAAAAAAAGCAACCATAAGACAGAATCAATATGGTTGCACTTTTATATAGTGGGAGCCGCATAGCACGCACCCCCACATTAACATATATTTACTTTTCCGGAATATCCCAACCTACAGCCGATGCGCCGAGCACAGCAGCCGAAGCGCCGTCGAGACCCGATACGAGGAACTTGGCCTTGCCCTTGTATATGCCGAGCACCGACTCGTCGTATGCCTTCTTGATAGGATTCATGATGAGGTCGCCAGCCTTAACCAAGCCACCGAAGAAGATGAAAGCCTCCGGCGAGCAGAATGTGGCAAAGTCGGCACAAGCCTCTCCAAGCATCTTGCCTGTAAACTGGTATATCTCGTTGGCAATCTTGTCGCCCTTGGCAGCGGCAATCGACACGTCGTAAGATGTAATCTTCTCGGGGTCGATATCGCGCAGCAACGAAGGCTCATTGCTGTTGGCAAGGAACTCGCGTGCAGAACGTGCCACACCAGTAGCCGAGCAGTAAGCCTCAAGGCATCCCTTACGGCCACAACCGCAAGTGCGTCCATTCTCTCTTCTTACGATAACATGGCCAAGCTCGCCTGCAAATCCGTCCGATCCATAAACAAGCTGTCCGTTGAGAACGATGCCAGAACCCACGCCTGTACCGAGGGTAATAACGATAAAGTTCTTCATGCCACGTGCCACACCGTATATCATCTCGCCAATGGCGGCTGCGTTAGCGTCGTTGGTAAGAGCTACCGGTATGCCCAGACGATCGGAGAACATCTGCGCCAAAGGCACAACACGGTTGCGTGCCCACTCGAGGTTGGCTGCATACTCTACAGTGCCGTTATAATAGTTGCCGTTAGGGGCGCCAATGCCCATAGCCTTAATCTTCTCGATACCACCCACCTGGTCGATGATGAGCTGCAAAGCCTCAACGCAAGCGTCTACATAAGCCTCTGCGTCGTCGCCGTAGCCCTGAGTCTTGATAGATGTTGTAGCCTTGATATCGCCGCGGCTGTCTACAATGCCGAAAACTGAGTTAGTGCCACCAAGGTCCAAACCGATTACATAGGGTTTCAAAGAATCTTCTGTCATGATTATACGTTTTGATTTTTGTAATTAATAGTTGAGATAGCTTTAGACAGAGCAAAGGTATTAAAAAGTTGTAATACGACAAAGGTTTTAACGCTAAAATTTGCCCAATTCATCGTTTTTTCGCAATTTTGCAGCCGTTATGCAGTTTCCTATACAATTAGACATTTTAGACTTCGTATTCAAAGGAATACTTATCGGTCTCGTGGCGTCGGCGCCAATGGGTCCGGTGGGCGTGCTGTGCATACAGCGCACGCTAAACAAAGGCCGCTGGTATGGCTTTTTGACAGGTATCGGAGCCTGCGTGAGCGACATCATCTACGCCCTCATTACAGGATTCGGTATGAGTTTCGTGATGGACTTCGTTGGCAACGAGCACAACCGCTTCGTGCTGCAGCTCAGCGGCAGCGTGGTGTTGCTGCTGTTCGGCATCTACTGCTACCGCTCCAACCCTACGAAGAACATGCACCAGAGCAACAAGAACCAGAAGGGAACATTGGCGCACAACGGCATCACGGCTTTCCTTGTGACGCTGTCCAATCCGCTCATCATCTTCCTCTTTATCTTCCTCTTTGCCCAGTTTGCCTTCGTGGTGAACGACCGTCCGTTCGAGATGACCATTGGCTACATCAGCATCATCATCGGCGCCATGCTGTGGTGGTTCGGCCTGACGTGGCTCATAGACAAGGTGCGGGGCAAATTCGACAACTACGGCATCGTGCTCATCAACCGCGTGGTGGGCTGCATCGTGGTTATCTTCTCGGTGATAATGTTGCTCGGCACGGTGTTCAACCTCTATAAACTTCCTTACTGATTTTTTAGCTCTTAGCACTACCTTATTATGTTCATAGCACAGGAATTAAGAAAGAAGAGCACTGCCGAATTTGTGCTCTATATGTGGCAGGTGGAGGACATCATACGCGCGTATGGATGTCAGCTGTCGCGCATCAAAAACGAGTATATATCGCGCTTTGCCAACTATACCGACGAGCAGCGGGAGGAGATGGTAGACTGGTACGGCGACCTTATAACGATGATGAACTCGGAGGGTAAACGAGAGAAGGGACACCTCACCATCAACCAGATTGTGGTGCAGGACATGAACGAGCTGCACAACCAACTGCTGCAAAGCTCGCGCTTCCCCTTCTACAACTCGGAGTACTACCGGGTGCTGCCCTTTATCGTGGAGCTGCGCAACCGTGGCGACAAGGACTGCAACGAGATCGAGACTTGCCTCAACGCGCTCTACGGCACGATGATGCTGCGCCTACAAAACAAGACTATCAGCCCCGAAACACAGCATGCCATCAAGGAGATTTCGACCCTGCTTGGTATGCTGAGCGACTATTACATCAAGGACAAGACGGAGGGACTGAAGTTCGACGACGACGAGGAAATGTAAAGCCTGTTCATCTGGATTAATCCGTAATCTTTTTGTTTTATGGAAGCTGTCGTTATAATGTTCGTATAATGAACGTATAATTTATACTTGTATCTCCTTTGCTTGTAGTTCCCACAGAACGCACGGAAAGCACAGAAGCCTACGGGCTTAAGCTTTTGGAATCCACAGAGCGTATAGACGCTGCGCGTCATACGACAGAAGGCACAGA
>OIWQ01003925.1_pt1 | contig 12701 bp, 8 predicted proteins | sample 1587571 | NCBI WGS metagenome assembly OIWQ01 (sample SAMEA3888910, study PRJEB22519) | human gut metagenome | biome: human gut; feature: human-associated habitat; material: faeces | place: Denmark | collected 2010 | reverse complement strand
TGCTTACAGCGTATAGCTGCTTAGCACATTATTGAATTATTAACGAACTATTGTTATAGACAAAGCAAGCTTATCCTTTTGGGATTGTTGTTCTACTGACTGTTGCTCAACTATATGTATTTGCGAATTATCGTCTTTCGCCCTATTGATAATGATAGTATTCTCTATGGTATCTCCCATCGTCCAATACTTATACCCATCAATATGAAGATAAGGGAAATTATATTTCCACCATTGTTGTGGAACACCAAATTCTCTTTGTGACTGCACAAAAAAGACGAATTCTTCATCAGACAAGGCACATTTATTCCTCACAATGTACTCATGAGGACACGTAGGCATTGTCTTGGCAAAAGTCCATTGACATTTACCTATCAAACGGCGTAATTTTACTTCATCATAGTTCATATTTTATGAAATTATTTGTTATATCGGCACAAAGATAAGAAAAACTTGTATCAAATCATAGGACAAGTTCTTTTTTTTAGAAAAAATGTATCAAAAATCAATAAAATCGCAAAAATCTCGTTACTTAATGTAGATAAAATCGTATATAACATGAGAACTCAAGCGAAATTCAAAGAATACATTTGGTTGGTAAACACCATCAACAAAGCCCGAGCTATTTCTTTTGCAGATATTCAAAAGAAATGGCTTGAAACGGACATGAGCAAAGGAATTGAATTGGCTCGTTCAACCTTCAATCGACACAAAGATGCCATAGAAGACATTTTTGGCATATACATCGAGTGCAACAGGAAAAACGGGTATAAATATTCTATTGGAAATCCTGAAGCATTAGAGTCTGACTCCATACAAAACTGGATGTTAGCCACACTTGCATCCAACAATATTATTAGCGAATGTGTATCGCTTCAAGATAGGATCGTGCTTGAAACTGTACCCTATGAAGGCGAAAGCCTCAAACTAATCCTTGATGCCATGAAACGAAACATCAAGATAACCATTCTTTACAAGAGGTATGGCAATACAAATGCCAAAAGCTATACTATCGAGCCATATTGCATAAAATTGCATAAGCAACGTTGGTATGTATTGGGGCACTTCCATTATACAGAAGCAGAAACCCAAGAAGTAAAAGATTACTATGCCCTATTCTCACTTGACAGAATCAAAAGCATAGAATCCACAGATATCAAATTTGAGATAGCTCAAGACTTCAACGCTCAAGATTACTTCAAGGAATATTACGGAGTGCTAATTGGCGACGGAACTACTGTTGAACGGATTAGATTTAGAGCTTACGATTACGAACAGTATCGGGTAAAAGACTTACCTCTCCATGCAACTCAAAAAGCTATCGCAAAAGGCGACAACTATATGGACTTCGAAATTACCATGCGCCCTACCGTAGATTTCTTTGGATATTTAATGAGCCGGGGAAGCCAATTGAGAATCCTCTCACCAGAATGGTTGGCTGAACAGATACACGATTTGCATCAAGATGCAATGAGAATGTATGAAAAATAGAATCTCACTCAAATCCCAATCTTCAGAAAGATAGCACAAAGGTAGTACAATGTCTTAAAGTAGAAAAGAGATTTTAGATAAAAATAGATAACTTTCCTTTTTAAAAGGAAATAATTGCCGATTTCTTTCCTTTTTAGAAGGAAAGTTTGTATCTTTGCAACCGAGTGTAGGAATCTACATATTAACAATAAAATAATCAGTAATAAAGAAGGAACACAAATGGAACTACGCAGCACATTTCAGTCAATCATTTCCTTGCACCAAGAGGAATTACCTTTTGCCTTGCAAGAAAGAAGCACCCAACTTCCGTTGGATGGAAACCGTATCGTGACAGTTACTGGCATTCGCCGTTGCGGAAAGTCATCATTATTGGGACTTACGATTAATCGCCTGCTACAACAAGGAATTCCAAAAGAGCGCATCCTCTATGTAGGCTTCGACGATGAACGTTTTCTCTCCATGTCGCCCGAAAACTTCGATGAATTGCTGCAAGCTTATCGTGAAATGTATCCTGACACATCGCTTAGGGATGTTTATATGTTTTTTGATGAGATACAACTCATAGAGGGATGGGAACTCTTTGTGCTCCGGGTGTATAAGAATTATTGCAAGCATATCTTTGTAACAGGCAGCACAGCCAAGATGCTTTCAGAAGAAATGACTTCCGCTTTGCGAGGATGGCCTGACGAATATCGCGAGTATCCTTTGAGTTTCAAGGAATATTTGGCGTTCAAGGGCATCAAGGCAAATCTATTTAGCGAAGCTGGCAAGGCAAAGCTGGCAGTTTCCTTCCGCAAATATTGCGAGGAGGGCGGCTTTCCTGAGGTAGTTCTCGAAAAAAGCAAGATGGAAAAAGTCAAAATCCTGCAATCTTACTTCAACACCATGCTCTTCAGGGATATGGTGGAGCATTATCATATCGGAGCTTCTCCTTCGGTGGTGCGTTATTTCTTAAAGCGTGTGATGAACAATCTCACAAAGCCGACTAGCGTAAACAATATTTATAACGACTTGAAGTCGCAAGGCTTAAAGGTCTCCAAGGATTCCCTCTATCTGTGGCTCGACTATGCTTGCAACATTTTCATGTTTCGCAAGGTGGAAAAATACGATAAGTCGATGGTAAAACAGCGTTCTGCTCCTGCCAAGTATTATGTGGCAGACATAGCCCTGCGCAATGCCGTATTATTGCCTGAGAGCGAAGATGCAGGCAAGGCTTTGGAGAATATCGTTTATCTCAACTTGGAGAGAACGCTTGGAGAAGAGGACGGGATATTCTACTTCTATGAATCGAAGGAATGCGACTTCGTTGTGAAAAAGGGCGAGCGTGTGGCGGAGCTGATACAAGTCTGCTGGACATTGAATGATGATAACGTAGAACGAGAGATAGGAGGCTTGATAGCTGCCTCCTCCGTTACAGGCTGCAAACAGGGAAAAATCATCACATTCTCCCAACGAGAGACCTTCGAACGAGATGGGATAAGGATTGAGGTTATACCAATATGGGAGATGGAATAGGAATAGGAAAAGAAATAGGCAAAATCATGGCTCAATGCACCATGATCTTGCCTTTTTCTATTCTGACTTTTGCTACACCCATCTCGTTCAGCGCCGTGATGATTTCCTGCAGGCTTGCCCTGCGGGAGAAGCGGAAGTGGATGAGCTTATCCATATTCGCCTGAGACTGGAAGACCACGGTCTTGTTGTACCAGGCTCCGATGTCGCTCATCGCCTCTGCCAGCGTAACCTGATCCATATCGAAATCGCCTTCCAGCCAGTCGGAGGCAGAAGGCGAAGCCTTAGACACCACTATCTTATCCGCCTGGAGCGTGGCGGTCTGACCTGGGCGCATTTCCACCTCTGTATCGGCATTGCTCACCTTCACCTTGCCCTGCATCAGGGTTACCTTTGGGGCATCCTTGCGATAGGCTTTCACATCGAATATGGTACCTAATACCTGCGTCTGCATCTCGCCCGCCTTTACCACGAAAGGACGATGAGGGTTCTTGGTTACCTCGAAATGAGCCTCGCCCTTCAGACGGACTTCTCGGACTTGATGGCTTTCATCGGCTGCATCGTTTTCCTTATCGCTTGATGCATCATCGAAAGATGCAGGATATTCGAGCGTAGAATTGGCGTTGAGCATCACCTTGGTTCCATCGCTCAGGGTTACCAAGGTGGTGGTTGCTGCCGGGGTAGAAACCACGCAATAGCCATCTTTCAAGGTCTGCTCCACCTGCTTGGGAGAAGTAACCTCCGAGAAAAGTTCCATGGAGAACTCCGTAGGCTGAGAAATCTCCCGGGATGAACGGAAAATAAAAAGGAATAGGCTTGCCGCTACTGCTACAGAGGCAGTAATCCAAGTTAGGATTCGGGCTTTGGAAATCTTTCTGGAAGAAGTTTCTCCTCCGATTCCATCCTCGATTTCATCCTCTATCTTTTTCTCAGACAATTCATTTTCTGCCTTCTGTAGTGGTTCCTTCTCAGAAGAAATATGCTTCTTCTCGAAGGCTTCCCAAGCTGCCAGCGTTTCCTCCTTCGAAGGCTCATCGCCCAAGGCTTCCCCGAATATCTGGGAAAGTCGGGCATCAGAAATATTTCCAGCCTCGGCATCCTTCGGTTCCTGAAGTAAAGGCTGATGCAAAGGATTACAGAAAGACTTCTTTCCCTTTCCTTGTTCCAGTTCTTGATCTTGATTCTTATTCATGACTTTTCCTCCTAATTCTCTATGTTTGTATGCTTCATTCGCTCGCGCAAGATGGCGAGTGCCTTGGAAATATGCTTCTTCACGGTGTTGGGACTGATGCCCAACCTATCGGCAGCCTGCTGATAGGTGAGATGCTCGAAATAGCAGAGGCGGAGTATCGTGCAGGTGGGTTCCTTCAGCTCCCTCGCTATCTGCTCTGCCTGTTGCAGCAGGCGCTCGTGCTCCTCATACCGGGTACTCATATCATACCGCGTGGCCTCTATCAGCGACTCCACGTTGGTCTGCTCCACTTGCTGGTGCTTGAGCCAATTGAGGCAGACATTTCTCACCGAAGCATAGAGCCAGCTCCTCCTTGTTTCCATCTGCAAGGAGGAGTATTGGTTCCACGCCTTCTCGAAAACATCTCCCACAACGTCACGGGCCTCGTTGCCGTCTCCCAAAAGGGACACGGCATAACGCACCAATCGAGGATACATTTCCAGGAATAGCTGCTTAAAGTCGTTGTCTTTCGCTCTGTCCTGCGCCACTACCTTTATATTTATTTTTCGTTGCATTGAATGTGTATCTCACATTGACGGCAATTTTCTGATTATCTGCGTATCGGGTAAACGTGCGATGCGACTGCGTGCCGTTTGCCTCGGAATAATAATATCCTGTATGCAAGAGGTCTTGCAATACAAACATCACCTTGAGGGCATCATTCTTCATGAAGTTCTTGGAAACCCGGAACTGCATATTGCCCGTACATTTTCTCCTTCCGATTCCCATCTCTGCCTTCGTGCTGACATTGCCCGAAAGATTCATGAACCACCGGTGGGGAAACCTCAGATTGTTGTTCATGCTGAATGTAAACTGAGGCTGGTTTTTGCCAAACTCGGGGATATTGAGATGATCAATATTATCATGACAGAAGAAGACACTCGCCGTGAGGTTGGGATACCAGATTCCAAACGAAGGCGCCACACGGATATTGGCTCCACAATAGTAGGAATGAGGCACCGAAGCCATCGTCTGCAAAAGCACACTCGGATGATTCACCTCGTCGTAAGGCTTGTACCAGGTCATGTACATATCGAGCACATAGTTGTAGTAAGCCATGAACGCCAGCCACTTGTAATTGCCCGAGAGATTGAAGCTATGCTGCTTCTGAGGCTTGAGATGAGGGTCACCGGAATAGTACTCGTACTTGCTGTCGTAGTCGATGCTGCTCTGAAGCATGACGTAGATAGGACTGTACTTGTTCAGACGATAGGAGAAGGCAAGATTCAGATTATCCTTGCTGTAGCCGACAGATACGAAGGGAATCAAATCCCTGTAGCTGGGGCTCTGTTCTGCCTGCAGCACATCCTTCTCGTAATAATCGGTTTTCTGATATTCGTATCGCAAACCGGCTCCATAGTTCATGCGCCCGATGTTCAGATAATACTCCAGGAATCCGGCATAGATAGACTGGCGGATGTGGTTGAAGGCATCGGCAGAAAAGCCGCTCTGGATGAAGTCGTTGCGGCGGTTGGTAAACATCTCTTCCGTTCCGAAGGAAAGCCTACCATTCCACAATGGTCCCGACACCACCAGCTTGGCAGCATAGAGATTACTCCTCACCTTACTTTCTGATTCCGCATCCTGCTTGCCGTCGTTAATCGCCGTCTGGGTGCTCTGGCTCACCTTATTATAGTAGTCGCCATTGAAGTTGATATTCCACTTGCCGAAATCGCCATTATAATAGGCGTTCACGCTATGCGACCAATGGGGCTTGCTCTTCGAAAACAGATCTACGCCCATGCTTTCCGTCAGTTTGCCATCCTCCCACACATCGGTTGCTCCCCAACTGTGGGTGTAGTTGTTGCCTATCATATTGGTTGTTTCATAGCGCATACCCAGCGATTGTTGCTCGGAAATCTCATAGTTGAATCCCGTGTTCAGGAGAATATCTCCACTATTGGCATTCGTGGTTCTGCGGCTGTTGAATTCCCAGTCGCTGGTAGTATGGAGCTGGGTTTCGGAATGGGCGGTGGTATGCGAGCGATTCAATCCCACTCCCACTTCGCCGAAGATATCGAGTCCGCCCATGCGATAGTTCAATTGCACATCATCATAAGTATGAGGCGAATAACGGCCCTGCATATATTCAGAATAAAGGCTTCCGCTCAAGCCCTGTCCACGCTTGCGAACGGCACGCAGACGGATTACGGCATTGGTCTTGGAACTATACTGCGCTCCGGGAACGGTTACGATTTCTGCCTTCAGAATATCCTTGGCGCTCAATCGCTTGAGTTCGTTCAGATTCTCCAGTTTCCTGCCGTTGAGATAAATCTCGGGCGCTCCACGACCGATGATTTCCCAACTGCCTGCTTCGCCCGAAACGAAAGGCAACTGGCTGATCATATCTTCGGCTGAGCCCAGTTCGCCCAGAATGGTACCTGATACCAGGGTAGAGAAGGCTCCGTCCTTATACACCACATTGGGGCGGGTACTCTTAATGGTTACCGCCTTCAGCTGCTGGGTGTCGGGATGCAGACCGATGTGCATGGTAGGCTTGCAGGCCAAGGTCTGCGACTTATAGCCCACAAAGGAAACCTTCAGCATCACATCTTTATCGGCATAAGGAAGCACGAAACTTCCATCCTCTGCCGTTACGCAACCGGCAACATAGGCCTTGGTGAGGGAAGAAATCAACACCACGTTGGCGAAAGGCAGAGGCTTCTGGTGCTCATCCACCACCTTGCCTTTGATCTGTTCCACCCGGGTTGCCTTGCCCGTGTATTGAACGGCAAAATAGGTATTGTGCTCTACGAAGGAGAAAGGTTTCCCTTGCAGCACTATCTCCAGGGCTTCCTTCTGTCTTTTAGCCTGGATATTGGCTGTTACATGATATTGGTCGGTAGCCTGATAGGCAAAGAGGATATTCTTCTCTCCCGCCTTTTCAATCTTCTTCAACACGGAAGTAAGCGTTTCGTTATGCACCTGAAAGGTCACACCTCTGCTTTGAGCAAATAGGGAAATGCTCAAGACAAGACACAGTATAAGGGAAGTCGTTCTTTTCATCATTTTTCTTGTTTTTATGATTCTACTTTGTTCATAATACAACATCCCCCTGGAATCGGGTACGCTTATTTTTAAAATAATGTTGCAAAAGTACAAAAATAATTGGAGAGAAAGGAAAATTTTTTCCTTTTAAAAAGAAATAATTACCAATTTCTTTCCTTTTTAGAAGGAAAAATAGTATCTTTGCAACCGAAAGTCCCTTGAAAAAGTGGCAGAACAGAACAAAAAGTCCCTTGAAAAACGTGCATGAATTCAAGAAAAGTCCCTTGAAAAACGTGCACAGCATCAAGAGCTATACATCATAAATTATTAGAAAACAGATGCTTAAACGGAAAATCGAGAAATATCTCAAAGAATGGAAGAGTGATGAGCACAAAATGCCTCTCATCATCAAAGGATGTCGCCAATGCGGAAAGACATTCTCGGTACTCGATTTTGCCCATAAGAATTATGAGCATGTTGTGTATCTAGACTTTTTCCAGCACCCAGAATACAAGTCGGTATTTGATGGTGGTCTGGACATCGATCTTCTCTGCATGACACTTTCTACCTTAATACCTGATGTCAATTTCGTATCGGGCAAGACCTGTATCATCTTTGACGAGATACAGGAATGCCCACGTGCCCGCACAGCCTTGAAATTCTTCAAGACTGATGGCAGATACGATGTCATCGGTACGGGTTCCCTGCTGGGAGTCAGCGGTTACCATACCAATGCTTCGTCAGAGGCTCCAATTCCTGTAGGTTACGAGACTATCATAGACATGTATCCAATGGATTTTGAGGAATGGCTCTGGGCAAATGGCATTAAGAAAATGACCATCGACTACCTGCATCGCTGTCTGGAAGAAAAGACTCCAGTACAAGAAGCCATCCACGAAAGAATGCGCCAACTGCTGCTGCAATATTGCATTGTTGGCGGAATGCCAAGAGCCGTAAGCGTATTTATGGAAACTCATAATATGCAAAACGTGCTACGGATGCAGCAAGCCATCATCGAAGAATATAAAGTAGATATGCTGAAATATGCTCCACAAGCTGACAAGTCGAGAATCAGAGAATGCTTCGAGTCAATTCCACGTCAACTGAGTAAGGAAAACAAGAAATTCGCATACGCCACAGTACGCCCCAACGGCAGAGGACGTGAATATCAGGGCAGTTTGCAATGGATAGAAGATGCAGGCATTATCCGCCGTTGCTACAATCTGTCTGCGCCCGAACTCCCGCTTGATGGCAACGCCATCCCCGACCAGTTTAAGGTTTACATGGCAGATACGGGGCTTTTCATCAGTATGCTCGAACAAGGAACGGCTGCTGATATTCTGCAAGGCAATCTCTATGGATACAAGGGAGCCATCTTTGAAAATCTGGTGGCCGACATCTTTGGCAAGATGAATCGTAAGCTCTATTATTTCCGCAAGGATTCGGGTTTGGAAATCGACTTTGTTACAAGATACGAAGGCGAATGCACATTGGTTGAAGTAAAGGCGAGCAACGGAAACATCAAAAGTGCCAAGACCATCCTTTCAAATCCCGAAAAGTATCACGTATCTCAAGCCATCAAACTGGGAGATGTAAATGTGGGTACAGCCCCACAAACTCTCATTCTTCCCCTCTACATGGCTTTTCTGCTGGAAAACAGATAATCTTCGTTAAAATATCGAAATTTAAAGAATAATCACAGCTGAAAAGAAGAACTTTGCCTTATCTTTGCAAATGAAAATACAGAAGACTGTAGATAAATGCAGAGGATAACGCATAAGAGAATCAGAATTTCCTGGCTGCTGCTATTGGTTTACTTGCCGATGCTGCTTGCCGTTACGTTTCACCATCATGGTGAAGCGCAGGGAACTCATGCTGATTTCTATTGCGCCGATTGTGCCCATCATGTTCATCACGACGGGCATCTGATAGCCCTACAGCATACCATGCACGACTGTGTGCTTTGCCAATTGCAAAGCACTCCTTATCTGGCTCCATCCCTCGTGGTTTGGGTTGCCATCGCCGTGCTCCATCTCTCCCCTCGCCGTGCTTTCTGCTCTCCTTGCTTGTGCAGGGCGAAGGGGGTAAAATCTACCCGTGCTCCACCTTATTCTCTGTTTTTATAAATAACTGAATATTAACAGAATAAGGTAACAAATAACATAATGAGAACAATATTGAAATCAATATTGCTGATGAGTCTGTGCTCATCGGCAACAGCCCCTGCTATGGCTATAAACAGAGCAAATCATGATAAGAAGGACGGAAACATTCATGAAGAAGAGACTAACGATTCTACCAGACACCAGCCGCTGACGGAATCGGGCGTGAAACTGAACGAAGTGGTGGTAACAGGCTTAACGGGCAGCCAGAAACTGAAGCAATCGCCGGCACCTATCTCCTTCGTTTCTGCCCGCCAGCTCGAAATGCAACCTTCTACCAACATCATCGACGCCATCGCCCACCAGCCAGGCGTTTCGCAGATTACCACGGGAAGCGGAATTTCAAAGCCCGTAATCCGTGGCCTGGGCTATAACCGCGTGGTAGTGGTAAACGATGGAATCAGACAGGAAGGACAGCAATGGGGCGATGAACACGGAATAGAAATCGCCCCCGCTTCGGTTCATTCCGTAGAGATTCTGAAAGGTCCGGCAAGCCTCATGTATGGCTCAGATGCGATGGCAGGCGTCCTCATCTTCCACTCCGCTCCTACCCTTGCCAAGGGCGACATGAGAGCAAATTTCTCAACGGGTTATCAAACCAACAACGGACTTTTTGATTATTCGCTCAACTTTGCCGGCAACCAGGGCGGATTTGTATGGAACACCCGCTACAGCGGAAAGATGGCGCATGCCTACAAGAATAAATACGATGGTTATGTATTCGGTTCATCACTCAGAGAGCAGGCATTCTCGCAGCTTCTAGGCTGGAACTACCGCCAGGGGCATTCGCATCTCACACTCGATTATTATCATCTCACTCCAGGCATCGTAGAGGGAGAAAGAGATGAGAAAACGGGCGAACTGGAAATTCCGGAAGGCTACGATGCCAAGAGTTACGGCAAGCCGATGCCTTATCAGCAGATTCATCATTACAAGGCTGTACTTGATAATTCCTGGTTCCTGGGCGACGGCAATCTGAAGTTTCTCCTGGGTTATCAGCAGAACCGCCGTCAGGAGTTTGAGGAGGAAGAGAATCCGAAGGAATGCGGACTCGATTTCATGCTCCATACCATGAATTACGACCTGCATTATCTCTCGCCGGAAATGAATGGCTGGAAGTTCTCTACGGGCATCAACGGTATGTGGCAGCAGTCGATTAATAAAGGTTCAGAATTTCTGATTCCAGCCTATCATCTCTTCGATTATGGTGTATTTGCCACGGTGAGCAAGGAGATAGGCAAACTGAACCTGAGCGGCGGCATCAGATACGATCATCGCCATCTGCACAGCGAGGCTTTGAGAGAAGAGGATGATGCTGAATCGAATGATTCTGGTTTGAATGATTCCTTCCGCTTCCAGGCCTTTAAGCGCAGCTTTGAAGGAGTAACCGGAAGCATAGGATTGGCTTATGAAATCCTGCCCGATTTCAATCTGAAGCTGAACCTGGCAAGAGGATTCCGTGCTCCAAACATCAGCGAATTATCATCGAATGGTGTGCACGAGGGAACCCAGCGATACGAATTGGGAAATACCAGTCTGAAGCCGGAAAACAGCTGGCAATTCGACCTTGGTCTGGATTATTCTTCGCCTATCATTTCGGCAGAGCTCTCGCTGTTTGCCAATCGCATCAACCATTACATCTATAGCGAGAAGTTGGCAGATGAGAACAATCAGCCTGTCCTCATCGACGACACGCCAGCCTATCAGTTTACTTCGGGCGACGCCCGCATTCTGGGTGGTGAGGCGAGCATCGACATCCACCCTGTGGAGCATCTGCATATCGGCAACACCTTCTCGTATGTCAACTCGGTTCAGTTGCATCAGCCATCCGAATCAAAGTATCTGCCATTCACCCCAGCTCCTCGCTGGGTTTCGGATGTAAGGTATGAGTTTGTCTGCGACGGCAAGACTTTCGACCATCTCTTCGTAAAGCTACAGATGGATTGCAATCTCCGCCAGAACCATTATTTCGCAGCCAACGAGACGGAGACCGCTACGCCATCGTACACCTTATTAAACATGTATGCCGGTACCGACGTGAAGCTCCATGGCAAGCGCCTTCTCTCGCTCTATCTTTCGGGCGAGAACCTTACCAACCGTGCTTACCAGAACCACCTGAGCCGTCTGAAGTATCTTGACGTAAACCAGGTTACAGGCAGAAGAGGCGTTTACAATATGGGCCGCAACTTCAGCATAAAGATAGTGGTTCCGATAGAGCTGTAACTCCCCTTTTGGAATAATTAATTCCCCTTTTAGGATAAGCAATTCCTCATCAGGAATCAGAATTTTGAATAAACAAGTGCCGATAAGGATGCCAAAAGCTGCCGGAAAAGCAACTTTTGGCGCCATTATCGGCATTTTTTCGTCTAATTATTAGACAAACATTACCACTTTTCTATGATATTTCGTAACTTTGCACCATGATTAAGAAACAAGGAACGATATTGATTGTTGATGACAACCGCAACATTCTTACTACGGTAAGGATGCTGCTGGAACCCATATTCGATGGCATCATCACCATCGCCAACCCTAACTCCATCCCAGCCAAGCTGAGAGAGGAGCACCCCGACGTGGTGCTCCTCGACATGAACTTTTCCAGCGGAATCAATTCGGGAAACGAAGGACTGTACTGGCTCAGGGAAATCAAGAGCCTCAGCCCGAAAACCGAAGTGGTACTCTTTACCGCCTACGCCGACATTCAACTTGCCGTAACAGGCATCAAGGAAGGTGCCGCCGACTTCATCGTGAAGCCTTTTGAAAACGAAAAGATGATACGTACGCTGACAGAGGCTAGAGATAAGAACAAGGCTGTGGATAACGCTATCAACAGTAAAGGTGGAAAACCTGGTGGAAAAGATGTGAAAAACGCTATGTATTGGGGCGATAGCGAAGTTATGAACAATTTGAGAAGCATTGTGGAAAAAGTTGCCGCAACCGATGCAAACATCCTCATTACTGGCGAAAACGGAACGGGTAAAGAGGTATTAGCCAACGAAATACACCGGTTATCCACAAGATGTGGAAAGAAAATGCTGCCTGTGGATATGGGAGCCATCACGGAAACCCTCTTCGAGAGCGAACTCTTCGGTCATGTGAAGGGTGCCTTTACCGATGCCAAGGTGGATAAACCGGGCAAGTTTGAGCTTGCCGACGGCAGCACCATCTTCCTGGATGAGATAGGAAACCTATCCTATGGTCTTCAGGCAAAACTCCTCACCGCCCTGCAACGCAGAAGCATCGTAAGAGTGGGCGGAAGCACGCAGATTCCCATCAACGTACGACTGGTTTGCGCCACCAACCGCAATCTGCAGCAG
>OIWQ01003923.1_pt1 | contig 12704 bp, 8 predicted proteins | sample 1587571 | NCBI WGS metagenome assembly OIWQ01 (sample SAMEA3888910, study PRJEB22519) | human gut metagenome | biome: human gut; feature: human-associated habitat; material: faeces | place: Denmark | collected 2010 | reverse complement strand
GGCGCAATTTTCAACTGGAATATTGGCGCACTTTTCAATTAGTATCTACAGAGCAGGAGGATTCAACCCGTTTATCCACCTGTACACCGATGCCGGAGTAGAGCACGTGATTTCTGCTAACTTTTTAATAGTATCCATCTGCTGATTCGGCAAGCTCTTCATATAGTCTGTAAATACCATAATTGATAAATTATTAAAGTTTTATACTCGTTTAATATCACTTTTTACTAACTTAGCTACGTGAATTTATTAACATGATGCAAATATGATAACTATATTTATCATAAACAAATAGAATGATATTTATATTTATCATGTTAACTTTTATTATATATGATGATAAAGCAACGCTTACTTGACATCTGTGAAGGTCTAAATATATCAGCTAATCAATTTAGCATAGATATAGGTATGAGCAGATCATACATAGCTAATTTAAAAAAGGACATAACAACAGAAGTACTGCTAAATATATATGTCAAATACCCTTCAGTTAATATCATGAGGATTATTACTGGAGAAGGAGATATCTTGCTTTCCAAACAAAATTTGCAGATTGACAATTCTTTTTTTTTAGAAAAATATAATCAGCTTGAAATCGAGAACAAGAAATTGCTTTTGGAAGTGGGAGAACTAAAAGGTGAACTCAAAACAATTAAAAAACATGCCCAAGTGGAAGACAATGCAATATGTGCCGATGCAAGCGGATCAGATTTGGAGAGATAGAATATATAGTAAAAAAATATTAATAATCAAAACGATAGGGAACTATATCTATAAAATAAATAGGACATATTTCGGACTCACACATATAATTTTAACCCATTTCGGGAATGTATATCGTTGATTTTCAATCATATTCATCTTATTAAAAGACAAATAAGGTCAGGCCTCCGCAACTAAAAAGAGGATAAATGATTGAATCACAATCTTTTATCCTCTTTACTTTTAAAACAGTCGGACAAAAGTCGGACAAAAATAATTGAATTCATTAACGGTATACGTTTTCGGGCTCGAAAAACGTATAAAAAAATGTTTTCAGAAAGAAAAAGAAAAGGAACTTCAGGTCAGCGGATTTTCGGGTCAGCGGAAAGCGTACCTTCTGATACAAAATAAGCATATCCCCCTACACTCTCCATATTTTTACAGGTGATTCATACGTTTCACATTCGAAAAATTGTAGTACTAATAAAAAAAATGTATTTTTGTACTAATCATGAATCAAACGACGCATAAGATGACCGACCCCATCCAGATAAAGCACTATAAAGAAGACATTACCTCTTTTAACCAACTCTACAAGGAGTTTCAAAGACGTTTTGTACGCTTCGCCAATACTTATGTCAGAGATTTAACCACAGCAGAAGATATTACTATTGAGGCGATGATGTATTATTGGGAAAACAGGCAATCCTTAAGCGAAGATTCCAATATTCCAGCCTATATCTTAACAATTATAAAAAACAAATGCCTGAATTATCTGCGTCATCAGCAAATTCATGAAGAATACTCGGATAAAATAAAAGATTACTATGAATGGGAACTGAATACCCGGATCGCCACTTTACAAGCATGCGAACCTTATGAGCTTTTTATTTCCGAAATTCAAGAACTCGTCCAACAAACCCTCACCGACATGCCCGAAAAAACCCGTACTATCTTCATGTTGAGCCGATACGAAAACAAATCCTATAAGGAAATTGCAGTTCTCATGAATATCACCCCCAAAGGAGTAGATTTCCATATAAACAAGGCATTAAAGATGCTTCAGACTAACTTAAAAGATTATTTTCCACTCTTTCTCTATTTTTTTATGAAATGCCACTAGGAATTTTCCATTCTGAAGTGCTGTTTATATAGAAGCATAAAAGAATGCAATAAAATGGAAAAAGAGAAACTACATCGTTTTTTTGCCGGAACTACTTCTATACAAGAAGGCATGGACATAAGAGCATGGATGGAAGCATCCGAAGAGAACAAGCGCATTTTTTACAAAGAGCGTAAATTGTTCGATGCCCTCATGGTGCATGATGACCAAACTACAAATAACTGCATTTCCACCAAACGAATTCCCAAAATTATTCGTCAATGGCTGAAAATAGCTTCCGTCATCATACTGACGCTTACCATTAACTATTTATATCAGAAATATAAATCGGAAAATGAAGTCATTGCCATGAATACAGTATCTGTTCCGGCAGGACAACGTACCAATATTACTTTACCAGATGGAACTAATGTATGGCTGAATGCCCGTACCACTTTACAATATCCGGTCACTTTCAGCCAAAAGCAACGAACAGTTTTTTTAAAAGGAGAAGCTTATTTTGATGTAACCAAGAAGAAAAAAACTCCTTTTATTGTACGGACAGACAAATATGACATTGAAGTTTTGGGTACACAGTTTGATGTAGATGCTTATCCTGACCAAACGGCGTTTGAAACAACTTTAATGAAAGGTAGTGTAAAAGTTACCTCACAGCACTTTCCTGAACAGACAATAACCTTGAAGCCTCATCATAAAGCATATGTAAAAGACGGGCAGTTGGCAGTTACCAAAGTAAACGATTTCACTCCTTACCGCTGGAAAGAAGGTTTGATCTGTTTTAAAGATGAACCTTTCCAGACCATCATGGAAGATTTTGAAAAATATTATGGCATCCGGATCATCATCAATAACAAAAAGGTATTGAAATATTCCTATAATGGCAAGTTCCGTCAAGCAGACGGTATTGATTATGCACTAAGAGTGCTGCAAAGGGATATCCATTTTAAATATGAAAAAGCCAACGATGAAGAAATTATTTACATCAATTGACCAGACAATACTAACCTAAAAACAACAAGCCTATGAAGAAAAGCTCAAGTTAACCTTAAAAAGAAAAATGCCGATAAGTGTTGCCGCACTTACCGGCATAGACTCAAAACAATTTTTCAAGTAAAAAAATCTATTTAAATCAACGCAAAGGTATGAAAAATAACACTTTGTCGGGGAGATATTGCTTCAAAAATCCCCGATTTAAACAAATCTTTAGAATTATGAGAATTTCCACTTTCCTATTGATGGTCTGTGTGTTCTGTTCGTATGCTGGGAATGCCCATTCTCAAAATGCAAAAGTCAGCATACATATGAATAATGTTAAACTGGATAAGATCCTGAATGAAATTGAAAACCAAACTGATTATCTTTTTATCTACAATAACCAAGTAGATATTAACAAAATTACTTCCGTAAAGGTCAAAAATGAAGCCGTAGCACAAGTACTGGACAGAATTCTGTCAGGGACCGGTATCAACTATGAACTGGAAGGTACACACATTATTTTAACTACAGAAGCTATTAAAGACTTGCATGCTCAACAACAAGCTAAAACAGTAACGGGAACGGTAACAGATGTCAGCGGAGAACCCATTATCGGAGCCAACATCCGTATAAAGGGAACCACAACAGGTACAATCACAGATATAGATGGCAACTTCAGTATTGAAGCCAAACCACAATCTGTTATCGAAGTTTCCTACATTGGTTACCTCACACAAGAAACGGTTATCAACAACCAAAAAAGTATCCGTTTTCTATTAAAAGAAGATACAAAAACTCTTGATGAAGTGGTAGTCATTGGATACGGTGTACAGAAAAAAGCAGACTTGACAGGATCTGTTGCAAACATTAACACAGAAAAACTAAATACACAAAGTAACGCCAACATCGGCCAGGCGCTGCAAGGCAAAATTGCAGGGGTAGACATCGTATCTCAAGGTGGTGCCCCAGGTTCGGGAACCCGTATCATGGTCCGCGGTATTGGTACGCTAAACAACGCCTCCCCTCTTTACATTGTCGATGGCATGTATATGAACAGTATTGATCATATCAACCCCAATGATATTGCCAGCATTGACGTATTGAAAGATGCCTCATCCGCAGCTATCTACGGTTCCCGTGCAGCCAACGGTGTTATCATTGTCACTACCAAAGAAGGAAGTAACACAGAAGGAAAACCTATCATTGATTTATCTGTCAACTTAGGTATATCAACTGCCAGCAAATTTCTTGATATGCTAGATGCCAAAGGATGGGCAGAAGTTACCACTATAGCCCGTCAAGCTATCGGCAAACCGGCATTAGACATGGCTACCGATCTGGCTAACAAACCAGACAATGACTGGCAAGACATCATGTTTCGCCCCGCACTGATGCAAAACTACAATTTGGCTGTAAAAGGTGGTGGAAAATATTCCACTTATTACACCGGCTTAGGTTATTTCAACCAAGACGGCATTGTAAAAGGTACCAATTACCAACGGTATAATATCCAATCCAAGAATGATTATAAAAGAGGGATATTCTCTGCTGGAACAAATCTCATTATTTCATTCAGTCATGACAAGCCCCTTCACCAGGAACTTCGAGGCGGCATGATTGGCACCATTCTGCAAAGTGTTCCTACTTTGGAAAAATATGATGATACTCGTGAAGGTGGATATGGTGGCACATATGGTGATGTGGTAAACATTCCTCACCCATTGGCCATTATTGATGACAACATCATGGACCGTTATAACGAAAATGTAAAAATATTCGCTAACTTGTATGCACAAATTGAACTTTTTAAAGGACTAAAATACAAACTGAATTTAACTCCAGACTTTTCTTTCGAAAGATATAAGAATTATCTCAATAAATATGATTTTGGATTAGCGACCAACAGCATCACCCAATTAACAGAAAGACAAAGAAGGAGACGTAATATACTTGTTGAAAATTTATTAACTTTCGACCGTACGTTCGGAGAGCATAAAATTTCAGCATTGGCAGGTTATACCTATCAAGACAGCAGATTCCGCCACATACAAGCCTATGGTGAAGGATTACCCCAGGGATTAGAAGAAATAGATGCAGCCACAACCAATCGCAGCAACGAAGGCAATTCATGGAGAAGTGTCCTTACCTCTATTCTCGGACGCGTATTCTATTCCTACCAAAATAAATACTTATTCACCGCCACTATCCGCCGGGACGGTTCCTCCAAATTCGGTAAGAACAATCGATATGGTTACTTCCCCTCTTTTTCATTAGGATGGAATGTGGCCGAAGAAAAGTTCATGGAAAACGTGCATTGGCTTGATCAGCTAAAGCTTCGTGGCGGATATGGCGTTTTAGGAAATCAAGAAATCGATAACTATCAATATTCCTCCACCATCACTACCGGCATCAATTATCCCGATGGCAACGGTGGTCTGCTTCAAGGAGCATTTCCTAAAAATTTTGCCAATCCGGATATAAAATGGGAAGAAACCGCTATGACTAATGTCGGCATTGATTTTATGGCTTTTAATAACCGACTAAGCTTAACAGCAGACTATTATGTGAAAAATACAAAAGATATCTTGCTGACCGTTCCTATTCCTATCTCTTCCGGTGGTGCCAATGACCCTATACGCAATGCGGGCAAGATACGTAACAATGGCTTTGAATTCAATTTAGGATGGATGGACCAACCCAATCCGGATATTTCGTATGGCATCAACTTAATTGGGTCTTTCAATAAAAACAAAGTAATAGCCATGGGAAGTGAAAGCGGATCTATCAAAGGCGGTTCTACCAACCAAAACATCACTACCAGTGAAACCAAAGCCGGATATCCTATTGGAGGTTATTGGCTTATCTCTACAGCCGGATATTTCAATAGTCAGGAAGAAGTAGACGCATATGCCAAAGACGGTAAAAAAATACAACCAGCCGCCGAACCGGGTGATATAAAATTTGTAGATGCCAACAACGATGGCGTTATCAATGACGACGACCGTGTATTTCAAGGCAGTCCTTTTCCCGATTTTACTTTCGCGCTGAATGGTAATATGAGATACAAAAATTTCGACTTATCAATCGGACTGCAAGGAGTGTTAGGAAATAAAATTTATAATGCAACCCGTCAGACATTAGAAGATGTAACCAAAGGTTCCAATTTTCTGGCAAGTTGCCTGGATTATTGGACTCCTGAAAACAAAAATGCCTCCCATCCACGTCTGACATGGGATGATCCTAACCGTAATACCCGTGCAGAATCCGACCGTTATCTTGAAAATGGTTCTTATTTGCGTCTCCGCAGTGTTCAATTAGGTTATACATTTCCTCAGACATGGTTTAAAGGTGCCATACAGCATGCCCGTGTGTATATTAACGCTGAAAACTTATTTACTATCACCAGTTACAGCGGATATTCACCGGATGTCAATGCAGACAATGCCAATTATCGGGGATTTGATAATTTTATTTACCCGACTAACCGTACTTTCATGTTAGGACTAAATGTAACATTCTAAAAATAAACATCTTATGAAAACATATATTAAAACGACATTGACCATATTGATTTCAGGCATGCTATTCAGTTCCTGCGAAGATCAATTAAACCAGGCCAATCCCAACCAAGCAACAGAAGATACTTTTTGGAAAGATGAAACCGATTTCAATCTGGCCTTGACCTCTTGCTATACTCCACTGAAGAATGCCCTAAACGGCGGTTATTATGGAACTCGCGGTGTAATGCTGAGAATAGCCCGAGCCGATGAAGTCGACTTCCGCAACGATATTTCGGATGTATATACAGTAAACCGTTTTACTAATAGTAATACAAACTCACTGACACAAGGCATGTTCTATCAATTTTACAATGCCTTGTACCGTACCAACTCCATTATGCAAAAACTGGAAGAAAAGAAAGAACAATTTTCTACCGATTTTCAAAATTCGGTAAAAGGAGAATGTCTTTTCATACGTGGCTTCTATTTATTCCAGTTAGCCAAAGAGTTTAAAGACGCCCCTCTCCGCCTGACAGCCTCCCAATCTCCCTCGACTTTCCCTTTAGCAAAATCATCACAAGTTGATATATGGGCACAAGCCAAAGAAGATTTAAAAACCGCTGCTTCCCTATTGCCCATAACGAATAAAATAGGAAAGCCTACACAAGGAGCCGCTTATGCCGCTTTGGGTAAAATATATGTCTATGAAGAAAATTGGCAAGAAGCGATAAACGTCCTCGAGCCTCTGACGCAGAATCCTTACACCTACAAACTAGTAGAGGACTTTAATTGGAATTTTGATGACACTCATGAAAACAATGCCGAAAGTATTTTCGAGTTATTGATAGAAGATGTGGGTGGAACAGATCTTTGGGGAGATGGAGAAAATATCAATTCCACCCAATCCAATACCCGCCCTAAAGAATATGCCGCTGCTGAAGTCGGAGGATGGTATGAAGCAAATCCTACCCAGCAAATTATGGATATCTTCTGGAAGGAAAAAGACAAAGACGGCAATTTTGATTATCGTGCCCGCTGTTCTGTGGCATGGGACTATGAGGGATGCACTTACTACCAAAGACCTTTCCGGGAAGTTTTTGCACAAGACAAGTGGAAAACATACTGGATTTTGAAATATCAGAACTGGAAGACTCAAAAAGATGAACCGGCACCTCCCAAGTCATTCATCAATGAAAGAGCCATCCGCTATGCCGATGTATTATTGATGCTGGCAGAAGCCTATATGAACAAAGGGGCTTTAGACACATCTATCGGATATATTAATCAAATCCGCCGACGCGCCAACCTGAATGACTATAGCGGCCCAATAACCAAAGAAGGGGTTTTTGAAGATCTGGTACACCAACGCGCCATTGAATTCTTTGTGGAAGGCGAACGTTTCTACGATTTACGCAGATGGGGATTGTTAGAGCAGACATTAAAAACTTGTGATGATACCCGCTATAAAAACTATCAGACTGGCAAATCCGATAATATCAATAAGTTCAACTACTTCCCGATACCAGCCAAAGAACTTGACACCAATCCACTTTGTACGCCTAGTGAAGGATGGTAAATCAACAGGTATTAGCTTATATATAACATCAGTAAATTAGTTCTGGGGCTGATTGTTCTTCAAGCAACATTCAGCCTCTCTTTCTCTTCACACTAACCATGAAACGTATCCTTTTATTTGTTTGCATACAATTTTTCTTATTGGCATCTTTTGCCGGAGAAACCATAAATTTCTGTAAAGGCTGGAAATTCCATCTAGGAGATGCAGGCAAAGGAGCCTCTTCTTCCTCATATAACGATTCTCAATGGCGCATATTGAATATTCCTCATGACTGGAGCATAGAAGGCACTTATAAACAATTTGAAAACGGAACCGACTGGCAAAGCGGCTTCCTGCCTGCCGGAATAAGCTGGTATCGAAAAACTTTTACCATTCCTTCCAAATGGAAAAATAAAAAAGTACAAATCCTATTTGAGGGCGTATATCTGAACAGCGAAGTATGGATAAACGGTCATTGGCTGGGCAAACGTCCTAATGGGTATATCAGCTTTGTATATGATTTAACTCCATATTTGCAAGAAGGCAAGAACCAAATCGCTGTAAAAGTAGATCACAGCAAAGCATTAACCGGACGTTGGTATACAGGATCAGGAATATATCGTCCTGTATACCTGCTGGTCAGTAACCCCACCCACATTCCTTATTCCGGAATCCATTTCAGATCCAAGCTACAAAATAAGCAATCTGCCACCTACACCCTATCTATAGAAATTGAAACACAGGAGAAAAAGCCAATCAAAGTAAAAACATATCTACAAGCTCCCAACGGTAGCATAGCCGATACTTCTGAAAAAATATTTGTCTCATCTGCAGATTCTCTTTGCTTCCTGTCAGGGAGCATCAGGAAACCATTATTATGGTCGCCTGATTCTCCTAACGTCTATACACTTATATGCCAACTGACAAGAGATAACAAGATACTAGATGAATGTAGATTACCTGTAGGCTTCCGTCAATTAGAATTCAACCCGGTCAGCGGATTCCTGCTCAATGGCAAATCACTAAAGATAAAAGGAGTATGCGATCATCATACAGCCGGTGCTGTAGGAGCCGCCGTACCCGACGACCTACTTCATTATCGTCTCAAATTATTGAAAGATATGGGATGTAATGCGATACGCACCAGTCATAATCCCTTCTCTCCTGCTTTCTATAATTTATGCGATACGATGGGAATCATGGTACTAAACGAAGGATTGGACGGATGGAATCAACCTAAAGCCGCCGATGACTATGGAAATTACTTTGATGAATGGTGGCAAAAAGATATGACTGATTTCATAAAACGAGACCGTAACCATCCCTCTATCATTATGTGGAGTATCGGCAACGAAGTAACGGGAGCTACCCCCGAAATCCAACACAACCTAGTCAGCCTATTTCACCAACTGGACCCTGACCGCCCTGTCACTCAAGGAGGAACTGATCCTACTAGAGGTATGAAGACCGATTATCAAAAAAAATTCAACTATCTAGACATTATCGGCTTCAATGGAAATGGAGAAGAAATAGGAGAACTAGAACACTTCCACAAAAACTACCCAACACTTTGTGCCATTGCTACAGAGGTACCCCACACTTATCAAACCCGTGGCGTATACCGAAGCCAGACACAATGGAGAAGACGGGATTTCCCCGCTCCTTGGGAAAAAGGAAACATAAACTGGGAACAATTTAAACATCGGGTCTTTCCTATACCTGACCTGACGGAAAAAGAATGCTTCCCCGAAGAATCCGATTATCCCTATTATCAATCGTCCTACGACAATGCTTCTGTACGTATCAGCGCCCGTAAATCATGGCAACGCACCTGTTCTTTCCCTTGGTTAATGGGAGAATTCCGATGGGGCAGTTTTGACTATTTAGGTGAAGCCGAATGGCCTCAACGATGTGGCAATTTCGGTATTATCGACATAGCTGCCATTCCGAAAGACGCCTATTTCCTCTACCAAAGTTTATGGACCGACAAACCAATGGTACACCTTCTTCCGCATTGGACGCATCCGGGAAAAGAAGGAAAAACAATTCCCGTAGTCATTTATACCAACTGTGATGCAGTAGAGTTATTTATAAATAATGTATCTTTGGGCAGTAAACCTTATACAGGGGAGCAACTGATATGGTTAGTTCCTTATTCGCCCGGAAAAATAGAAGCCCGAGGCATAAAAAAAGGAAAAATCGTGGCAACAGACTGTTATCAAAGTGCAGAAGCACCTCATTCTGTCGCCCTTGCCAGTAACAAGTATTCTGTAAAAGCCGGTTCGGATGAAGTCATACGCATAGAGATCGACATAACAGATAAAAACGGAATTCCTTGTCCTTATGCCTCCAATGAACTCAGTTTCCACGTAAGTGGACCACTCCGGCTATTAGGGGTAGACAACGGAAACCCTACAGATATGTTTCCATACCAACAGCCCCACTGCCGTTGCTTTCGGGGAAAATGTGTAGTATTATTACAATCTGACGAAGAAAAAGGAAAAGGAACCCTGACTGTACAAGGAACAAAATTAGTAGAAAAAAAATTAATCATCGAAGTGATATGAAAAAAATTCTTTTATTACTCTGTTTATGCTTATTCATAGAAGAGGTTGCTTCTCGAGAATTAGACAAGACATTCCAGTTGCTTCCACAACCACAATCCATAGAACTGACTTCTGGAAAAGGAATCAATTATTGGGAGTTATCCTATATTCTGTCATCAGACACAACTTCCATCCCCATATTGGGAGATATGCTCAACAAACTTCCCCGTTGCCCACGAAAAGGGAAACCCATCCGGCTCCAACTCACCAGCCAGCATGTTCCTGCTTCTCCGGAAGGATACATGATGGAAATTAATGAAAAAGGAGTCTGTATATCAGCCAGAACCATGACAGGTATCTTCTACGGTTGCCAAACTTTAGAACAATTAATGGAAGACAGCCGGGATTTCAACATACTTATTCCAGCCATGCTAATCATCGATTATCCGGCCATTTCCTATCGGGCCGTGCACTTTGATGTAAAACATCATTTAGACCGCATGGAGTATTATTATCAGGAAATAGACAAACTGGCCCGATACAAAATAAACGCAGTTATTTGGGAGCTGGAAGATAAACTGCGTTATACCCGACGCCCCGAAATAGGTGCCCCCAATGCCATCAGCAAGCAGGAAATGCAAGCCTTATGCCGCTATGCCAAAGAACGGAATATTGAAATAACCCCCTTGGTCCAAGGTTTGGGACATGCCGGTTTTATTTTAAAACATCATTGGGAACTACGTGAAAACCCCGACAGCGACTGGGAGTTTTGCCCATCTGACCCTCGTACCTATGATTTGCAATTCGACCTTTACCGGGATGCTATCGAAGCCATGCCTTACAGCAAATACTTACATATAGGAGGAGATGAAATTACCGCCATAGGCATAGACCAACGCTGTAAAGCCACCGGAAAAACTCCATTTGAACTACAAATGATCTGGTTGAAAAAAGTATGCGATTTCGCAACAGCTCACAACCGCATTCCTATTTTCTGGGATGATATGCCATTAAAATACGGCGGTGTATGGGATTTGGTCAACAGTAATGAAACCCAGGATGAAATAGCAGCAAAATGGAACGATAAAAAATTGAATGAAAGCATCAAATTATTCCCCAAAGAATGTGTGTATATGCGATGGAACTACAAAGATGCCACCCAACCGGGGCATCAACGCATTTTACAATGGTATCATGACAAAGGACTGAAAGTAATGGGAGCTACCGCTGCTTCGTGTGGCAGTTCTCCATTTATACCGCGTGAAAATTCACTGGCCGGCTATATCAAAGGATTCAGCAAATTAGTTGCTCAAAATCAACTGGAAGGAATTTTGGCCACAGCATGGGATGATGGTTCCCCACACTCTGAAACGGTGTGGCGTGGATACATCGCACAGGGAGAATATGGCTGGAACCCAACAGCACGGACAGTCGAAGCCTTCAAAGCCGCACATGCCCAACGAGAATTTGGCTTTCATCCAAATGACAACCATATGGCTTTTCTGGATGAACTGGAACAAGAAGCATTTTTCTTTGATGATGCCCTGGTCAATTCGGGAAGGCGCAATCCGGCATGGGGAACTACTGATTTTACTTTAATCAGCCTACCGGATCCAGACGCACCGGGAGCATGGAGCCGTACCTACCAACAAAAAATAGCCCAAGCAAAGGTGGAACAAAAACGATATGAAAAAATATGCCAAGGCATAAAAGAGGCTAAACAACATGCTTTACGCAACCGCTATACATTAGAGGTATACGAACAGACAAACCACTTGTTCAACTTCCCCGTCCGTCTGATTCTAGCCTTGCACAACTATGATATCACTATACATGAACAAGACAAACAGACAGCATTGCAACAAATAAATGAAGTGTGCAATGACTTTCAGACCATGAGAAAACAATTGGAAGAGACCTATTCACAGACCCGTTTTATGGAACAACCTGACGGTTACATTGCTGACCAAAACCACCACAACCATCTTGCCGCCAAAACCAACAACAGCGACTGGTGGTATTATTATGAAATTCCAATGATAAGGAAGACAAGAACATGGATGAACTCTCAGACCGCCCGACAGAAAAACATTCCATAAGAAACAACGAATGAAACTTTAATATAAAAAATAATATGAACCTTATAATACAACACTACTTTATGAAACAACATTTTTTATCTTATCTCATCGCCCTGCTGCTATTTCCTCTCTATGAGATGCAAGCAGCCTACCAGTCTGAGTTTTCTACTGCCGGTTTCTATGAACTGGCAAACTCCGGACGTGAAGTATATTCCATGA
>OIWQ01003922.1_pt1 | contig 12704 bp, 8 predicted proteins | sample 1587571 | NCBI WGS metagenome assembly OIWQ01 (sample SAMEA3888910, study PRJEB22519) | human gut metagenome | biome: human gut; feature: human-associated habitat; material: faeces | place: Denmark | collected 2010 | reverse complement strand
CGAACATCATCATGAACGAGGCGTCCCACATGAAAATATTGCCGTTGTAGGCGATATCCAGATACGGCGAGACGAATTCCGATCCCTCCTGCGGCTGGCGGATGTTGCCCACGGCGATCCGCCAAGCATGCCAGTACATCTCGATCTCTTTGTCGTGCCCCTCCCACACGGGTGCGGGCAGGATCTTGCGGGCCTCGGCGAACGAACGGGGCTTGATGGTTTCGGGCTTGGCGGTCCGGAATTCGTTTTCGGCCACGAAGACCTCCTTTACATAGGTATTCTTGTAAGGCAGCTCGTAAGGACCCGATTTAAGGCCCTGCGCTCCGGCCGCTCCCGCTGCGAAGACCAGCGGCAGAAGCGCCGCGATTTGTTTGCGTAGCGTCATAATATGCGGTTTATTTTATCAGCGATTTGATCCTGCGGGCGATCTCCGTATTCATATACGTACCGCAGAACTTGTCGGCTCCGGGACCGTATGCGAATACGGGAAGCATCGCGGGGGTATGGTCGTCGGAGACATAGACGCCCATCACGCGGCCCGTCCGCTCGTCGCCGTCCACCAGCACCAGTCCGCCCGTCTCGTGGTCGGCGGTGACCACGACGAGCGTCTCGCCGTTTCGGTCGGCGAATTTCAGCGCTTCGGCCACGGCGAGGTCGAAGCTCAGCATTTCGATAATTGAGCCGGGCAGGCAGCGCGAATGGCCGGCATAGTCGATCTTGGCGCCCTCGACCATCAGGAAGAAGCCTTTGCCGCCCCGCTCCTGCAGTTTGGCGATCGAGGCCCTCGTGGCGTCGGCCAGCAAGGTGAGGTTGGCCTGCTCGGCGGCATCGTCCATCGTCTCGTCGATGCAGATCACCTTGCCTTTCCGGGCGGTGATCTCATCAACCGAACGCACGAAGTCATACTGTTTTTCCAGCTCGGAGATCAGGTCCACGCCGTCGCTGCGGCGGGTGAATTCGCGGATGCCGCTGCCGCAGAGCAGGTCCACGCGGCCGTCCATCAGGCAGCGGGTCAGCTCGTCGGCGTTGTCGCGTTCGACCGAATGTCCGTAAAAGGCCGTCGGCGTAGCGTCGGCGACATTGCCGAGCGTCAGCACGCCCACCGGCATCCCCTTGTCATGGAAAAAGTCGCTCAGCGAAGGATACGGCTCACCTTCGGAACTCATCGAAATATGGCGGTTGTCGTGACGTTCACCCGTCGCCAGCGCACTGCCGCCCGCGGCCGAGTCGGTCGTGAAGGCATCCAGCGCATTGTTCTGCTGCAGGCCCATATACTTCATCTGCAGCGTCGTAAGGCCCTTGTTGGCATAAAACGCTGCCACGATCTGCGAAAGGCCCATGCCGTCGCCGATCAGGTAGATCACGTTTCTGACTTTTCCCTTGCCGCCGTCGTTTCGATAGGTCGGCGTGTAAACGTCGATACCCTCGGTGAGCTGCAGTTTATCGTTCTGAAATCCCCTGAAATCGCGCGTGGTCTTGTCCAGACGCTTCGTACCGGTCACGCCACCGACGGACGTACGGCGCTGGCCGATCTGGAAATTCTTGTTGCCGAAATCGTCGAAGAATCCGGCGCAGACCTCCGGACGGTCGGTGTTGATGTAGTCGATCCCCATGTCGTAGAACGTATAATAGACCGTCGTTCCTTCGGGAGCGCCCCAGAAACGCACGGGCTTGCCCCAGCCGTGGGCGCGGTCGATGATCTTTTCCAACTTCACACGTTCGGCGGGAATGATCGAACATTTGCCGTTCCACTGCGAATAGTTCCTGAAGTTTACGCTTACGAGGGCGATGCGCTCCAGCTGGTCCGGGGTATAATCGGTCTCCCAATTACCGTCGAAACGGACATAGGCGGGATATTTGCCGAAATCCTCAGGCGCGGGAACCCGTCCCGTGACGGCGATACGCACGGCTTCGGGATTCACGGCCGGATCGAAGACTTCGGGATAACGGCCCAGCAGCGCCGTAACGGCCTGCAGCGTCGGTTCGGTCGCCGATTTGAGTTCGACCATCAGTTGCAGACGTTCGTCCGAATCTTTCCATGCGCGGCCGCCGTTGCGCCCAAAAAGCGTCACGATCGGCTCGACGTAGAGCGACTCGAAAGTCATGTCGGGCGAAAGGTCCTCGACATCGTGCCCCACCAGCAGCCGGCCGTCGTGCAGGAACACGTCGGCTTCGATCGAGTAGACCCCCTGCGCATAAGCCTGCCAGAAGGGAGCGCGGCGGCAATAGTCGTTGTGCGAATGGATCAGCACGGGGCGTTCGGCCGCAGCCGTTACGCAGAAGCACAATGCCGCAGCCAGCAGCCAGCTTTTCAGTATCTTTTTCATCGTCGGAGTCATTTAGCGATTTTGACAACGGCCATCACCGGAGCGTGGTCGGAAACATAGCCGCCGTCGAAGGTGTCGGGCAGCACTTCATAGCGGACGGCTTCGATGTCGCCGCTCACGAAGATATAATCCAGCAGGGGCCGCTCGGCTTCGGGAATCTGTCCGAAATCGGAGAAGCTCCAATCGGTTCCCGACCGCTGCGCCGCGATCGCCTTCGCGTCGCGCAGCACGCCGTCCTTCTGCACATGGGCCACCACCGACGATCCGGGTTCCGAGTTGAAGTCGCCCGTCAGGATCACAGGACGTCCTCCGCTCAGGGTTTCGATGCGCTTCATCAGCAGGCTCACGCCCTCGTCGCGCGCCACCTGCCCGACATGGTCGAGATGGGTGTCGATGAAGAAGAGTTCCCGGCCGTCCCTGTCGCGCAGCACGACCCATGTGGCGATTCGCTCGCAGGCGCCGTCCCATCCCAGCGACCCCACCACTTCGGGGGTCTCGCTCAGCCAGAACGTTCCCGAATCGAGCAGCGTGAAGCGGTCCTTCCTGAAGAACACGGCGCAGTATTCGCCCGACTCGGCGCCGTCCAGCCGTCCGACGCCCACTCCTTGATACCCGGTCAGCAGACCGCTCAGATCATTGAACTGGTTGGAAAGCAGCTCCTGCGTGCCCAGCACGTCGACCTCCTGCGCCTTAATCACCCCGGCGATCCGTTCGCGGCGGAAACGCCAGTTGTTCTGCCCGTCTTCGGGATTGTCGTAACGCATGTTGAAGGTCATCACGCTGAGCGAAGTCGCCGAGCCGCAGGCGGTGAACGCAACCGCCGCAAGAAGATAGATCAATCGTTTCATAGCTCCATATTTTTAATCAAAACTAATTCCCCTGAAATCCGTCATGCGCAGGTTCGCTTCGGGTATCGCTTCGAAGCCCTCCGCTCCGGGCGCTTTCCAGCCCCACGCGAGGTCCTGTCCTTCGTAATCCTCGAAATAGAGCAGCGTGTAAGGGTGCAGTCCCGCTTCGAGCGCCACGCGTCCGGTCGCCATGACCGAAGCGTGGGACCCGTCGTTGTCCACCACCCTACGGTCGCCGATCATCAGCACGCTGCCGTCGTCGCTCTTGGTCATGAACTCCCAAACGCCCCGCTCCGGAATGAGGATCAATCCCGTAAAGACATAGGCGAAGTGGTCCTCCTGCGGAGCTTGGGCGATCGAGGGCGCAGGCATCGTGCCGGACGACACGTATTTTCCCTTCCGAATATCGTTCACACACGAGAAAACGCCTTCGTAATAGCTGTAAGCGACGCCGGGACGCGTGGCGGTCTCTGCGGGCATACCCCGGCGGAACACCGCTTCCTCGGCTTCGAGCGTCAGCGTACGACTAGGCGCAGCGCCGGGTTTGAATCCTTTGGCCTTGAGCGTCAGCGAACGGTCCACCGGCACGGGAGCGGCGTAGAGCGCCGACGTTTCGGTGGGTTCCGAGCCGTCGAGCGTATAGCGGATTTCCGCTCCGGAGGTCGTCGTCGCCAGAGCGACGGCGAGCGGCTCGGTGAACAGGCTCACGTTCTGCGTGGTATAGGGAATCGAAACCACCTCGCCGCGGGTCAGCGAATGGGGCGCGGCCGCATCGTCCGTCCCGCGTTCGTAATCGGGGCGCGGCCGGAGCGCAAAGTGCAGCTCGCCGCCCTGCATCAGCTCGTCGTAGGTGATGTAGTTCCGGTCGATCGGCTTCCCGTCGAGCGTCACCGAAGCGATATAGACGCTGCGGCGCGGATTGTCGGCCGTAACGGTCAGCGTACGGCCGTTGGCCAGCCGCACGACGGCTTTCGGGAACTGGGGCGCGGTCAGCGCGAATTCGTTCGAGCCGGGACATACGGGATAGAAGCCCAGACTGGAGAAGACGTACCATGCCGACATCTGGCCGCAGTCCTCGTTGCCGATGATGCCTTCGGGCGTCGGGGCGTACATCTCGTGCAGCAGGCGGCGCGTCAGCTCCTGCGTCTTCCACGGCTGTCCCACATAATTATAAAGGTAAGCCATATGGTGGCTCGGCTCGTTGCCGTGGGCGTACTGCCCCATCAGCCCCGTCACGTCGCTCACGTCGAGCTGCATTTCGTCCGATTCGAGCGTGAAGAGCCGGTCCATTTCGCGGATGAACGTCTCGCGGCTGCCGAAAAGCTGGATCAAGCCGTTCACGTCGTGCGGCACGAAGAAGCGGTAGTGCCACGGTGTGGCCTCGGTATAGTCGCGGCCCGTAGCGAACTCTTCGAACGGCGCGGACCAGTTGCCGTCGGACTGACGGCCGCGGAAAAAGCAGATCGAGCCGTCGAAAACATTCACATAGTTGAGCGCCCGCCGCGCGTATTCCCCGAACACGTCGTCGCGGCCCATAGCCTGCGCCATGCGGGCGATCGCCCAGTCGTCGTAGGCGTATTCCAGCGTACAGGAGACCGATTCGCGCTTGATATTGGAGGGAATATACCCCTGCGCCGTATAATAGTCCGAACCTTTCTTATTGATGTTCGACGAACGGATCATCGCCTCCAGCGCCTTGTCGGCATCATAGCCGCGAATTCCCTTCAGGTAGGCGTCGGCGATGACCGACACGGCATGGTAGCCGATCATCGTGCCCGTCTCGCCCGAAGCCAGCGGCCAGATCGGAAGTTCGCCCGTTGAATCGTACATGTCGAGCATGCTGCGGATCATGTCGTTCACCAGTGCGGTATCGACCAGCGTCTGGAGCGGATTCCACGCCCGGAAAGTATCCCACAGCGAGAACGTCGAGTAGTAGGACTCCCCTTCGGGCATCCGCGCGACGGTCTGGTCGTGGCGGCGGTACTCGCCGTTCACGTCGCTCATCAGGTTGGGCGTCAGTTTCGTATGGTACTGCGCCGTATAGAAGTTGGTCATCTCGTCGCGCGAGCCGCCTTCGACGACGATGTCGCCCAGCGCTTTGCGCCACTGCCCGACGGCGCGGGCATGCACGGCGTCGAAATCCAGTTCGGGAACCTCCGCAAGCGAATTCATACGGGCGTTTTCGACGCTGACGGACGACAGTCCCACGGCGATCGTGAGCGTCCGCACGTCGGGCGCGAAGGTCAGCACGGCCTGCTTGTCCCCCAACAGCTGCACGTCGGCGAACGGCTCCGAGAAGCGGGCCGCGAAGAATACATACTGATCGGGCACCCACCCCTGCGTGCGGCGCATGCCGACCAGCTCGTAGGGAGCCGTCCGGCGGAGTTCGCACAGGTCGATCTTCTCCTCGGTGACCGTATGCAGCAGATCGACGATCACCCGCCGGGGACCTTTGCCCGCAAAGGTATAGCGGTGTACGCCCGTACGGGGCGCGGCGGTCAGTTCGACCCCGACATTCACGTCGGGCAGCGTCACGGCGTAGTAGCCGCACGAAGCCCGCTCGTCGTCATGCGAAAAGAAATAGGGCTGCAAGACGCACTCGCCGTCGTGGATCACGATTTCGCGCGTGGTCGGATGGAACAGGATATCCGCAAGGTCGGCGCATCCCGTACCGCTCAGGTGCGTATGCGAAAAGCCGTCGATCGTCGTGTCGCTGTAATGGTAGCCGGCGCAGGCGTCCCAGTTGCCGGCGCGGGTGTCGGGACTCAGCTGCACCATGCCGAAAGGCGTGGTGGCGCCCGGATAGGTATGACCGTGGAATCCGGTGCCGATGAACGGGTTCACATAATCGACGGGATCGGCGGACCGCGGCGAACAGCCAAGGGCCGCGAGGGCCAGCAGCAGAAGGGTAAGTTTTTTGGTCATAACAGTAGTCGGTAGTGCGAACCGTCCGGAAAATACAAATCAAAGGTACGGATTCCGGAGCGATATTGCAACTCCGCGCCCTTCTCTCTTCGTCTGTCCGAAGCCGGTCGCAGTTTAGGTCATACAAATATAGAGAAGCGATTGCACCCTGCCGTGGCTATTTGCGCTTTTACTTCCTCAAATCGCGCAGAACCGTCATTTCCCGCCCGGCGCCCCCGAAACGCCCCGATCCGCCGCCGAAAAATCGCAGAAACCGCCCGGATTTCCGAAAAAAAAGCTACCTTTACCGTCGAACGGACACTACCCGAACGATGGCACGCGTAATTTTCCTGACCGACTTTTCCGAAGCGTACGCACGAGAACTGCTCCTCGGCATGGCGCGCTATGCGCACGACACGGCGCAGGCATGGAGCCTGTGCCGCCTGCCGCTGTCGATACGCGACAAATTCGGCATCGAAGCCGTCGTGGAGTGGGCCGTGCGCATGAAGGCCGACGCCGTGATCGGCCAGTTCTACAACACTGACAACGTCGAACTGTTCCGCAAAAACGGGATCATAGCCATCGCACAGGACTTCAAGAAACGCTTCACCACCATCCCCAACATCACCGGACCGCACTATTCGGCGGGCAGGATGGCCGCCGAGTATTTTCTGCAAAAGGGCTTCCGCAACTTCGCCTTCTACGGCACGCGGGGCATCGACTTCTCGGACGAACGCTGTCAGGGCTTCCGCGAGACGATCGAGGCGGCGAATCCCGAATTCACCTTTTCGTCGCTGCGCAGCAGCGCCCAGAACGATTTGTGGTACTACGACTCGACGCAGCTCATCACGTGGCTGCAGTCGCTGCCCAAGCCGGTGGCGATCATGGCGTGCGACGACAACCAAGCATATCATATCACCGAGGCGTGCCTGCAGATCGAGGGGGGGGGGGAAATTCCCGCATCCCGAACGACATCGCCATTCTGGGCGTGGACAACGACGAGACGATCTGCAAGCTCTCCACCCCCAACCTTTCGTCGCTCAATCAGGGCGTCGAGCAGGGCGGCTACGACGTGGCGCGCCTGATCGACCGGCTGATCCGCAACCCCGAAGCGGAGTGGGAGGACGTCATGGTGATGCCGACCCACATCGTCACGCGGCAATCGACCGACATTTACGCCAACAACGATCCGCACATCGCCGAAGTGCTGCGGTACATCCATGAGAACATCAGCCAGAAAATCACGGTCAACGAACTCGTGAAACTGGTCCCCCTGTCGCGCCGCCTGCTCGAAACCCGTTTCAAGAAGAGCATGGGCACCTCCATCTACGACTATATCATACAGGTCCGCATCGAAAAGATGATGCAGCTGCTCTGCGAAGGCCAGAGCGTCTCCGAAGCGGCCGCCGAGCTGGGGTTCTCCGACATCAAGAACGTCTCGCGCACCTTCCGCCAGCTCAAGGGCATCACCCCCTCGGAATACCGCGAACAGTTCGCGCCCAAAAGACGGTGATCCGCCCGGCGGGCCGTTCCCAATATCCGGGCGCCCGAACTCCCAATGCCTCCCCTTCTGTCTTTTCCGCCGGTTTCATTAATTATACGGCCAACTGTCATACACGACAACCAATCCGCAAATCCATGCACAAAAAAAGCAGCGACCCCTCAAAGGCCGCCGCTTAGTCCCGTTCGACCGTCCTGCGGTCAGAGCGTCACACCGCCCCGCAGGCGGATATCCTCGCACGACGATCCCACGAAGATGTTGAAGTCGCCCGGCTCGGTCACGAACCCGTGCGAGAAGATGTCGTAGAAGCGGAAGGCTTCGTCGGTCAGCGTCACTTCGACGCGCTTTTGTTCGCCTTTCTTCAGGAAGATTTTCTCATAACCTTTCAACTCCTTGGCAGGACGCGGCACGCTGACTTCGACGTCGCCCACATAGACCTGTGCCACCTCGGCGGCGTCCATACCGCCCGTGTTCTTCACGGCGAACGACACGACTACCCCGCCGTCGCGCTTCTCGACCTTCAGGTCCGAATACTCGAACGTCGAATAGCTCAGTCCGTAGCCGAAAGGATAGAGCGGCTTCACCCCGCTGCGCTCGTAACCGCGGTAGCCGACGAACACGCCTTCATTATAAGTAACGCGCTTCTGCAGGGTGTTCTTGCGGTGGGTGCGCGCCACATTCTCGTAATAGCTGCCCAGCGTCGGATTGTCCTCGGCGCGGCGCTCGACGGAGATCGGCAGGCGGCCGCTGGGCGAGATCCGCCCCGTCACGATCTCGGCGATCGCCTGACCGCCCTGCTGTCCGGGATACCACGCCATCAGAATCGCTTTGGCCTTGTCGCCGAACGTCGAGAAATCGACACCGCCGCCGCTGTTGACGACCACGATCAGATTCTCGTTGAGCGCCGCGAGCCGGGCGATCTCTTCGGACTGCCCTTCGGGCAGCGCAAAGGTCCGGTCGGAATTCTCCTTTTCGTTGGAGCTGTCGAATCCGGCGCAGTAGATCACGGCGTCGGCCCGGACGATCCGGGCATCCTCGGCGCGGGGATCGGCGGTCATATAGCCGAACGACACCTCGGCCGACGAGGCGTTGTCGAAATATTCCAACCGCAGCGCGTATTTCCGGCCGGCTTTCATTTCGACACTCCCCTTGCGGGTCGTCGCGCTGTGGTTGCCCCAGTCGGCGAGCACCTCTTCGCCGTCCACGAAGAGCCGGTAACCGTCGTCGCCGCGCATGACCAGCGAAGCCGTGCAGTCGGATTCGGGAACGAACACGCCGGTCCAGCGGATCGAGAAGCCGTCGGCGGGAAGCCCTTCGGCCGGCGCCTTATCCTTCCAGTTGAAGCCGATTTTCGTATCGACGCGCGTCAGCGCGGGAGTTCCCTCGAAATGCTTGTTGGCGAAGTACTCGCCCCTGAGTCCCGGCGTTTTGCAGTCGGCCGAGGTGTAGACCATGCCCTGAGCGGCCATATCGCTCGCCGAAGGGAGATTGCCCAAAACCGTCACCTTGTATTTCTTGCCCATCATCTGCATGCCCTCGCCGACCGAAACCGTCGAGAAGGGATGCACGAAACCGCTGCCGCCGCCCGTCGGGATATTGCCCGAATTGGGTCCCAGCACCACGATATCGCGCTGTTTGGTCAGCGGCAGGAAAGCCCCGTCGTTCTTGAGCAGCACCACGCCCCCGCGCGCCACGTCGAGCGCCGCAGCGTCCGAGAAGGGATTGCATTCGGGAATAGCGGGGTCGAGCTGTTGGCGGTCCAAAAATCCGAACGCGATGAGCGTCTGGAGGATATGCTGACATTTCAGGTCGATCGTACGTTCCGACACCACGCCCGATTCGATGAGCGGACGCAGGTTGCGGGCGTTCATAAACCGGGCGCTCGGCATCTCCAGATCGAGTCCCCGGTTGGCGGCGCCCTCGGCCGAATAGGTGGCGTTCCAGTCGGACATGAAGATTCCTTCGAAGCCCCACATCCCGCGCAGAATATCGACAGCAAGCTGCTCGTTCTCGGTCGCATGCTGGCCGTTGACGAGGTTGTAACTCGACATCACGGCGCCCACGCCGGCCTGCTCGACCGCCTTGCGGAAGGCCGGGAGATAAATTTCGTGGAGCGTGCGCTCGTCGATATCGGAACTCACCTGATGACGGTCCCACTCCTGATTGTTGCCCGCAAAGTGTTTGATCGTCGCCATAACCCCTTCGGACTGCATGCCCTCGATATACTGCACGGCGGTCTCCGACGCCAGATAGGGGTCCTCGCCGAAGTACTCGAAGTTACGGCCGCACAGGGGCGAACGGTAGATATTGACGCCGGGTCCCAGCATGATATGCACGCCGCGGGCGCGAGCGTCCTGCCCCAGACCGCGTCCCATATCGCGCACCAGCGCCCGGTCCCAAGTCGCCGCGGCGGCCACGCCGCAGGGGAACATCGTACTGCGGGTATTGTTGCGCACGCCCTGCGGACCGTCGGCCATCCGGATTTCGGGAATACCCAAACGCGGAACGGCCCTGATATAGAATTCGTTGTAACCGCCGATATAATCGATTTTTTCATCGAGGGTCATCTGTCCGACCAGTTTGGCGGCGCGCTCTTTGGCCTGCGGCGGGATAGGCTGCGCGGCGGCGGACGATACGAACGCGACCGCCAGCACGGCAACAAGAGTTTTTTTCATCGGGTTGAAGTTTTAATGGTTTATGCAAAGAAAGTAAAAATATTCCGAAAAGCATCGGATCGGAAACAAAAACTTCCGAACCGAAACCTCCGTCCGGCCGCACGACTCACCATAATTACACGCCCGCGCCACCGGAAACCCCGAACCGGAGCAATATTTTTCATCATCGGAGAGCGAGCCAATACATATATGAAAAGAAATTAGTATCTTTGCGCTTCGGCCCGCAGGAGAGTTCCCGCCGGATGCTGCCGGGCAGCATCGCCGACGTCCGCGCAGGACGCGCAGCGGATGCTGAACGCACGCAAACCTCCGTCCGCACACGCGAAATGCGCCTGATACGCAGCAGCCGCGCCCGCACCGCCTGCGGTACAGGATGCGCGGAAGATGCCGGAGATGCGGCAACCGCTGTCCGTACGGAAGGAATGCTCCGGGCCACAGACAACCGATTCAAAACAAACAAGATAATTCAATGGCTTTACAGTGTGGCATCGTGGGTCTTCCGAACGTCGGCAAATCGACCCTTTTCAACTGCCTGTCCAACGCGAAGGCGCAGGCGGCTAACTTTCCCTTTTGCACCATCGAACCCAACGTGGGCGTAATCACCGTCCCCGACCGGCGGCTCGTCCGGCTGGCCGAGATCGACAAACCCAAGCGGGTGATTCCGACCACCATCGAAATCGTCGATATCGCCGGACTGGTCAAAGGCGCGTCGAAAGGCGAAGGACTGGGCAACAAGTTCCTCGCCAACATCCGCAACACGCACGCCATCATCCACGTACTGCGCTGCTTCGACAACGGCAACATCACCCATGTGGACGGCTCGATCGACCCCGTGCGCGACAAGGGTATCATCGACACCGAGCTGCAGCTCAAGGACCTCGAAACGATCGAAAACCGGCTGGGCAAGACCCAGAAGCAGGCGGCCGTGGGCGGCGACAAGAACGCCAAACGTCAGGTCGAACTGCTGCTGCAATACAAATCGGTGCTGGAGCAGGGCCGCAGCGCCCGCACGGTCGAACTGGAGAAGGAGGACCGCAAACTGGTCGCCGACCTCAACCTGCTGACCGACAAACCGGTGCTGTACGTCTGCAACGTCGATGAGAAGAGCGCCGCCACGGGCAACGCCTACACCGAGGCGGTCCGTGCGGCCATCGCCGACGAAAAAGCCGAAATGCTCATCGTCGCCGCCGCCACCGAAGCCGACATCGCCGAGCTGGAGAGCTACGAGGAGCGGCAGATGTTCCTCGAAGATCTCGGTCTCGAAGAGTCGGGCGTCGAGCGCCTGATCAAATCGGCCTACAAACTGCTCAACCTCGAAACGTTCTTCACCACCGGCGCCGACGAGTCGCGCGCATGGACCTACGTCCGCGGCATGAAGGCCCCGCAGACAGCCGGCGTCATCCACACCGATTTCGAGAAGGGATTCATCCGCGCCGAAGTGATCAAATACGACGACTACGTGACGCTGGGGTCGGAAAAAGCCTGCCGCGACGCGGGCAAGATCGGCGTCGAAGGCAAGGAGTACGTCGTGCAGGACGGCGACATCATGCACTTCCTGTTCAACGTCTGACCCGAAGAGAGACCAAACACGGAACAATATATAAACAGCATATCATTATGTCCAGACCCGTAAGAGTGCGCTTTGCACCCAGCCCCACGGGGCCGCTCCACATCGGCGGCGTCCGCACGGCCCTCTACAACTACCTTTTCGCCCGTCAGCACGGCGGTGTGATGATCCTCCGCATCGAGGACACCGACTCGCAGCGTTTCGTGCCGGGCGCCGAAGAGTATATCCTCGAATCGCTCAAATGGTGCGGCATCGAGATCGACGAAGGCGTCGGCGCGGGAGGTCCCCACGCCCCCTACCGCCAGAGCGAACGCCGCGAAATCTACCTCAAATACGCCCTCCAGCTCGTCGATGCAGGCTGGGCCTACTACGCTTTCGACACCGCCGAAGAGCTGGACGCCCTGCGCCGCGCAGGGAGGCCGAGGCGCGCGGCGAGGCGTTCGCCTACAATTATGCCGTGCGCGAAAAGCTGGCCACGTCGCTGGCGCTGCCGGCCGACGAGGTGAAGGCACGCATCGAACGCGGCGACCAGTGGGTGATCCGCTTCCGGATGCCCGAAAACCAGACCGTCGAAATGGACGACCTGATCCGCGGCCATGTGGAGGTGAACACCTCGACGCTCGACGACAAGGTGCTTTACAAATCGGCCGACGCACTGCCCACCTACCACCTCGCCAACATCGTGGACGACTACCTAATGGAGGTCTCGCACGTCATCCGCGGCGAGGAGTGGCTGCCTTCGCTGCCGCTGCACTACCTGCTCTACCGGGCCTTCGGCTGGCAGGAGCGTCAGCCCCGCTTCGCCCACCTGCCCCTGCTCCTCAAACCCACGGGCGGCGGCAAACTCTCGAAGCGCGACGGCGACAAGATGGGCTTCCCCGT
>OIWQ01003912.1_pt1 | contig 12731 bp, 10 predicted proteins | sample 1587571 | NCBI WGS metagenome assembly OIWQ01 (sample SAMEA3888910, study PRJEB22519) | human gut metagenome | biome: human gut; feature: human-associated habitat; material: faeces | place: Denmark | collected 2010 | reverse complement strand
CGAATGGTCACACCAATGAAGGAGAGCTCTGCCTGAAAGGGTATTATGGCTGGGACTTCATTCATGACACCAAGATTTTAACCCCCCGCTTAAAGACCCCCATGATCCGCCGTCAGCGTGGTGGCAAACTGGAACCGGTCTCCTGGGAAGAGGCGATTGAGTTTGCCAGCTCCCGCCTGTTGGCTATCAAAGAGAAGTATGGCCCGAAAGCCATTATGACTACCGGTTCATCCCGTGGTCCGGGTAACGAAGCCAACTTCGTGATGCAAAAATTTGTTCGTGCAGCAGTCGGCAGTAACAATATTGACTGCTGCGCACGTGTCTGACACGGCCCTTCGGTTGCAGGTCTGCAGCGTTCGGTCGGTAACGGCGCAATGAGTAACTCAATCGTCGAGATTGAGGATACCAAATGTATTTTTATCTTCGGTTACAATGCCGCGGATTCACATCCTATCGTCGCCCGTCGTATTGTTAAGGCGAAAGAGAAGGGTGCACAAATTATTGTCTGTGACCCGCGCTATATTGAATCTGCGCGTCTTGCTGACATTCACTTAGCACTGAAAAACGGTTCAAACATTGCGCTGATAAATGCGTTAGCGCATGTGATTATTGCGGAAAACCTGCACGATAAAGCCTTCATTGACGGCCATACCGAGCAGTTTGAGGAATACCGCAAGCTGGTTGAGCCGTACACACCGGAGTCCGTGGAAGCGATCACCGGTCTGAAAGCTGAGGATATCCGCAAAACGGCCCGTATGTATGCGAAAGCTGAAAATGCGGTCATTCTGTGGGGTATGGGTGTGACGCAGTTCTATCAGGGTGTGGAAACCGTGCGTTCACTGACCAGCCTCGCAATGCTGACCGGCAACCTCGGTAAGCCAAGCGTGGGCGTTAACCCGGTTCGTGGCCAGAACAACGTTCAGGGCGCATGCGACATGGGCGCGCTACCGGATACCTATCCGGGCTATCAGTATGTGAAAGATCCGGCTAACCGCGAGAAGTTCGCTAAAGCCTGGGGCGTGGAAAGTCTGCCTGCACATACCGGCTATCGCATCAGTGAACTGCCGCACCGTGCGGCGCATGGCGAAGTCCGCGCGGCGTACATTATGGGTGAAGATCCATTACAGACCGACGCTGAACTCTCCGCAGTGCGCAAAGGCTTTGAGGATCTGGAACTGGTCATCGTGCAGGATATCTTCATGACCAAAACTGCCGCTGCCGCAGACGTTATTTTACCGTCTACGTCATGGGGCGAGCATGAAGGCGTCTTCTCCGCGGCTGACCGTGGCTTCCAGCGCTTCTTTAAAGCCGTTGAGCCGAAGTGGGATTTGAAAACGGACTGGCAGATTATCAGTGAAATCGCCACCCGTATGGGCTACCCGATGCACTACAACAACACCCAGGAGATCTGGGATGAGTTGCGTCATCTGTGCCCGGATTTCTACGGTGCCACTTACGAGAAAATGGGCGAACTGGGCTATATCCAGTGGCCTTGCCGCGACACCTCAGAAGCCGACCAGGGTACGTCTTATCTCTTCAAAGAGAAGTTCGATACCCCGAACGGCCTGGCGCAGTTCTTTACCTGCGACTGGGTAGCGCCAATCGACAAACTCACTGAGGAGTACCCGATGGTGCTGTCCACGGTGCGTGAAGTCGGCCACTACTCTTGCCGTTCGATGACCGGTAACTGTGCGGCGCTGGCCGCGCTGGCGGATGAACCGGGCTATGCCCAGATCAACACCGCCGACGCAGCACGCCTGGGCATCCAGGATGAAGAGCTGGTATGGGTTAACTCGCGTAAAGGCCGGGTCATTACCCGTGCAGCAGTCAGCGATCGTCCAAACAAAGGCGCGATTTACATGACCTACCAGTGGTGGATTGGCGCATGTAATGAGCTGGTAACCGAGAACTTAAGCCCGATTACCAAAACGCCGGAGTACAAGTACTGTGCCGTTAACGTTGAACGCATTGCCGATCAGCGCGCTGCCGAGCAGTATGTCATTGATGAGTACACCAAGCTGAAAGCCAGCCTGCGCGAAAGCGCGATGGGTTAGTCCGTTTACGTAACTGTTCTGCAACAGCCTCCGCCCGGAGGCTGTTTTTTTATCCATACGATCTCTTTATACTGTTCATTCCGTACCCTAAATAAAACTCAAAATGAAACAACTCATTGCATTGATGTTCTTTATGACATTCTTTGCCCATGCCAGTGATACTGAGCCAGGAAGCCAGTACTTACAGGCCGCTGAGGCAGGGGACCGTCGCGCACAGTACTTTCTTGCCGATACCTGGTTCAGTTCGGGCGATTTGAGCAAAGCCGAGTATTGGGCGCAAAAAGCCGCCGACAACGGCGATGCCGACGCCTGCGCGCTACTGGCGCAAATCAAAATTACGAATCCGGTCAGTCTGGATTACCCCCAGGCTAAAACGCTGGCGGAAAAAGCAGCCAAAGCAGGCAGTAAAGCGGGAGAACTTACCCTGGCGCGGATTCTGGTCAACACCCAGGCTGGACGTACCGATTACCCTAAAGCCATTACCTTGCTGCAAAACGCCTCCGAAGACCTGGAAAATGACTCCGCCGTCGACGCGCAAATGCTGCTCGGCCTGATTTACGCCAACGGCGTGGGCATTCCCGCTGACGATGAGAAAGCGACGTGGTATTTCAAACGAAGCTCAGCCATTTCCCGCACCGGTTATTCCGAATACTGGGCAGGGATGATGTTCTTAAACGGTGAACAGGGTTTTATCGTGAAGAATAAACAGAAGGCGCTGCACTGGCTGAATCTGAGCTGTATGGAAGGATTCGATACCGGCTGCGAAGAGTTTGATAAGTTAACAAACGGGTAATGATTTGCATTGCCGGATAGCGCTACGCTTATCCGGCAAGCTGTCATGAATTACTGATTAGCGGTCTTATCAAATCTACCCAGCACGTCGCGCTCATAGGCCAGCGCTTTCTTGCGGTCAAATTTGTGTTCCCACTTGGCGATAACCAGTACCGCCAGCGCATTACCCACCACGTTCAGCGCGGTACGCGCCATGTCGAGGATACGGTCAACACCGGCGATAAACGCCAGGCCTTCCAGTGGGATCCCCACGCTGCCCAGCGTAGCCAGCAGCACCACGAATGATACGCCCGGCACACCCGCAATCCCTTTCGAGGTCACCATCAGCGTCAACACCAGCACGATTTCCTGCCACAGCGACAGGTCGATACCGTACAGCTGCGCGATAAAGATAGCGGCGATACTCTGGTACAGAGTTGAACCATCAAGGTTGAATGAGTAGCCGGTCGGCACCACAAAGCTGGTGATTGAAGCGGGCGCGCCATAGGCTTCCATCTTCTCAATAATGCGCGGCAGCACGCTCTCGGAGCTGGCTGTAGAGTAAGCCAGAATCAGCTCGTCTTTCAGAATGCGGATCAGGATCCAGATGCTCAAACCGCAGATGCGCGCCACGATCCCCAGCACCACCAGCGCGAAGAACAGAATGGCGAAATGCACCAACAGCACCAGCTTCGCCAGCGGCCACAAGGAGGCAAAACCGAAGTTCGCGACGGTAACGGCAATCAGCGCGAAAACGCCGACTGGCGCGTAGCGCATAACCATGTGAGTGACTTTAAACATGGTTTCGGAAATAGAGCGGAATACGGTAACCAACGGCTCGCGGTGAGTTGCCGGCAGTGAAGACAGACCTAAACCGAACAGCACCGAGAAGAAGATAATCGGCAGCATATCGCCTTTTGCCATCGATGCGACGATGTTGGTTGGCACCAGTGACAAAATTGTCCCCATCAGGCCATGCGCGTGGCTCTGTACTTCTGCGGTCGTGCTTTGATATTTCGAAATATCCACGGTCGCCAGTTGCGACATATCCACCCCGGTACCTGGCTGGAACACATTAGCCAGCGTGATACCAAGGATAATCGCCACGGTGGTGATCACTTCGAAATAGATAATAGTTTTGGCGCCAATACGGCCCAGCTGTTTTGCATCACCGACCCCGGCGATACCGACAACCAGCGTAGAGATAACAATGGGCACCACAATCATTTTGATCAGATGGATAAAGATATCGCCCGCCGGTGACAGCAGGTTTACAACCAGCCATTCACGGCTGTCACTATGGTAATGCAGGTAACTCCCCAGCAGAATGCCCAGCACCATAGCGATCAGAATCTGCCATGCCAGGCTGACTTTCAAATTTTTCATAACAACGGACTTCCTCGATGGAGCGCTATTCCACATGCGGTGTGTGGTAATAGTACATACTGAAAGGGTATGAATTGTGTTGCGTTCGTTTATGGAGTTTTTTAACGCTTATTATCATTATCATTTGCGTACTGTCTCGCGCAACCCTCCAGGAACAGAGCCTTCAGCTGAATTTATGCATAAAAATGCAATTTTATCGGGGTATTGATGAATAACTTTTTGTTATAAAAGAATTTTAATATGTTCAAAAATGAAGAAGTCATGGCGTGAGTTTTTTTGCTCATTTGTTCGTTCGCCTGTTTTTTAAACAGGCCAAATGATACAAATCACAAAAGAAACAAATTTATTTTTGCCGATTCTGCAACAACTTCGCCATATTAATAGAGTCAATGAGCTGTGCCCGGTTCACCCTCGGCGAGTTTAAATCCATAACTTTTTGCCACACTGAAATGGCCTGGGCGTAGTCTGCCTGCATAAACGCATCTGAGGCTAACAGCATCAGCGCAGTGACCTCTGTCGGGTCCAGCGCCAGAGCCTTATCAATCATCTCGCGAGTGGGCGGTGTCATATGCTGCCCGGCCTGGTAATACAATACCGTTGCCAGCGCTGAATAGATCTCAGCATTTTCACCCCCTACACGCAGCGCCTGCTCGTAGGCCAACAGCGCATTATGATACGCGTTTTGCCAAAGATAGTACTCACCGAGTTGCGCCCATTTCACACCGTCCTGTGGATTAGCACGAATTTGCGATTGCAGCAAAAGCAGCTGTTTTTCCTGAACATTTTCATCAGTGAACGCATGTAATGGGTCCGCCAGCCGCGTCTGTTCCTGACGCACCGCCTGCCATTTTGGCGTCAACAGATAACCTCCGATGCAGGCCACAACCATCAGCACCGTCGCAGCGGTCAGCCACTTCACGGGGAGTGGGCGTAACGGCGCAGGGGAATGGTTGGACTGGCTCATTGCACATCCTCCTCTACGCGCTGACGCCTTCTCACCCGCCAGACCACCACGCCCACCAGCAATAACAGCAGGCACGGCAACGCCCACAGCAGCAGCGTTTGCTCATTCAACGGCGGGTTGTAGCGCACAAAATCACCGTAGCGATCGGTCATCCACGTCGTTATCTCGGCTTCACTTTTCCCTTCCGCCACCATGCTATAAACCTGGTGGCGCATACTGACTGCTACCGGCGCATTGGATTCCAGCAAGTTTTGGTTTTGACACTGTGGACAGCGCAGTTGACTGGCAATAGACAACGCTTTTTCCTGTTGTTGCGGGTTGGCAAAAGTCCATGTGTCCACAACCTGGGCATGTGTCGCGAAGGCGATGAAAAACAAAATGATAGCTAAGAGTAAACATGTTCTGCCGGATGGCGCTGCGCTTATCCGACCTACCGTTTTCACACCCCGTTCGCCGCCATCCGGCAACGCGTTGATTAGTTTATGCATCGCGCTTTCTCCCTCGCCATCCGCTCAGCAGCGCACCAAAGACCATTAACAGTCCCCCGCCCCAAATCCAGCGCACGCCGGTCTGTACGTACAAGCGCATGGCATAACGGTCCGGTCCGGTTTTTTCGCCGATTACCGCATACCAGTCATGCATCAGATTCCAGCGGATCCCCGGCTCCATCATCTGTTGACGGCGCGCGGCATAGAAGCGTCTTTCAGGCTGCAGGCTGCCAATGCGTTTCTCATTCTGCCACAGCGTGATCTGCGCTTTTTCACTGGTGTAGTTACCTTTTGCTTCCAGGTCGAGACGCTCAAAACGAAAAATATAGCCCGCCAGTTCCACCTGCTGCCCGGGGCTGAGATTCAGGCTTATCTCCTGACGACTACCGCTGGAAAAGACGATCCCAGCCGCAAACACCAGCACCCCGGCATGCGCCAGAAGTGCCGGAAGCTGGCAACGCACAGGCACTTTGCGGCTTCTGATCGTCGCCAGCACGATAACCAGCAGCATCAGCAGGCCAAAGGGCAGCGTAGCACGGTTAAAGTACGGTGCGCCCACGGAGAGCCGCCCCCAGCCGAACAACCCGTAAATCATCGGGTAAAGGGTGCCAATCAGCACAATCAGCAGCACCGCGCAAAAAAGTAATAGCGCGACCAGAATCAGCATCTCGCGCGACCAGCCGCCAAAACGCGCATTCTGGCGGACTTGCTGTCCCCGCCAGGCGTATAGCCCGAGCGATGCCAGGCTCAATACGGTAAACAGCGCAAACAGCGGCGTGGCGCGGACGTTATCCAGCGCAAAAGCGTGCACGGAAACGAGAATGCCCGAACGCACAATCAGCGTCCCCAGCAGCGATAAAATCAGCGTGACGATCGCCAGCAGCAGCGACCAGTGGCGGAAGATCCCACGTTGGCGCGTGATGAACAGACTATGCAGCAGCGCACTGGCGGAAAGCCAGGGTAATAAGGAGGCATTTTCTACCGGGTCCCAGAACCACCAGCCGCCCCAGCCCAGCTCGCAGTAGGCCCACCAGGAGCCGAGGATAATCCCCAGCGTCAGCGCACACCAGCCAGGCAGCGCCCAGCGCCAGCACACCCCGGCGCTCTGCGCATTAAAGTCACCGCGCAGCAGCGAGGCCAGCGCCACACCTGCCGCCACCATCAAGCCACCGTAACCCAGGTACAGCAGCGGCGGATGGAGGATTAACCCGAGATGTTGCAGCATCGGGTTAAGATCGCGCCCTTCAATGGCTGGCGGGAAGATACGCACGAACGGATCGGACCATATCACCACAAACAGCAGCAGCAGGGCCGTTATCAAAGCGAGGACGCTGAGCGTTAACGGAAACAGCAGGTCGGAATCACGCCGATAGCGCAAGGCGAACAGCGCGCTCCAGCCGGAAAGAAACAGCACCCACAGCAGCAGCGATCCTTCATGCCCGCCCCACACCGCCGCCAGTTTTAATCCCCACGGCAGCAGGCTGTAGCTATGCTGAGCAACGTAGACCACCGAAAAGTCGCTGGTCAGAAAGCAGAATATCAGAATGGCAAAGGCCAGCAGCAGCAGCGAAAATTGCGTCCACATGCCCACGCTTGCCAGGCGCATTACGCCTTGCCAGCGCTGGCGGACACCCACCAACACGGCAAGCGGGGTCAACACGTTGACCCCGAGGCTTAACAACAGTGCCAGAAAACCGGCTTCAGGAAGGAGAACGTCCAGATATCACCTTACGCAACGGTTAGCTGACCCGCATAGAGAATAAAAAAGCGCAGCAGCAGTACGCCGGTCAGGCTGGCACAGCACACTGCCAGCACGCCATGAAACGTCGAACTGCGGTTGGCCCAAGGTTTTAGCAGCATCGGCAGTATCAGCCCAAGCCCGGCCACGCCCAGAACCACCAGGTCCAGAATCCGCCGCCCAGTGCCGCCGCCAGCGCGCGCATTTTGCCGTCATCGCCCAGCGCCAGGCCGACGAAAAACGCCGCCAGCAGGAAGATCTCCAGCCATACCACCGGGACTTCCATGCGATGCACAAAGTGCGCTTCGGTACTGTGCGGATTGCTACGATGACGTAACGCCATGGCGATCAGCGCCACCGCCGCGCCGGAGGAGATCCCGGAGAACAGGAACAGCACCGGCAGGATCGGGTTATTCAGGAACGGGTAGGATTTCAGCGCCGACAGCAGAAAACCGGTGTACGCCCCGAGCAGAACCGCCAGCACCAGCATTAACGTCTCCAGCGCGCGATGAAACGGCGCAATCAACGTCAGCATTTTCTGTACGATCCCTAATCGCGGCAGCCAGCGCTGCTGCAGAGCAATCACCTCTTTTTCAAAGATTTTTGCCAGCCACAGCACCAACACCACCATATACAACTGGAACAACATGACCCCCATCGACATCACCGAAGTGAAGCTGTAGTGGAACATCAGTTTCCAGAAGGTCCATGGACGCGTCAGGTGGAACACCAGAATCAGCAGACCGAAGATAATCGCCCCCGGCCCTAACACCAGCGTAGTGCGTAGCAGCGTGCTGTCAGAACCGCCCGCCTCCGGATGGAAACGACGCAGCAGAATCGCCAGCGTGACCAGTCCGGCGGAGATGCCAATCAGGAACAGATAGATGGCAATGGGCCAGTCCCACACCAGTGATTCAAAATGAAATGCAGAAGCGGATGTCATTGGCTCACCTCCCCAAATTTAAAGGGAACGCGGTAGACCTTCGGTTTTGTGCCCAACGCCAGCTTGTAACGGTAGGTGGTTTTCTGCAGCAACAAGCGGGAGATATCGCTGTTGGGATCGTCCAGATTACCAAACGTCAGCGCCTTCGTCGGACATGACTCAACGCAGGCGGGCTGCTTGCCCGCTTTCAGATTGGTTTTCCGACAGAAATCGCATTTATCCGCCGTTTTGCTAACCGGATGGATAAAGCGCACGCGATAAGGACACGCGGCGATACAGTACTGGCAGCCAACGCAAAGGTCCGGGTTCACATCCACAATACCGCTGGCGGCATCGCGATACGATGCCCCCGTCGGGCAGACGTCAACGCAGGGGGCATGGTCGCAATGCTGGCACGAATGACGGAAGAAGCGATACTTCACATCAGGAAACGTCCCCTGCGGCTCGCTGCGAATAATCGTCAGACGCGATACCCCTTCCGGCACGTTGTTTACTTCCCGACAAGCATCCATGCAGGCCGTACAGCCGATGCATAGTGACTCATCATGTACCATACCGTAACGTACGCCGTTGATGTTCAGCGTCTTCGCCACAACGCGTCCCGCCGTCCCGCTCACTGCCACCAGCGCGCCGACGCGGGTGATAAACTGGCGACGAGAGCAACTCATGGATGCTCCTTAAGCAACGGAACCGACGCCGGGTTAAAGTTCGGATTGTTACGCTGATCGCTGTGGCAATCGACGCAAATCTTGATCCGTCCTTTATCACTTAGCGTCTGCATCGTGTCTTGCTTCGGATGCAGTGAGTGACAGCTGGCACACGCCACTTTGGTTACGTGAACATCGTGTGGCCAGAACGCTTTTTGTAGCTGCTCAGGCAGGTGGCAGGACATACAGACGCTGTTCTGCTGTTCAACGTTGTACATCGGCTCATTAAAGCGCATCACATCCTTCACCCCTTCACGGTGGTTCGGTGACGGCTGGCCGTGACAGTTGGTGCAGGTGACCGGCAGTTTGTTATTCGGGTTGATGACTTCTGCATGCTTACCATGCATGCCTTCGGTATCTGGCTTGTGACAATCCAGACAGGCGGCATCCGGATTACGCTGTTGGGTAACCGTCCAGCGTTGATCCGACTCCTGCGGCGTTGGCGTGGCAGTGATTCCACTCAGGCTCCAGAACAAGCCTGACGCCAGCACCCCAGCAGTTAATAACGAACGTAATACGCTCATATTCACTCCGTTGAGTTATCCGCCCCTGACGGGGCGAAATGGGGTTATTGGCTTAACAGACCGTTTTTACGCGCCTGATCTTCCCACTGCGGAATCACCGTTTTGATGAAGTCCTGCTTCTCAGCATTGATTTGCTGCATGTTCAGACCAATCGCCGCCTGGGCTTTCTCTTTGGTAGAGATATCCGGTAACGGGATTTCATGGGTGATGCCTTTAGTCGCCAGCAGACGGACCAGTTTGGTACGCGCATCGGCGGCTTTATCCATGGCGCTACCCAGCATCCGCAGACCCTCTTCCGGAGCGTGCATGTGAATACCGTGTGAGGCGATAGACAGGTCCCAGCGCCATTGTGCGTGACGGATATCTTCCAGAATCGGCTTCATTTCCGCTTCAGTCGCACCCGCATCCCATGCAGCTTTCGCTTCGAAGTGCGCATGAACCAGCTGATCTTCGACCTTGATTTTCAGGTCATGAATAGCCTGTTTACGCTCGGCGACCACTTTTTGCAGAGACGCTTTATCCTGGGTGTGGCAGTTCGCACAGGTCTGAGCAAAGTTATCGAACGGGTTACCAATCTTATGGTCGGTGTAGATCTTGCCTTCCGCGTTTTGCACTTTCGGCATGTGACAGTCGATACAGGTCACGTTGTTCTTGCCGTGAATGCCCGCGCTCCAGGTTTCATATTCCGGGTGCTGAGCTTTCAGCATCGGCGTTTTCGACAGGGAGTTGGTCCAGTCAGAGAAGGCGATGGTGTCGTAGTATTTCTCCATGTTCTCGACTTTCATGCCCTCGTCCCACGGGAACTTAACGGCTTTGTTTTTACCGTCGAAGTAGTATTCCACGTGGCACTGACCGCAGACCATGGATTGCTGATCAAAGCGACCGGCTTTCTCAAACGGTTTGCCGATTGCTTCCATCGCACGTTCTGCATAAGGACGCGACAGCGTCAGCTCTGGCTTGCCTTTGGCGAAGTCTGGTGACGCAGTGTTATGGCAATCTGCACAGCCGAGATTGTTAACAATTTCTGGACCGCCGCGCGCCCATTTACCATGGAAGTAGCCATCTTCACCGTCTTTCTGGATCAGACGTGCTACGTCCGGGCTTTTACAGCTCCAGCAGGCCATCGGCAGCGGGCCGTCTTCAGCCGTTTTTGGTGCGCCGGTACGTAAGGTTTCACGTACATCGGTCACGGCATAGGCGTGTCCACGCGGTTTGTTGTAATCGCGCGAGAATGGATATCCCGCCCACAGGATCACCAGACGCGGATCTTCTGCCAGCGCATCTTCACGGGCTGATTGCTCAGACGTGGCTTTCCAGGAGAGATATTGATCGGGATGCTGAGGAGCGAAGGTTTCATTCTTCGCTTCAACGGTGACGGTTTTTGCGGGTACAGGAGTTTGTTCAGCGTGAACAGCAGAAATAAATAATAAAGGTAATAACAGGCTGAAGAAACGGCGTACGCGTGATTTTATCCTTGCCATAGGGGTCTCATCCAGATGACGCCATTATCTGCAATGGCGGTTCTTTTATTGTTTTCCATAACAGCAACCACACGAATACTGTCATGACATTGCTCCACCCTATTTGTAACAAGAAACCACACTGAAAATGTTGTCTTTAATCAATTGTAAGTGCATGTAAAATACCACTTTAGAGTTATAAACCCCCTCTAACTCCTCACTCTTTTGTCTAATTCAGAGACAGATCACCTTTTCAATAATCCTTTAGATAACTACATGTTATCGCGAGATTTAATCAATTTTTGCTAGTTCCCTTCAAAATTAAGTTTGCCGCTAATTTGCACAATTCGTTTATTGCGTGATCTGCCGCGCAAATACTAAACAAAACTCTCAAAGCCCCTACATTTAACGTTTATGAGACATATTATTAACATCCTACAAGGAGAACAAAAGCCATGAGCCAAATACATAAACACGCTATTCCCGCAAACATTGCGGATCGTTGCCTGATAAACCCGGAGCAGTACGAAGAGAAATACCAGCAATCCGTTAACGAACCCGACACATTTTGGGGCGAGCAGGGAAAGATACTTGATTGGATCAAGCCGTACAGCCAGGTGAAGAACACCTCCTTCGCACCAGGCAACGTGTCGATTAAATGGTACGAAGACGGCACCCTGAACCTGGCCGCAAACTGCCTTGACCGTCATTTACAGGCAAATGGCGATCGCACCGCCATCATTTGGGAAGGCGATGACGCCACCCAAAGCAAAAACATTACTTATCGCGAACTGCATCGCGATGTTTGCCGTTTCGCCAATACACTACTGGATTTAGGCATTAAAAAAGGCGACGTGGTGGCCATTTATATGCCGATGGTGCCGGAAGCGGCGGTTGCTATGCTGGCTTGCGCCCGCATTGGCGCGGTGCATTCGGTCATCTTCGGTGGTTTCTCACCAGAGGCCGTCGCCGGACGTATCATCGACTCCAATTCACGTCTGGTGATCACCGCCGACGAAGGCGTGCGCGCCGGCCGCGCTATCCCGCTGAAAAAGAACGTCGATGATGCGCTGAAAAACCCGAACGTGAAAACAGTGGAACATGTGGTCGTCCTCAAACGTACCGGTGGAAAAACGGAATGGCAGGAAGGCCGTGACCTGTGGTGGTCCGATCTTATCGAGAAAGCCAGCCCGGAACATCAGCCAGAAGAAATGAACGCGGAAGATCCGCTGTTTATCCTCTATACCTCCGGTTCAACCGGCAAGCCGAAAGGCGTGCTGCATACCACCGGCGGATATCTGGTCTACGCCGCAACCACCTTTAAGTACGTGTTTGACTACCATCAGGGCGATATTTATTGGTGTACTGCTGACGTGGGTTGGGTAACCGGGCACAGCTACCTGCTGTACGGTCCGCTGGCCTGCGGCGCAACCACGCTGATGTTCGAAGGCGTGCCAAACTGGCCAACCCCGGCGCGTATGTCGCAGGTTGTGGACAAGCACCAGGTCAATATTCTGTATACCGCGCCGACCGCCATCCGCGCCCTGATGGCAGAAGGTGATAAAGCGATTGAAGGCACTGACCGCTCCTCGCTGCGTATCCTGGGTTCCGTTGGCGAGCCAATTAACCCGGAAGCATGGGAGTGGTACTGGAAGAAGATCGGCAACGAAAAATGCCCGGTCGTCGATACCTGGTG
>OIWQ01003908.1_pt1 | contig 12739 bp, 6 predicted proteins | sample 1587571 | NCBI WGS metagenome assembly OIWQ01 (sample SAMEA3888910, study PRJEB22519) | human gut metagenome | biome: human gut; feature: human-associated habitat; material: faeces | place: Denmark | collected 2010 | reverse complement strand
GCAGCTGCTTGATGTGCAGGACGTCGTAGCGGACATAAATGTCGCCGATCGGGGTAGAAACGAGTTCAAACTTGGCGTAGACTGAAGTTTTCTTGGTGATGGGCGCGTCGAAGTTGAATTCGGTCTCGAATGCAGCATCTGCATACCAGCCGAGGAACTTCCAGCCTTCCTTCGTCGGGTCAGCGGGCTTCGCAGCGCAGTCGCCGTTCTTGATCAGCTGAGCGTCAACTGTCGTTGCACCTTCCGGCGTAACGAAGGTCACATCATAATAGGTCCACGCATAGCCCCAGATGTAAGCGGTGTTCTTGACGCCGGGGTTCCAGCCGCCGCCGTCCTGGCCGTAGGTATGAATCTCTTCATTAAACAGTCTGTCCTTGGAGGCGGGGAAGCGGAGCTCCACATCGACCTTGGTCGGGTTGGGCTCATTGGCCTTGTCAGCTTCGAGTGCGCGGGCTTTCAGTGCGTCGAACATCGGCTGATAGTCGATGGTTTCTTCGTACTTACCGCCGTAACGATGCGTCCACGGATAGTCTTTGCCATCGGCCAAGTTGGCGGTATCGCCGTTGACGCGGAGGTCGGAAGCAATGATGTAGTCCTTCTTCTCCCACTGGGCCTTCAGTTCGGTCTTGTGGGTGATTTCGGTATCGAAATCGAACGGGTTGCCGTCCTTGTCGAACCAGCCGAGGAAGTTATAACCCTTCATGGTGGGATCTTCCGGCTTTACGGCCTTTTCGCCGTACTTGACAATCTGCGTGTCAACAGCGCTGCCGCCGTCGGAGTTGAAGATCACTTCATAAGAGGTCGTTGCATAGCCCCAGATGTAAGCGGTGTTCTTGACGCCGGGGTTCCAGCCGCCGCCCTCCTGGCCGTAGGTCAGAATCTCTTCATTGAACAGTCTGTCCTTGGAGCCGGGGAAGCAAAGCTTGATCTCAGCATCATACGGCTCGTTCGCAGCATCGACTTCGAGGGTCTTGTCCTTCAGAGCCTTGAACATCTCCGTGTAGTCAATAGTCACGCCGAAGTCGCCACCGTAGCGGTGCGACCAAGAATAGGTCTTGCCAGTTTCCTTGACCGGTTCGTTCCCATTGATGCGGAGGGTGGAAGCAATAATGTAGGTGTTCAGCTTCCACTGTGCGGTGAAGATCACGCCGCCCTCGGCGATGGTGTAGGTGGCGCCAGCCTTGAGGAGCGTTTCATCAGCCGCATCGTTTGCGCCGTCAGCGTCATAGCAGTCGGCATCATTTTCAGCCGGAATGACTTCAACGCTCCAGCCCTCGAAGCTATAACCTTCGCGGGTCGGGTCGGCGGGCATGGTGATGGTGTCGCCAGCGAAGTAGAAGTCGTAGAAGTCGATCGCGCCGTCGTCATAGGTGTAGTTGACAGCGGGCATATTCTCGACGTTCTCAGCACCGGCTCTGAACGTAACGGATGCGAGGTTCAGGTTGCCGGTGAACTGATAGCCTTCTTCGTCATCCGTCGGATAGCCGGGCTCCATATCCTCTTCGTTTACGGTCTTGTACAGGGCCGTCCAGGCGATCTTCTCGGCAATCTTGTCAGAAACGCCGGTTTCGAGGGCGATGTCGGTCGCCAGCTTCTCAGCAACTGCGCTCAGTTCTGCATCATCGTCGAAGTACAGATCCTCCGTCAGCGGAAGCTGATTGAAGCTGAACTTGCCGATGGAGATGAAGTCGTTGGCGTTGTAGCTGCCGAGACCGAGACGTTCCAGCGTCGCGGCGTTGAGCTTGACGTACTCGTCAAATTCAACATTGGTCAGCGGAGCGAAGTAGCTGTTCAGTCTTGCATACGCATAGATGTTGTGCGGGGTGACGGTATACTTGAGCAGAACATTCGTCCAGCCGTTGATCGTATCGGCTTCGCCGAACGTCCACTTGGGGCTGTCCTTCTTGTACCAGTTGGCATTGCCGTCTTCGCCCGTGTCGAGCGTATAGCCAGCGACAGCGAGGTCGAGGTCGAGGCCGTTCAGGAAGTCAACAACATTGGTGCCATAGGGCGCAGTCGCGGTGCGGAGGGTCGTAAGATCCGTCTTGCCTTCAAAGGACTGGAAGATCACGACCTTCTCTTCGGTCTTGACATTGACCTTGACATAGTGCGTAGTCTGATTGGGCTGATGCTCGCCGAAAGCCGTGCAGACGGCGTTCGGCTCGTAATCCTCAAGGATCACAGCGGTGTAGGAAGCGGAAGCCTTCTTGATCTGCTTCGCCTGCGCCACTGCATCTGCCTTGATGGTGTTGAAGTCGATGTTTTCGCCGTAAAGTCCGGAAACTTCATAGGTGTAGAAGTCCGTATTCTGCCTGTAAGCGGGCTGGCCGTTTACATACAGCTTGGCAACGACCTTGTAGGTCTTCTCCTGCCAGTGGGCATACAGGGTGTGGTCAGTCGTTGCGGTGACAGTCGTGTCAGCGGTAACAACCGTGCCGTCCTCTGCTTCGGTGTACCAGCCAGCAAAGTTGTAGCCCTTGCGGGTCGGGGTGGGCAGTTCGCCGTAGGCTTCGCCGATCTTGACGACCTTGGTCTTATCCGCCTCAGCCAGCTCATTGCCGCCGTTCGGGTCGAAGAAAACGTCAACAGTCATGATCGTCCAATGCGCCGTCAGGGTGGTGTCGGCGGTGATGATCGTGTTGAAGTCGAACTCGTCGTTCTCATTCAGATACCAGCCTGTGAACTCACAGCCTTCCTTCTCGGGAGCAGCAGGCTCGGTCGCTTTGCCTTCGTATTTCACGTCCTGCGTGAAGGCGGGCTCGCCATTGTCCGGGTTAAAGGTCACGACCCAGTTGTGCGCCACCTGGCACACATCGTCCTTGCCTGCTTCGACAGGCTCCGCCGACCAGACGTACGGCTTCTCTGTGCCTGCGTCGGTGCTTACTTCCGCCTGTCTTACCTGGAATCTCCACTGGACAGGATTCTGGCTCAGCACGTCGTGAGCGCGTGGGCTGTCCGCGAAGCTCTTGCTGTTGCAAGCCTTTGCGCAAGTTTCAGCAAACTGATCCATCTCGAGCGTAGCAATGTAGCTGCCGCGAATGGGCTGTCCACTGCTGTCCTTCTCCTGTTCAACAGACACAACGTGATCTGGGTTCACGAACGCTACCATGAGACCATAGGCGCATGTGGCGGTCTCACCGTTCACACAGGATGTATTGATCACGTCGGTGCGTCCGTCAATAAATTTCGTGACCTCATCGAAGGTGGTCGGCGCGTGGGTGACAAGCACCACATCGTCAACGCCGGGGGTCTGCGGCGCAAGCTCCCACTCGTCGCCGTTGTAGGTGAGCGTCCAGGTCAGCGTATCCGCGCTGTAGAGGCTGTGTCTCTTGTCCGCTGCCTTCGAAGCGAACGCATCTGCATCATATGTCACAGTGTAGTGCGTCGCGTCGATCTTCGTCAGCACAGGCTTCGGATCGCCGAATTGAACAGCCTGATTGAGACCATATTTGGTGCCGCGCATGCTGCACGTGGGAGTGAGGCACTTAACGGCGACCTCGCCCTTCGCAAGGTCAGCATCCTTCGGCGTGGGGATATCACCCGTCCATTTTGCATAGTAAGTCTGACCAGCTTCAACAGTGGCCACTTCTCCGCCGCTGCACTCAGAATTCCCATACCAGCCCAGGAAGAGGTAGCCCTCTTTTTCCGGCTTAGCCAGCTTGCCTGTTTCAAACACGGTGTCAGCGGGGAAGGTACCGCCGTTGGTGACAGCGTAAATGAGATGGTTTCCATTTTCCTTCTCGACCAACTCAGCAACGTCCGCATCTGCTGTGTATACAATGGGTGTGTTCTTATAAGGAGGTTCATCTCTGCCGCCATAGCCATAACTGTTGAACTCTCCAACAGCCTTCAGCGTCGGTTTTGCACAGTGCGTCATGTCAATGACTTCCAGTGCGCTCTGGCGAAGGAACACCACATCACCGATCGTGGACATGCCCTTACCGAACGTTACCTTTTTTAAGTTAGGCGCAGCTGCACCGTCATCGGGAAGGACCTTAAATGCCTGATCTTTAATGGTCGTCAAACTATCCGGGAACGTAATCTCCGTCAGACCGGAAAGGTTACTGCAAGCCTGCCCTTCGATTGTAGTCAGCGTCGTGCCCCCGAAAACAAGAGACTTCAGCTTAGACAGTCCAGAAAATGCGCCGCCCTCCAGCGTTTTGACATTTGCGTTGAACTCGATTTCCTCAACCGTGGAACCGCCGAACGAGAATCTGGGGAATTTCGTCACACTGTTGGGAATGACGACTTTTTTCGCGTCACTGCCAACAAATGCACCGGCGAGAATGGTCTCCACGTTTTCGGGAATCACATACTCGTCAACAGCGTCCTTGCCGCCGGGATAAGACACCAGCGTCTTGCCGTCGGCGCTCATCAGAACGCCGTCTTTGGTAACATAATGGGTGCTGTCATGCAGGTTGTAGGCCTCGGCGTTCTGACCGCAGACGCCCCATGCGCCGATCTTCGCAACCGATGCGGCAATGTTGTACTCCTTGACCTGGCTCAGACCATCGCAGGCAAACTCGCCAATGTTGGTCACGCCGTTTCCCACAACAACCTTGGTGATTGCAGTGGGCTTTACACCGGTCTCGCTTTCCCGCCAAGGCTGGGTAGCATCGCTCCTGGTAATATTGCAGGTGTAGTCCTCCATAGCGCCCGTGCCGGTGATACTCAGGGTGAATTCATCATTACCCTCGTATTCCAGCGTCCAATCAACATTGTCCTCGTTGCCGGTGGCACCGCACGAACCTCTAAATACGCCCTTCGTCCACTGGACATAGTAAGTCTTTCCAGTTACCGGATCCCCTGTAACCGGGGTTCCTCCCTCTTCATACCACTTGGCGGTAAAACCCTCGCAGGACACCGCACCAAAACCAGCAGTTGCTGCTGTTACATCTACTGTGCCGCCGTTGACAATTAGGACAATGCCCTTCTTGTCAAGGCCGGAACCACTACCTCTAAGTGTCTGAGCCGCCGCAGCATTCTTCGCATAGATTACACAATCTTTGTTGAACTTGTTCGGGTTTTCCGTACTGGCTCCATAGGTAGGGTTGGTATCATCCCCAAAGCAACCCGAACCAACTGTGAGTGTATCAACAGCAGAGAGATCCAGCCAGTTCAGACTGGTGCAACCCATGAACATTTTTGCTTGGAGTTTTACGGTAGTACCAGTAAACTGTGCCGTCTCTAAGTTGAAATTAGAGCGAAAGGCAGCTTCTGTCTTGCCTGCATTATCAGAAACTTTAGCTGCGGAAACGACCAAATGCTTGACATGCGCTCCGCTTTGGAACTGATAATGGTCGACGCTCCAGCTATCACCGTTGATGACCAGATTTTCAAAGCCGGACGGCAATGCGCCGGAAGTTAAATTGTTTTTACCGTTGATCGTCAGGTCCTTCAGCGAGGCCAGAGTGGAAAAATTCAGTGTGTTCACTGTGCCGTTGATTTCAATGCTCTCTACCGGAGCCTGCACATAGCTGCCATGTGAATCAGGTCCAAATGCGCCGGTATTAAGTCCATTAATCTTAGAATCTGCCGAAGTGACAACTGTATTCAGTGAACTACAGCCTGCGAAGGTATTACTGTTATCCAGCGTCAGTTCTGCCGCATTTATCGTTACCTTCGTCAAGGAAGTACATGCCTCAAATGCGCGGCTTTCTACCGTTTTCACGCTTTTCGGTAGCACCAGTGCGGTCAACCCGGAACCCCAGAAGGCGTAACTATTGATCGTCTGAACATTTTTCAGGTCGATCTCTTTGAGTGCTTTGGTGTTGAAGAACGCGTTCATAGCAATCGTGGTAACAGAATCCGCCAGAGCAACCGATGACAGCTGTTCACAGCCGTTGCACAGACCGCTGGGGATCGCTTCAATCCCGTCGGCAACGGTCAGTGACTTTAAGCCGGAGCTGTTAAAAGCATTGGATGCTCCGCCGCGCAGGCCAAGCGGGATCTTCGTAGATAGAGTAAAGGAATCCAGATTAGGCATACCGGCAAAGCCATATGCACCAATATAGTTCAAAGCATTCCAACCGTCAAAATCTACAGTGAACTGCGTTCCACGGAATGCGGCACAGCCTACGCCGGTAAAGCTGGCAGGAAGCCAAGCCGAAAGCTCCTCGCCGCTGCCGAGGCTGGTACAGCCGTCAAACATACTGGTAGGAACATATTTTCCGCTATAAATATCGTCTTTAGAATCAGTATCGGTAATCTCGGGTGCATTAAACCCACTTGCCCACTCAACCGTAGTCAATGCAGTATCGCCCCGGAAAATGTGATTGCCCAGACTGGTAATGGTGGCAGGAATGTTCACTTTAACTACGTTTGTTAAATAGGAGAAGGCCCAGTTGCCAAGATAGGTAACGCCTTCCTCAATTTTGATCTCCGAAATGGAATCCTTCAGGGCATACCAACTCGTAGGATCTGCTACTGTTTCTCCCGCTTGACTGGTATAGTCTTTCATCCGACCGGCACTATATTCGCCCTCCGGCGAGCTTGCTGCCGAAACCGTCAGCAAACCGCCCTCAACCTTCCAGTCGATACCGCCGCTGGTGCCCTCAGTAGCCGGATCTGCCTGGTCACCCAGATTTTCCTGGTCACCCGGATTTTCCTGGTCACCCGGATTTTCTGGATTCTGCTGCATAACCTGCCCGGGACCTGCGGAAGTATCCGGGCCTTCGCCATCCGCAGCCAGTACCGCCGTCGGCAAAAGCGAGAATACCATGCAGAGACATAACAGCAGGGATATAATTCGCTTCTTCAATTTGCGTTCCTCCAAATTCATAAAATATCTATATCAAGCCCGCCATATGGCAGGCAGTATTTTATTCTCCGTACGCGCGCCGCCAGCAATCGCGGCAGAGCTGCCCGCTGCCTTCCACGTAGCAGTCTCGCCGGTCGATGGGAAGATCAATCGGAACGTCCGTTTTCTTCCCACACAGCACACAACGCTCATAAGTATCCTGAGGTGCAACATCGTGACTATATTTCAGCAACCCTTCAAATGCCAGTTTCATGTGGAAAAACTCCTTTTCAATATGCTCAGTGTCACACAGAACGCGTTTTTCCCGCGCAGACGGGGCAGCCGCATTTCTTCGCGCCGGTTCGCGAGTAGATGGTAGCCTTCCAGACGTGCCCCAGCGGGCACTCCCACCAGACCTTTTTTGTGCTGCCCACTGTGACCATCTCCGGCGTAAGTGCGCCATTGAGCGTCGGGTGCCACTCGGCGGCGATACGCGGCTCAACGGTCGCCAGATCATTGAAGCCTGCCAGCACCTTTCTGTTTGTGCAGTACGGGCAGCCGGTCCCGTTTGCGCGGGACGCAATCACTGCCTGAAAGCTGTGTCCCTTCTCGCAGATCCACCACGCCTTGCGGTTGCTGGTCAGCGTGACCTGCTGCGGTGTGAGCGTTCCGTTTCGTTCCGCATCCCACTGCGCGGCAAGCACCGGATTTTGTGACGCAAGGTCATTGAAGCCGGGCAGCACCAGTTTTCCGGTACAGACTGGACACCCGCTGTTTCTATATGCGCGGGAAGAAATCGAGGCAAACCAGCTATGACCGGCTTTGCAGCGCCACCAGACCCTGCGGGACGAGCCGGGGATGGCGGACTCCGGTGTCAACGTGCCGTTTTTCTGCCGATCCCATTCCTGTGCCAGTTCCGGGAACCGGGTTGCCAGATCGTTTTCTCCTGCAAGAAGCTGTCGCCCAGCGCATACCGGGCAGCCATTGCCAGATACGCGTGAGCGGACAGATGCTCGCCAGCTATGTCCTTTTTCACATTTCCACCAGACTAGCCGATGGCTGCCGGTTGTAACATCTGCCGGTAATACAGGAATATTCTTCGTATAATCCCACTGCCGCGCCAGCTCCGGATACTGCGTTGCCAGATCGTTGAAGCCTGCTTGTGCCTTTCTTCCGGCGCAGAACGGACATCCGCCGCCGCGGGTTCTCGTATAGACCACAGCTTCCCACTCGTGTCCGTTTTCGCAACGCCACCAGACCGGCGTATGACTGCCGTAGGTGACCGCCTGCGGCGTGAGCGGCAGATTGCGCTCCGCATCCCATTCGTCCAGCAGGTTCTGCTTCTGATATAGTCTGCAATAGTCAAAGAAACTCTGTCTCATGCGCGCCTCCGTTCTGCATCCGTCTGCGGAGAAAGATGCAGATGTTGGTGCTTCTGGCTGACGTTTCCGGCGCAGACCGGGCAGCCGCACCCGGAGGCGCGGGAAGCAATACTTGCCTGCCAGCTATGCCCCTTTTCACAGCGCCACCAGACTTTGCGGCTGTTTCCGGCCATTACCATCTGCGGCGTCAGATCAAAGTTTTTTTCCGGGTCCCATTGCGCACTCAGTGCAGGGTGCGTCGAGGCTAAATCGTTAAAGCCCGCAAGAACATCCCGTCCGGCGCAGAATGGGCAGCCCTTGCAGAGCGCCGTGCGGCTGTAGATCTCCTGTTGCCATTCATGCCCCAACCGGTCAATCCACCAGACCTTCTGCCGCGAGTGGCAGGTAACTGCGTCCGGGGTCAGCCCATCATTTTTTGTGTAATGCCATTGCTGCAGCAGCTCCGCGCGGCGGCTTCTGATGCAGTATTCTTTCAGCGTCATTCCACGCGTTTCTGCGCTCATACGACTATGGCCTTCCTTCTGTCAATTGGTGCGTGGCGTAGTACCACGCGATAAAATTCTCGTGCAATCCCTCGCCGCGTTTTCGCGCCCGGATGGCATCGTCTTTCTTTTCATACGCACCGAGATAATACGTTTTTCGTTTGAACGTGATCTGCGCGCACCATCTTCCGGTGCGCCTGTTCCGGTAAACGCCGGTTACGCCGCTGGTGTTGGTGGGGCGCAAGCGCCGTCTGCCAGCTTCCAGAATGGTAACGGACGTACCCTCGCAGAGCTTGAGATTTTCCAGAAGCTGCTTTTCCTGCAAGCAGCCGCAGCTTTTTGTTTTACCGCTCTGCAGGTTCGTCTGGCGTACAACCGTTTCCTTTCCGCAGTCGCATTTGCAGCGCCACAGGTGCCGCCCGTCCTCTTTGCCTGCATAACCGGTTACGGTCAGCATGGAAAACCGCTTGCCGAGATAGTCTTTCAAAGGCGGATGGCTCAGACAGCCGCAGCTTTTCCGATAGCCCGCCGTAAGCTGATGCAGCGGCGCGTCAATTTCCCCGCCGCAGTCGCAGCGGCAGTGCCAGACGGTAGACCCGGAAGCGTCTCGCTCCGGCAAAGGGTATTGCGCGGTCAGACGCCCGAAGCGCTGACCGGTGATATCTCGCTGCCCAGGCTTGACATTTGTATTGCAGCCGCAGTCCGTGATGGTGCCGCGCTGCAAAGTGCGTGTGTCGAGCAGAATTTCTCCTCCGCAATCGCAGCGGCAGCGCCAGACGGTGTAGCCGTTTTTGTGCTGGCCGGTAGGCGCTTCGACGCACAGACTGCCGGCACGATAACCAACCATAATTTTCGGGACGCTCATTTCTGCCTATATCCTTATATAAATGAAATCGTCATTCAAACGGCACGGATGCGCGGCATTCCGTCCCTGTCCCGGACGACAAGATACGCAAGCGGATGCTCTGCGCCCAGTCCGGGTCAGCGGACGCTTTCTTTTTCCACGCCTCGTACAGCGAGACCGCCTCGCCGAACAGCAGCTGCTCCGACTTTTCCCGCACCGCCGCCGCGTCCGCCGCTTTTTCAAAGGTGCCGAGGAAATACTGCTTCTTCTGGAACACGATCTTCGCCGTGTACTTGCCGCGAATTTTATAAACGCCTCTGTAGCCGGTTGTGTTGTTGGCGGGGCGCTTGCCGCTGCGAAGTGCTTCGATGCAGGTTCCGTCGATATGCGTCAGCAGCTCCGGCATCTGTGCGTCATGCTCCTTTTTCTGGCAGCCGCAGCTTTTCATATTTCCATAAACCAGGTCGTTGTACGGTACGTCAATTTCAGTTCCGCAGTCGCAGCGGCAGTGCCAGACGATGCCTCGACCGTTCTGTGCTTCCGCTGGGTACCTCGCCGTGAGCCGGAAAAAGCGCTGTCCGGCAATGTCTTTGACCGCGTAGTTTTTCCGGTGGTTGGGACAGCGCGTTCTGCGGCCGCTAAGAAGAAGCGTTCCGAGGACGGTATATTCCGTTCCACAGATGCAACGGCACAGCCAGCGAACGCCGCCCGCTTTCTGCGCCGGGGCAGGGCCGAGCACAGTCAGCTCACCGAAGGCTTTTCCGGTCAGATCGGCGCTGACCGCCTCCTTTGCACGCTCTTTCCGCAGACAGCCGCAGCTCTGCGACCCGCCATAGAGCAGGCTGCGCTCCAGAACGAAGCGCTCCGTCCCGCAATCGCAGCGGCAGAGCCATTTCCGCTCTCCGGTTTTTGAGAACTCCATCTGACCGAGGACTGTCCATCGTCCGAACCGCTGCCCCTTCATACTGACCACCTGGTACCACATAATTTTTCTTATGTAGTAAACGGGCATGGGAGAATGCGTGAGGATGAACGACCAAACGCTGCACTGAAACGCAAGCCATGCCCAAATGGGCGCAAAAAAACAGGCCAATGAAAAATGCAGATTCATTGGCCGATTTTCCATGTCGTTCTGTTCGCCTGACATGGATGAATCATGGTTCTTGAATGATAAATCTACGATTTAGGCTTGAAGAATTTCATAAAAAGTGTTATTATTTCTAATAAGTAGCGGGTGCAGTCTGACCATTCGGTCGGCGCGTCTACTACATAAGAAAAATAATGTTGTGTCCCGTTGCGCTAAGCAAGCAAACCTAGCTTTTCCATTTGATGGCGGTGCTCTGTGCCGGTGGACATGATGTAGATGCGCGTCGTATTGATGCTGCTGTGACCGAGAATATCTGCCAGTTTTGCAATATCCTTCTCCATACGATAGAAAGTCCGGGCAAAGAGCTTCCTCAGATTGTGGGGAAACACCTTGTCCGGATTTACGTTTGCCTGCGCACACAGCCGCTTCATGGCAGACCAGATATTGCTGCGGTTCATCGGCTTGCCGGTCCGGGTACGGAAGATATGCCCGCTTTCAATCCCCGCGCTGCGCACGTATTGCAGCAGGATGTTTTGCAGCCCCCGGGGAATCAGAATGCTTCGCGTCTTATTCTTGCACGCGACGGAGATTTCTCCGGCTTGAACAGCCTCCACCGTGAAATATTGCAGCTCGGATACGCGGATTCCCGTGGCGCAGAGCGTTTGCAGCAGCAACCACAGCCGCTGATCTTTCCTGGCAGCGTTCAAAAGCCTCAGGTATTCTGTCTTGCTCAGTTCCCGGTTTGCAGCCAGATACGTTTTCTTCTGCACGCGGTACAGCTTAACCTTGCAATCCGCCCTGCCGCAGAAAACGAGGAAGCTGTTGAGTGAGGCGAGCATGGAGTTGACCGATAAAATCGTATAACCTCTGGTCGGAAGATCACGCTTATATGCAATTGTCAGATCTTTCGTGAGCGCTTGTGATCCGGCGTATTTTGAAAAAGTACGGACATCTCGGATGTATTTTTCGATGGTGGCGCTGCTTTTTTCTTCTTCGTACAGCTTGTGGGCATACTGCGCAAGCAGCTCGGTGGTGATATAAGTCTCATTCATATTGTTCTCTCTTTCTGCGTCCCCATACGGACGCAGATCTATTATACTTGGTTCTTCTGCAGAGAACACGAGCAGTTTTAGGGCAGAGGCAACCTTTTTTCTTTGTAAAAGATGACCGCACCTGATGCCGAGTGAGCCGCTAAACGAATCCCCATAACGACAAACGAATACCAGTTCGCTAAACGAAATCCGAAAGCCAAAGGAAAAAAGAAACAGCCTGACGCAGCTTCCTTCAAGCTGCATCAGGCTGTTTTTATCGATAATTATTGCGGCAAAGCGGAAAATGCCATGAAAAACGCTGAAAATTGGACTTATATTCTGATATACGTTGTATCAAAATATAAGTCCAATTATGGTGGAGCTGAGGGGAATCGAACCCCTGTCCGAAAGCAACTTGACCGGACTTTCTTCGGGCGCAGTTTGTTATTTACATTCCCTTACCGAGGCGTGAACAAACACACTCGACGGTTTGGTAGAGTCATGATGCATGGGCGAGGCAACTCTTACCCGCCGCACGTTCGCCACTCAGATCACACCCAAGCCCGGTTCGTGGCCCTCCCGGGGAGGATGGGCGCCTAATTAGGCAGCCAGAGCAACTTTAGAGTTGTCAGTTAATTTGAAAAAATTGCCCGGTTTAAGGAGGTCAGACACCTCCGCCCGCTTATCCGGCCTCACTGCCCCCGTCGAAACCAGTACAGCCCCGTATCGAGGAGGCTTCTTCCCACGCGGACGAACCGCGCGGGAAGGTCAGCCTGAAACTCTTGAAATTAGAAACGCCCGTAGGGGTCGCGGAGCTTATCCGGCTCCGGATATTCCTCGCCCTGCGTATCCACGGTGATGGACGCGATCTTCTGCTCGTCGAGCGGACGATCCTGCGCGTTGGTTTTGACGGCTGCGATCTGATCGACCACGTCCATGCCCTCGAGCACCTTGCCGAAGGCCGCGTACTGGCCGTCGAGGAACTCGCCGTCGGCGTGCATGATGAAGAACTGGCTTCCGGCGGAGTTCGGAGACTGCGCACGCGCCATGGACAGCACGCCGCGCTTATGCGAGAGGTTGTTCTTGACACCGTTGAGCTTGAACTCGCCCTTGATGCAGTAGCCGGGGCCGCCCATGCCGGTCCCGTCCGGGCAGCCGCCCTGGATCATGAAGC
>OIWQ01003904.1_pt1 | contig 12745 bp, 8 predicted proteins | sample 1587571 | NCBI WGS metagenome assembly OIWQ01 (sample SAMEA3888910, study PRJEB22519) | human gut metagenome | biome: human gut; feature: human-associated habitat; material: faeces | place: Denmark | collected 2010 | reverse complement strand
TTCTGCTTATATAATAAAGCTTTTTATTGAACTTGCACACAACTCAATACTATAAGTAGAATTAAAATCATAAATGTGACTTTTTGTTAAAAATCAGACTATATAAAAATAAAAAATGTATAAAGATACATCAGTTAATATTTATCAATAATATTTGTTGAACCATTTTTCACATTATGTATAATAGCTGTATTAAGGTTATTTCATTAATATATGTTAAATCATTTAAATGTAATCTATCTATTTATCCACTATAATAGTCTAATACTAAACTATATTTTTTTCAATATTTATTGAGCGTTTTTCATATATTTTATTAATTTCAGACCGCAATATGCAGCAATTGCAGACTATTTTATTGAATATTATAATGTAAGTGTCAAAAGTATAAATTTCGTTTGTGTTTGAACAAATAAGCGATTTACACTTATTTACACGTCGAACACTGAAAGCAGAATAAAACGGTGTAAATACGCCATTTTATGTAAGTTTGAGGTGTTCGAGAATTGCATGAATCGCATAGCAATAAAGCAATCTGGTTAGATCAGTAAGTGGCAAAATTCACTTTTGACACTCACATCATATTATAATCACTATTTTTATAATTGATATTTTTACTATCATCAATATAATTATTACACTTAAATTATATTGAACACAAAAGAAAAGAAAGCGGCTGCAAAGCAGACATTTATTTTTCTTGTGCCATTAACGAATGAATTGTCATGCAACGCATGACGTAATAGGTCGAATGCGCAGATACATGAGTAAACAACGAGTGAAGCATAACATATTATATAATAGTAAATCATCTAATAACTAAAGTTAAATAAATCAAAATTTTATAGTTTCATAGTGTGATAGCTCATATTGCTATTAGTTTAAGGTATGTGATATACAGTAAAGCATTATTAAATCAAAGTGTAATAGAATAATAAAACATTTATAATTGAACTATTTCATTTCACTTTCATCCTGGTCTTACTTTGAAAACAAAAAGTTGTAAAACATGCCATTTATGAAAGTTTAAGATATTAGAGAATTACGTAAATTATGCAACAATGACAATATATAAATCCAATCGCATCAGTTAGCAACAATTTTTCGCTATGACATTAATTATGTTTCACGTGAAACATAATTAATTATAATATTTTATATAATTTATAAATATATATATTCCAATAATCTTACAAAATACATGTATTCAAAATATAGTGATACATATTAAATTCGTATAATTTATAAACAATCAACTTGTCACATAAATATTAGTGTATTTTCAAAGATTATTAAACTAAGTACAAATGTATATTTTGACACCAAATAATATTCTTAAATATTTTTTACTAAAGCATTTTTTAATTTTAATTCCTATAATATGTTTCACGTGAAACAAAAAGACTGATATAATAAATATAAAATTTATCATATCAGTCTAAAAACATTTTTTATTTAATCAAATCATTATTCAGCAAACATTTTCAATTTAATTTAATTCTATTTATTAAACGCTTTCAATTTATTTCAACGTAATTATATCATTTTTTATAGCAAACACCGCTGCCTGTGTTCTATCAGAAACATCAATTTTCTTAAATATGTTAGAGATATGATTCTTAACTGTACGTTCACTTATATTTAAAACCGAAGCTATTTCTTTGTTTGACGAACCTGCAGCTATCATCCTTAACACTTCTATTTCCCTTCTTGTAAGCTCATTGGTTCTGTCTTTCATAATATCTCTTTCTGCAAGTCTAACATTTAGTAAAGGAACGAGGCTTGGTTCTATATATGTTTCACCCTTATATACTGTCATTATAGCTTTTTTTAAAGTATCAAAATCTGAATCCTTTAATATATATCCATCGCAGCCCTTATCCAGAGCTTTTATTAAATAATCTATTTCATTATGAATTGTAAGTATTATTACCTTACACTTCATCTTCTGGCTTTTTATAATATCAAGTACTTGAAGTCCATCAAGATTAGGCATATTTATATCAAGAAGAATAATATCAGGCTGTGTTTTATTAGCATAATTAAGGCATTCATATCCATCATCAGCCTCACTAACAACATTTATATTATCATCCATTTCCAACAATTGTTTCAGTCCTTCTCTGACCATTCTATGATCATCTGCTAACAATATATTAACAGGCATATTACAACCATCCCTTCTAATGATTAATAAAAGTTTTCCACACATTCCAACATTACGCTTATATGAGCAGTATCATGTTGTCCACAGTTTTAACTCCTATCATCATAATCTATTTTAATAATGTACAAAATAACAAGTTATACACAGATACAACGTTCTTAATTTCAAGTCAATATCAATATATTGGGATTTTAATTTTAAACTCTGCTCTGTCTCTGTCATATTCAATGCTTCCTTTAAGAAGTACTATTCTTTCATTTAACATTCTTATTCCGTATCCACTATTATTATTTTTAACCTTGCCTATTGAATTATAATCAAAACCACAGCCATCATCACGATAATCTATATATATATATTGCTCATCCGTGGATATATCTATGTATATATTAGAACAATCAGCATACTTATATGAATTACTAGATAGTTCATTTATAATTCTAAGACTCGATATACTTGCGATCTGTGATATATCATCACTACAATCAATAGTTGTGTGTATCATTATATTCTTATAGCTATCGTCTAATTTATCTATAAGATTAAGAAGTGCTTCATTAAAGCCTAGATCATCAAGTTCCATTGGTCTTAACTGATATATAATATTCCTAAGATCTTTAACGCTATCTTTTATTAATAACTTTGCATTATTTATTTCTATTTTAGCACGATTTACATCTTTATCTAATATCTGATTGATAAATTCTTCCTTATGTATAAGTGCAGTAAGATTCTGAACTACTGTATCATGAATATCTCTTGATATACGCTGTCTGTCTTCTTCTAATATCCACAATATCTCTGCATCAGATTCATTTAATTCACTTTCTGATTTATTATTATACACATTTTCACTATCTTCATCCGACGAATTGTTAATAACTTCTCTCATTTCATTAATTTTGTTAATAACTTCATCAAGATCAGATATTTTTTTCTTTTTCAAATTTTCAAGCGACTCTTTTTTATTACAAAGATTTTTATGTTCTTTTTCTATGTATTTGTCACAATTAGTTGATGTGAATAAATCCTGTGTTTTATCGCCCGAATTTAATACTTCATTCATCTTATTGCATATGGATTTAAGTTCCAACTCTATTGAATTGATTTCATATTTGTATTCATCAACATTTTTTTCAAGTTTTTTTATCTGATTAATTATATAATTAACAGCTTTATCAGACTGAATATCTTTCATAATATTTACTTCCTTTTTATTCCATATACAACGTATTCATATTTAATAAAATTTTAACCCATTTGATAATAAAAATAAAGCATTTTTTATCATGTTTTGACTACACATATATTAACCTCGCATATTTTGTCTGATAAAACCTAATCTATAAAATACAGTTGTAGCTAATAATGCAATTATTTCTATATACTAAACTTATATAATGATGTGAGTGTCATAAGTAAATTTTACAACTAACTTAATAGCTCTCTTAATATTACATTTTATAAAGATACTCTTAATAATAGCTTTTATAAAGATTGCCACTTTTTATCTTATAGACTATAATATTATGATATAATGAGCGCAAGAGAGCCAGAAAGCTGCTTGCAGATTTCTGGCGAACGGCGAATATGGTAGATAGAATACCAAATGAAATAATTGATTAAAGGAGTTAAAAGGTATGACTGCTAAAGAACTTATGAAACAATGTGAAGCTGAAGAGAAAGAATTGAAATTCAGGGAGTTTTCATCAGAAACAGCACTTGCTATAGGAATGGCGCTTATAGAAGAAGCAAAAAAACGTAACAATAAAATATGTATAGATATTGCAATAGCTGGAAGAAGATTGTTCCATTATTCCAGTGATGGTAATGCTGTAAGTAATGATATTATGATCGAGCGTAAGAAAAAGACGGCGATGCATACCGGACATAGTTCATTGTGGGCGCACTATATGCTTGAGGATTGTGGTATGAATATTAAAGAAAAGTGGGCATTAGAACCATCAGAGTATGCACAGGTGGGAGGTGCATTTCCAATAAGACTAGAGAATTGCCAGACAGCAATAGGCACAATAACATGTTCTGGTTTTAATCATGAACAGGATCATAGTATTATTATAGATGTTTGTAGAAAACTGAAAAAAGAAAATGTTTTGTAAATTAATTGATATTATTTATTTTCAGGAGGTATGAAGCTTATATGGGTAAGTATCATTTTATAATAATAGGTTCAGGCTGGCGTTCGCTTTATTATGTCAGAATAGCAAAAGCAATGCCGGATATATTATGTCTAGATGCAATGTACTGCCGTACACAGGAAAAAGCAGATAAGATGGCAGAAGAATTCGGTATACACACTACAACCTCTATAGAAGAGTGCGTAGGTTATAAACCGGATTTTGCTGTTGTAGCAGTAAATAAAGCAAGTATATGTGATGTATCAATAGAATGGATGGATAGAGGAATAACTGTTCTTTCTGAGACACCAGCAGCATTGGATATGGATTCGCTTAAAAAGTTATACAGATATCATATGTCAGATGATAAAACAGATAAGAAGCAGGTTGTTGCTGAACAATACAGAGAATATCCATATAATAAAGCACGGATTAAGCTTGTTAATAGTGGTGTACTTGGCGATATCAGTTGTCTGAATATATCCCTTGCACACGAATATCATGGTTTCAGTCTTATAAGAGCATATCTTGGTATAAAACCTGATGAAAACTACACAGTGTCAGGTAAAATATATGAATTTCCGACAACTCAGACACTTACGAGATATGACAAATTTACAGATGGCAGAACAGCGCCTAAAAAAAGATGTGTAGCAGCATTTGAGTTTGAGAGTGGAAAGGTTGCATGGTATGATTTTGACTCTGAGCAGTACCGCTCACCTATAAGAAAGAATATGATAAAGGTGCAGGGTGTCAGAGGAGAGCTTATTAACGATGAGCTGTATTATCTTGATGATAAAAATGAAGGACAGTATCAAAAGATTGTGACAGATGTGAATGTAACACACACTAAAGATACTAATCCTAACCTGTCTACCGTTTGTGAAATAGAGAAAATAATGTCCGGTGAAAATATACTGTATGAACCGGAATTAGGGCTGCGTGGCTTGTCGGAGGATGAAACAGCAATAGCGTCTCTTATGATAGGAACAGCAAAGTATAGCAGAGGTGAGGCAGAATCACCATATAGCATGGAAGATGCATTTGCAGACGCATATGCGGCAATATTGCTTGATGAAGCAGTAAGGACAGGTAATAAAATTGGTAGTTGTATTGAAAAATAATAGGTAATGAAGAGGCATTTCATATATCCTATACAATAATAGCATAATGCAAAATAAAAATAGAAAGTTAATTATAGAATAGAATGCAAAATAAATAAGAAAGGAACCATGAATAATATGCAGAACAAAATATTAAGAGTAGCTCTTATAGGCGTTGGAAATATGGGAAAGAAATATGCACAGATGATTGTATCAGGTGAAGTTGCAAACATGAAGCTGACAGCAGTAGTTATACGAAGAGATGAACTTATGGAGTGGGGTGAAGCACTTGTAAATGTTGATGGTGAGCATGTAAGAATATTTAGAAGTGCAGATGATATGTTTAAAGCAGAAGATGTAGATACATTATTTGAAGCAGTTATTATAGCAACTCCGCATAAAACACATGCTAAGCTTGCGGTACAGGCATTTTCACTGGGAAAGGATGTTTTGTGCGATAAACCGGCAGCATCAGATATAGGGGAAGCACTTACTATGAATGAGGCAGCTAAAAAGAGCGCAAGAATATATGGTATGGTATTTCATCAAAGATTATATCCTAAGTATATGAAGATTAAGAGTATGATTGATGCAGGTGAGCTGGGTAAGCTAAGAAGGGTGAATCTTATTAATTCAAGATATTTAAGAACATCATATTATCATCATTCTGGCGCCTGGAGAAGCAGCTTTGCTGGTGAAGGCGGCGGTGCACTTATTAACCAGGGACAGCATATACTTGATATGTTCCAGTATCTTTTTGGCATGCCGCAGAGAATGTTTGCGCTTATACCTTTTGGCAAATATAATGATTTTGCAGTAGATGATGAAGATACTATTATTATGGATTATGATGATGGCATGACAGCTTCATTTGTACTGACAACGGGAGAAGCGTGTCATGAAGAAAGACTTGAAATAATAGGAACAAAAGCAAAGCTGCTGCTTGAAGATAATACGCTTACTATAACAAGACATCAGGATGTAGAAGAATATATAAAAACTGAAATGGTTAATTCAAGGGAAAATATGCAATATACTAAGGAAACAATTGAGTTCCCAAAGACACCAGAGCCATATGTAGAACTGCTTGAAAGATTTGCCAGAGCTTCATTAGAACATGATGATACATATCTTGTAGCGAAAGGCGAGGAGGGGCTTAATTCACTGATGTTGTGCGCAGGAGCTTATTATTCAGCATGTAATGGTATTCAGGTTAAGCTTCCTGTTGCTTCAGAGGATTATAGCAGACTTATGGAAGAATTGATTACAAAGGAAAAGAACATAAAAAAATAATGCAAGAAGAATAATACAAGAAAGACAATAAAATAAAAGATAACAAAATAAAAATATAGTATAAAATGCTGCCACATAAAATGGCAGCATTTTAATTAGTGATTAATATTCAGAACTGCACCATCTTCCAGAAGCGCCACAAGGAAGAACGAGTCCGTTGGATGATACAGGAAGTCCTACTTCGTTTGAGCTGCAGTAACCGTCAAAGTTTTTAAGCTCTGTGCTTAACATATATGTAAGAACCGCTGGCTGAAGCCCTGTTGTATATGAGTTAATGAGGAAGAATAATGGTTCCTCAGAAAGAAGCTGTGCACATAACTTTACAAGTGGATGTATGGCTTCTTCTATTTTCCATATTTCGCCTTTAGGTCCTCTTCCATATGAAGGAGGGTCCATAATGATGGCATCGTAGTGATTGCCACGTCTTATTTCTCTCTCAACGAACTTAACACAATCATCAACTATCCAGCGGATAGGTTTGTCAATAAGACCGGAGGATGTGGCATTTTCCTTAGCCCATGCAATGATACCTTTAGATGCATCAACGTGTGTTACATGTGCCCCGGCTGCAGCGCATGCAAGAGTTGCACCACCGGTATATGCAAAAAGATTAAGAACCTTTATCTGTCTACTGGCATCTTTTTCCTTAGCTTTCTTTATTATGCTTGAAAACCAGTCCCAGTTAGCAGCCTGCTCTGGAAATATACCTGTATGCTTGAAGCTGAAAGGTTTTAAGTTAAAAGTAAGAGGCACATCAAGAGAAGGACTCTGATAGTTAATAGTCCAGCTCTGTGGAAGATCAAAGAACTCCCATTCACCGCCGCCTTTTGAGCTTCTGTGATAATGACCATTCATGTGTTTCCATCTTTTATCGTTTTTAGGGGTATCCCATATGACCTGTGGGTCTGGACGTACAAGGATATAATCTCCCCATCGTTCAAGTTTTTCACCACATGATGTATCTATAACTTCATAGTCTTTCCAGTTATCTGCAATAAACATATATTGTGTAATCCTTTCTTTATTATATGTGATATGAGCATAAAAGTGGGATGATAATCCTACGATATGCTAATATTAGGTAGGGTGCTATGTGCCAGTGACACATGTTTAGCACGGACCGAAGCGTAGCGTAGACGTTGGAGTGCGTAGCACAGAACAATCCATAGATATCAAAGTTGGTGGCTTTTGCCCCCGACATCATACTTATATAAGTATATAACATTCCATATGATAAGGGCAAGGAAATGTTTTTGTTAGAGGTATGCAGGCATTTTTATGTACACCTTGTTATTTTCAGAGTCAGTTGCAATATGCAGGATATAGTTCTTTACAGTGACATATTGTTAAGATAAATTTTATTGAAAAATCCATATTTTTACTGTAACATATAACAGATAAAAAATATAAATTGTGATATGGTATTAGTGTTAAAAGTAACTATTGATAATTACATTATGTATATAAGGAAAGGAAAATGCACATTTGAAAAATATATCTTTTAAAACAGCAAAGAACGATATTATAGCAGGTATTATTGTGGCACTTGTATCTATTCCTATATCTATGGGGTATGCACAGATAGCGGGATTGCCAGCGGCGTATGGGTTATATGGTTCATTACTTCCTGTACTGGTGTATGCATTTACAACAAGTTCACCACAGTTTGTGTTTGGTGTAGATGCCACTCCTGCAGTGCTGGTTGGAGGGACACTTGCAGCACTTGGAGTAACAACAGGTTCAGATGAAGCGATGCGGCTTGTACCAGCTATAACGCTTGTAGTTGCAGCATGGCTTTTAATATTCAGCCTTATAAAAGCTGGCAGAATAGTGAACTACATATCCACCCCGGTCATGGGCGGTTTCATAAGTGGGATAGGAATTACTATTATACTTATGCAGGTGCCTAAGCTGTTTGGAGGCACGGCAGGTACAGGCGAGCTTATAGAGCTTATTCTGCATATAACAGACCAGTTGAAATATTTTAATGTATTGTCGGCAGTTCTGGGATTCGGAACAGTTGTGATTATTCTTGTCTGTAAAAAATATATGCCGAAGTTTCCAATGTCGGTTGTACTTATGGTACTTGGAGCTATGGCAACAGCATTTTTACATATAGACAGGTTCGGTGTAAAACATCTTCCACATGTAGATGCGGGATTTCCGAAGCTTTCTATTCCGGATGTTACATTACTTCGCGATAATACATCAGAGATAGTTGTTCTAGGACTTACATGTGCACTTGTTATTATGGCACAGACTTTGCTGGCAACGAACAATTATGCAAACAGATATGGTTATAAGGTTGACAATAACAGAGAAGTTCTTGCATATTCTCTTGCAAATGTGGCATCGGCAGTATCAGGAAGCTGTCCACTGAATGGAAGTGTGTCAAGAACAGGCATTGCAGACCAGTTTGGATGTAAGACACAGCTTATGTCAGTGACAGCAGCAGTAACCATGCTTGTTGTTGTTTTGTTTGCAACACCGCTTCTTGAATATCTTCCTGTACCAATACTTACTGGTATCGTTGTGGCAGCACTTATAGGTATAGTGGAGTACAAGCTGGCAGATAAGTTAAGAAAGGTTAACAGAGCTGAGTTTTTCATTTTTCTTGCTGCTATGTTCGGAGTGCTTTTATTCGGAACAATATATGGTGTAATAATAGGTGTTATTCTTTCGTTTATAGCAGTGGTTATAAGAGCGGTTGTTCCACCAAGATCACTTCTTGGATGTATACCAGGTCATGAAGGCTTCTATAATCTTAACCGTAACAGGAATGCGCTTGAGATACAACATGTTGTGATGTACAGATTCAGCGGCAATCTTTTCTTTGCAAATGTGTCTACATTTTTACAGGATATAGAAAATGCGATAAAAGATGATACAAAAGTTGTTATAGTTGATGCAAGTGGTATAGGAAGCATAGACATAACAGCAGCCGACAGACTTGTTTCGTTTAATAAGATTCTTAAAGATAAAGGCCTACGTTTTTATATAACAGAGCATGTTGGTAATGTTAACGATCAGCTAAGAAAGCTAGGTGCTGGATGTCTTGTGGAAGAGGGTGTCACACGAAGAACTATATCACTTGCGTTAAGAGATGCTGGCGTTGACAGACCTTATCCACTTACAGGTACACTAGAACAGACAGCGGCACATAATGATTTTATAGAGGACAATGAAAGACTTGCAGAGATAGAGTGGGCATTTGGCGAGGATGCATCGGAATGGCTTGATAAGTTTGCAGTGCAGATGACAGATGATATCACACATATGGATGAAAATAATGAGCATATTCCGGATAATGTACTTGCAGAGGCTGAAAGTAAGAATACATGGGGACGTATTGGTCTGTTTGATGAGGATGAGCTTCTTGAGAGAGTTGAGATGCATTTATCAGAGCTTACACAAAACAATAGCAATGCAGAAGAGTTAGAAGAAAGAATCGAAGAGCGAAGATTAAGACTTGAGGCAAAGATTGCAAAGCTTAATCCGGATGCACTTGCACACCTAAGACAGCACAGAAGAGAGGTTATGCTGCATTTTAAGGAGAATAATCCTGAGGCATATAAGCATATGATGGAACGCAGAATGGAGCATATAAGTAAGCTTGAGAAGGAAAATCCGGAGCTGGCTGCCAAGATGAAGAAACTGTATAAGCTGGATGATATTGCAGGTGATTACAGTAGTGTTAAAGAAAGGTAATTGTTGTGAATATATTAAATGTAGAAAAAGTGAGTAAAACATTTGGCGAGAAGGTACTACTTGATAAGGTTACACTTGGAATAAACAAGGGTGATAAGGTGGGTGTCATAGGTGTCAATGGTACTGGAAAGTCAACATTGCTTAAGATAATAGCTGGTATTGAAGAGCCTGATGAAGGAAATGTTATAAAGGGAAGGAATGTTACAGTAACATACCTTGCACAGTCACCTGACCATGCGAAGGATGAGACGGTTCTTTCCTATGTGCTGAGAGGAAAAGCTAATGCCAGTGAGGCCAAGGCAAAGGAGATTCTTAACAAGCTTGGGATAGGAGCATTTGATGCTTCTATGGATATGCTTTCAGGAGGACAGAAGAAAAGAGTGGCGCTTGCAAAGGCATTGGTTGAACCTACAGAGGTGCTTATACTTGATGAGCCGACTAACCATCTTGATAATGATATGGTTGTGTGGCTTGAGCAGTATATAAAGGCTTTCAAGGGCGAACTTCTTATGGTAACGCATGACAGGTATTTCCTTGACAATGTAACTAACAAGATAGTTGAGATAGACCATGCGGCGCTTTATAGTTATGATTCCAACTATTCCGGCTTTCTTGAATTAAAGACTGAAAGAGAACAGATGGAAAGAGCTACAGAGGCTAAAAGACAGAACACATTAAGAAGAGAACTTGAGTGGATAAGAAGAGGATGCCAGGCGCGTTCAACAAAACAGCAGGCAAGAATAGACCGTTTTGAGGATATGAAGGAAGCTTCACGTGAGGCAAGGGCTAAATTTGACAAGAGCCTTATGGATATGAGCTCTGTAAGCAGAAGATTAGGCAAAAAGACGATAGAGCTTAACAACATAACTAAAGCATATGACGGTCATACTTATATCAATAATTTTTCATACATTTTTCTAAGAGATGACCGTATAGGTATAATAGGAAGCAATGGATGTGGTAAGTCAACACTTATGAAGATAATAACAGGACAGATACAGCCTGATAGTGGAAGCGTTGAGATAGGTGACACTGTACATATAGGTTATTTTATGCAGGAAAATGAACCGCTGGATGAGAATCAGACAGTGCTTGAGTTTGTAAGAAGTATAGGCGAGTATGTGCAGACAGTAGATGGCAAGGCAACAGCAAGCCAGATGTGTGAAAAGTTTCTCTTTTCACCAAAACAGCAGTGGACACCAATAAGAAAGCTGTCCGGAGGAGAAAAGAGAAGACTGTATCTTTTAAGTGTGCTTATGAGTGCGCCTAATGTACTTATACTTGATGAGCCTACCAATGATCTTGATATTGAAACGCTTGAAGTACTTGAGGATTATCTGGATGGATTTGCAGGGATTATCATAACAGTTTCACATGACAGATACTTTCTTGACAGAACGGTTGATAGAATATTTGCATTTGAGGCAGGAGGTCACCTTACACAGTATGAAGGAGGCTATTCAGACTACAAAGAAAAATGCGTTTCTTCTATATATAATGTGCCAGGAAATGGAATATCGAAAGGTACAGCATTATCAGGTAATGGTCTGGTATCAGGCAGCGGTGTGGCAGCAGGAAGTAACGGTGATAAATCAGCAGATGGTACACAGAAGGTTACAGCGGGCAATAAGACACTTACAAGTAAGGAATATAATAAATCAAGAAGTGAGCGCCTTAAGTTTACTTACAAGGAACAGAAAGAATATGAGAGTATTGATGATGATATAGCTGCATTAGAAAGCGATATAGAAAGAATAGACAGTGAAATGGCTAAGTGTGCAACTGACTATGGTAAGTTAAATGACCTGTCTAAGGAAAAGGCTGAAAAAGAAAAACAGCTTGAGGAAAAGATGGACAGGTGGGTATATCTTAACGACCTTGCGGAAAGAATAGCAAACCAGTAAAGATGTGTGCAAACAAAGCAGAAATGTTTATAAATATTCATCAAATAATGCATATTTGTGGATAAATAATAACAAAAATGGATAATAATTAAACCAGAGAAATATTATAGAATTGTACTTAAAAAAATACAATAAAATAATATTTTTCTGGTTGATTTTATATTAAGTGTAGTGTATATTAATACTTGCTGTGACATTGATAGCGTAGAAGCGTGAGGTTGCTGCTCATAAGAGCAGGTTTTCCGTGGAGCGAATGTCAAGGCCGGTAAGAGACCGGCGAAGAATCTGGCGACAAGTCACTGTACCTAATATCATCTGCAAGATGCAGAAATGACACGTTGGTAATCGGGATAATCCAACAGGTGATTCTCGATACACGTGGGAGTGTGTACAGTCACCGCTTGTCGTACTTAAACAATAAAGTGCGAAGGA
>OIWQ01003902.1_pt1 | contig 12750 bp, 10 predicted proteins | sample 1587571 | NCBI WGS metagenome assembly OIWQ01 (sample SAMEA3888910, study PRJEB22519) | human gut metagenome | biome: human gut; feature: human-associated habitat; material: faeces | place: Denmark | collected 2010 | reverse complement strand
TGGCATTCCACATTGCTGGTTCTATGGCATTCAAGGATGCTATGGCTAAGGCAGCACCTGCCCTTCTTGAGCCTATCATGAAGGTTGAGGTTACTATGCCAGAAGAATACATGGGTGATGTAATCGGTGATATCAACTCACGTAGAGGACGTATTGAGGGTATGGAAGATATCTCAGGTGGTAAGATGATTAAAGCATTCGTTCCACTTGCTGAGATGTTCGGATATGCTACTGACCTTCGTTCTAAGACACAGGGTCGTGGTAACTACTCTATGTTCTTTGATAAGTATGAGCAGGCTCCAAAGTCTGTTCAGGATAAGGTTATTTCTGATAGAAATAAGTAATAACTATAAAAATATAGTTGAAATATTTCACTAAATGAAATATAATAAATATCAGCTATGACAAAGCCCGAGGGGGATACCCCTCAGGGCAATCTAAATATTTTTAGGAGGATTTTAAACAATGGCAAAGGCTAAATTTGAGAGAACAAAACCACATTGTAACATTGGTACAATCGGACACGTAGATCACGGTAAGACTACATTAACAGCTGCTATCACAAAGACTCTTCATGAGAGACTTGGTACAGGTGAGGCTGTTGCATTCGAGAATATTGATAAGGCACCAGAGGAAAGAGAAAGAGGTATCACTATCTCTACAGCTCACGTTGAGTATGAGACAGAGAAGAGACACTATGCACACGTTGACTGTCCAGGACATGCTGATTATGTAAAGAACATGATCACAGGTGCTGCTCAGATGGATGCAGGTATCCTTGTTGTTGCTGCTACTGATGGTGTTATGGCTCAGACAAGAGAGCATATCCTTCTTGCTCGTCAGGTTGGTGTTCCTTACATCGTTGTATTCATGAACAAGTGTGATATGGTTGATGATCCAGAACTTCTTGAATTAGTAGATATGGAAATCAGAGAACTTCTTAACGAGTACGGATTCCCAGGAGATGATACTCCAATCATCCAGGGTTCAGCTCTTAAGGCTCTTGAAGATCCTAACAGCGAATGGGGAGATAAGATCCTTGAGCTTATGCATACTATTGATGAGTATGTTCCAGATCCAGAAAGAGATACAGATAAGCCATTCCTTATGCCTGTAGAGGACGTATTCTCTATCACAGGACGTGGTACTGTTGCTACTGGTAGAGTAGAGAGAGGTGTTCTCCACGTTAATGAGGAAGTTGAAATCGTTGGTATCCACGAAGATATCCGTAAGGTAGTTGTAACTGGTATCGAGATGTTTAGAAAGCTTCTTGATGAGGCTCAGCCAGGTGATAACATTGGTGCACTTCTTAGAGGTGTTCAGAGAGACGAAATCCAGAGAGGACAGGTTCTCTGCAAGCCAGGTTCAATCACACCACACCACAAGTTTACAGCTCAGGTTTACGTATTAACAAAGGACGAGGGTGGACGTCATACTCCATTCTTCAACAACTACAGACCACAGTTCTACTTCAGAACAACTGATGTAACTGGTGTTTGTGAGCTTCCAGCTGGTACAGAAATGTGCATGCCTGGTGATAACGTAGAGATGACAGTTGAACTTATCCATAACGTAGCTATGGAGCAGGGTCTTCGTTTCGCTATCCGTGAGGGTGGTAGAACAGTTGGTTCTGGTGCTGTTGCTACAATCATTGAGTAATTGTTATTAATACAGTTCTTTCAAGGGTTTCCGAGGTTATCGGAAACCCTTTTTTGCGCGAGCAGCTCCTTGAGAAGTCATGGGCAGTTAGCAGTCGTGCTCGCGAAGTAATGAGCTAGAATATGATAAAAAGAGGAGTACAACATGCTATACATAATGCGTCATGGCAGGACGGACTGGAATGTACGTCATAAATTGCAGGGAAGAACAGATATACCGCTTAATGATGAAGGCAGAATGATGGCGGCAGAGGCTGGGAAACAGTATTCAGATATACATTTTGACATATGTTACTCATCTCCTTTAGAAAGAGCAAAAGAAACGGCAGAGATTTTCCTGAAGGGAAGAAATGTTCCTGTGTATACAGATGACAGACTTGTTGAGATGGGATTTGGAGTATATGAAGGAATAGAGAATTCATTTGCTATAGATGACTGTCCAATTAATACTCTTTTTAAGAAGCCTGAGAAGTATGTTACAGTTGAAGGTGGAGAAAGCTTTGAAGAACTTTTTGCAAGGACAGGGGAGTTTATAGACAATGTAGTTATGCCACAGGTAAATAGTGGCAAAGATATACTGATTGTTGGTCATGGTGCCATGAACTGCAGTATTATAGCAAAATTCAGAGGAACACCACTGGATAAATTCTGGGATGGAATGACTGATAATTGTCAGGTGGTAAGGCTTATATAATATTATAAAACACAATTTTACGATTTATTCAGACCAAATCATGCTTGGTTTCGTATATAAGTATAGAAGTTAATAAATGAGACTTTGACTTACAACGGAAGGTTAGGATGGTGATTGGGATGAGTAGGAGAGATAGCAGGAGAAAATACAAAAAAAGAGGAAAAAGGAAGAATCAAATATTCCTTGTAATGATGACTATACTGGCATGTACGGTAGCAATTGTATTAACAGTCAAGATGAATAATAAGAATGTCAGCAAAGGTATAGCAGTAGGTGCAGAATATACAGCAATTAAGAGCGATGGTAATGTGACGGAGGAACAGCTTTCTGTAAGTGAAGAGACTGTAAATGATTTACCAGATGTATACAGAATAGAATGCTATGAATCGCTTAATCAGAATCCAGAGCTGCCAACGGGATGCGAGATTACATCGTTAACATCCGTACTAAATTATTACGGCTGTAATGTTGATAAAACAACTATGTCGGATGAATATCTTAAGAAAGGCAATGGCAGCTTCTACGAAATGTTTCTTGGTAATCCAAGGGATAACACAAGTTATGGATGTATGTCACAGCCAATTGTTAATGCAGCTAATAAATATTTCAAAGTTAATAATATGTCAGCAGTTGCAAAGAATATCAGCGGAACAGATTTTAAAGAGATTCTTGGTATGGTTGCTCAGGGTGACCCGATAGTAATATGGAATACAATAGATATGAGACAGCCATATGAATCTAAGACATTTGTATTTAATGGGAAAGAATATACATGGATGTCTCCAGAACATTGTGTTGTAATTACGGGATATGATCTTAATAAGAATATTGTTTATATAATGGATCCTATGGAAGGTAATATAACAAGGAATCTTGAGACATTTCAATCAAGATATGAAGCGATGCACAGCCAGGCTGTCTATATTATAGAATAATTAAGGGAGGGCAATATTGTCCTCCCTTTAGTCATGTTATTGGTTTGGTTAAATATTGTGCCTTGCATTAAGCTTCTTGGCACAATGTATGAATGCAGGGAACAAAAATGCATCAGCAGCAATCCATGCGATTGGTGAGGCAAGGCATGCACCCATGAATCCAATACTTGGAATAAGTATGATGGCTGCAAACGCACGGCCAATCATCTCTAAGATACCAGCTGATATTGCAAATACGGAGAAGCCCATACCTTGTATGCAGAAGCGGACCACGTTAACACCTGTAAGTGGAATGTAGAAGCATGCAGATGCAAGTATGAACTGTCTTGTAAGAGCAATTATGGTTGTCTCTGATGCATTAACGAATAATAATGCAATATAATCTGTAGTGAAATACAGTGCAATAAGAGAAAGAACACTGTATACTGAACCGATTATCATAGCGGAGCGTACGCCCTGACCAAGTCTTTTAATCTTGGCAGCTCCAACATTCTGTCCGGCATAGGTTGCCATGGTTGAGCCGAGTGCATCAAATGGACAACAGGTAAAGTTGAACATCTTAGAACCGGCAGTCATTGCGGCTACATATGTTGAACCAAGTGTATTGACAGCAGCCTGAAGGATTGTACTTCCGATGGCTGTTATTGAATACTGGAGTCCCATAGGAACACCGTTCATACACAGGTTGGTGATGAATCTTCTATCAAGTACCCTTTCTGATTTGTCACCTTTTAAGATGTCATATTTCTTATACATATATATAAGGCAGGTAAGTCCCGAAATTAACTGTGATGTTACAGTTGCCCAGCCAGCTCCGGCAACACCCATCTTACATACAAGAATAAGAAAGAAATCAAGTACTACATTTATTATTGAAGAAAGCACAAGGAAAACTACAGGTGTCTTACTATCGCCAAGCGAACGGATAACACTGGACACCATGTTGTACAGGAATACAGTTGGGATTCCTATGAATATAACTACTATGTAATTATAGGCATGGTCAATAATATCTGCCGGTGTATTCATGATAATAAGTATCCTGCGGCAGAATATTACGGATGCAAGCGTAAGCACTATGGCAAACACAATACTGCAGATATATCCGTTAAATACATATTTTCTAAGGTCAGCAGGCTTCTTTGCACCAAAGCATTGGGCAACCGGAATCACGAATCCGTTACAGACTCCCATACAGAAACCGATTATCATGAAGTTGATAGAACCTGTTGCTCCAACTCCGGCAAGAGCTTCAACACCGAGAGTTTTACCAACGATTATTGTGTCAACAAGGTTGTAGAACTGCTGAAACAGCATTCCGAACAGCATTGGAACTGCAAATCCAAGAATATGCTTGGAAGGCGAACCATTTGTCATGTCTTTTACCATAGGATTTCCTCACTTTCGTATATTTATAAAGCCAAATGATTATACTATATTTTTACAAACTGTCAAACTGATTTTGCACGAATTTGAATTAATTTAACGAATTATTGTCTTAATATGAAATGTCTGTTAAAATGCATAGGTAATATTTATGCGGAGGCAGATATGAAGAAAACTTTTGATGTTAAGAGACTTACAACGCTGGCATTGCTTACAACAATAGCACTGACAATATTTGTTGTGGAATCAGCGATACCTACGCTTGTTCCAATACCGGGAGTTAAGTTAGGGCTTGCCAATATAGTCACACTTTTTGTATTAAAAAGGTATAAATTCAGTGATGCAGCTATTGTGCTGGCTATGAGAATTATACTGGCTACAATATTTACAGGGCAGGCAGTATCATTTATATATAGTGTAAGTGGTGGATTTTTATGTCTTATTGTGATGGCAGCTGTTAATAAATTGCTTAGGGGACAGTATATATTCCTTACAGGTATAATTGGCGCGGTGTCGCACAATGCAGGTCAGATTCTTGCTGCATTTTTCATACTCAGATTGTCAGGTATATTTGCGTACATGCCGTTCCTTGTGATAAGCGGTGTTATAACAGGTCTGTTTACGGGCCTTGTGTGCTTCTTTGCAGACAAATATATTCCTAAAAAATATACTATGTAGCAGATGGAGGAGATTGTGAAAAAAAGAGTTATTGCAGTGGTGGCTGTGATTGTCCTGCTTGTCGGGGCAAGTGTGGCTTCTATTATATATATGAAATCAGGAAAGAATGACGGTAGAAAGACTGCTTATATATACAGAGATAACGAATTGTTAAGAACTGTTTCGTTAGATGATGTTAAGAATCCGTACACGTTCAGGATTGAATACGGGGATGGAGAGTATAATGATATTCTTGTCGAGAATGGAAAGATTAGGATTGCTGATGCAAGCTGTCCGGATAAGCTGTGTGTGAACATGGGCTATATATCTGAGCCTTTAATGCCAATCACATGTCTGCCTAATCATCTTGTTATCAGAATTGTGAATGACGGCGAAGAATCGCCGTCACTCGATGGTGTTGTGTATTAATTATTTCATCCAGCGGCCAGAAGCACCACATGGAAGTACAAGTCCGTTACTTGAAACAGGAAGACCTACTTCCTGTGAATCACAGTGTCCGCCAAAGCTCTTAAGTTCTGTGCTTAACATATAAGTAAGAACGGCTGGCTGAAGACCTGTAGTGTATGAATTAATAAGGAAAAATAATGGTTCATCAGAAAGAAGCTGTGCACAAAGCTTAACAAGCGGGTGTATGGCTTCTTCTATTTTCCAGATTTCTCCTTTAGGACCACGTCCATATGAAGGTGGATCCATGATGATTGCGTCGTAATGGTTGCCTCTTCTTATCTCTCTTTCTACAAACTTTACGCAGTCATCAACTATCCAGCGGATAGGCTTGTCAATAAGTCCTGAAGACTGTGCATTTTCTTTAGCCCATGCGACTATACCCTTAGAAGCATCTACATGCGTAACATTAGCACCTGCGGCTGCACATGCAAGTGTTGCTCCACCAGTATAAGCAAACAGGTTAAGAACCTTTACAGGTTCGCTGCCACGCTTTTTCCTGGCATCAGAGATTATCTTTCCAAACCAGTCCCAGTTAGCAGCCTGCTCAGGGAATATTCCTGTGTGCTTGAAGCTGAATGGCTTTAAGTTGAATGTCAGCTCCTGTTCAAATGAAGGACTGTTGTAGTGAATCTGCCACTGCTGTGGAAGGTCAAAGAACTCCCATTCTCCGCCGCCCTTAGAACTTCTGTGGTAATGACCGTTCATATTCTTCCAGCCACGCTCTTTCTTAGGAGTGTCCCATATTACCTGTGGATCCGGGCGTACAAGAATATACTTACCCCAGCGTTCAAGTTTTTCGCCCTTAGAGGTATCTATTACTTCATAATCTTTCCAGTTGTCAGCTATAAACATAATTAAGTATCCTTTTCTATATAAAAATGTGTTGCAGTTTGGTACCGCATTTGTTATTAAATAATTATATACGAAAATATTAATAACTGCAATCGTGCAAAAATGTTTTGAACAGGCATGTTTTATGTTAATATATTTCTATCGAAATCTGATTAAGGGGCGTTGCATATTGAAAAATGTTGGTTTAAAGAATATACGGAAAGATATTGTATCAGGAATAATTGTTGCTCTTGTGTCAATTCCTATATCAATGGGATATGCACAGATTGCGGGACTGCCAGCGGTGTATGGTCTGTACTGCTCTATTCTGCCAGTGCTTATATATGGACTTGTGACATCTTCGCCACAGTTTGTGTTCGGAGTGGATGCAACTCCGGCGGCACTTGTCGGTGGAACACTTGCAACGCTTGGAATAGTGTCAGGATCTGAGGAGGCAAAGGCAGTAGTTCCGGCGATAACTTTGGTTGCAGCATTGTGGCTGCTGCTTTTCTTCTTTATCAAAGCAGGGCGTATTGTCAATTATATATCGACACCTGTAATGGGTGGATTTATAAGCGGTATTGGAGTTACAATAATTCTTATGCAGGCAGCAAAGCTTTTTGGTGGCAATGCTGGGACTGGCGAAGCGATACAGCTTGTTATGCATATAGCTGGCGAGTTTGATTCATTTAATCTGCTCTCGGCAGTGCTTGGAGTCGGAACAGTTGTGATTATTCTTGTTGCGAAGAAGTTCATTCCAAAGTTTCCGATGTCAGTACTTCTTATGGTACTTGGTGCACTTGCAACTGCAATTTTTCATATTGACAGATTCGGTGTTAAGCTTCTTCCACATGTTGATAAGGGGCTGCCGGGATTCTCACTTCCTGATATGTCAGTTGTGTTTAAGAATCCGTCAGATATAATACTTCTTGGACTTTCAGTGGCAGGTGTTGTCATGGCGCAGACATTGCTTGCAACTAATAATTATGCCAACAAATATGGCTATAAAGTAAGCAATAACAGAGAAATTCTGTCTTATGCGGCTGCAAATGCGGCTTCTGCTGTAATTGGCGGATGCCCTTTGAATGGAAGTGTGTCAAGAACAGGAATTGCAGACCAGTTTGGTTGTAAATCACAGGTTATGTCAATAACAGCTTCTCTGACAATGCTTCTTATAGTGCTTTTTGGAACACCGGTGCTTGAGTATCTTCCTGTACCAATACTTACAGGAATTGTTGTTGCAGCACTGATAGGGATTACTGAATTCGGGCTTGCAGTTAAATTATGGAAAACAGACCATACGGAGTTTGCAATATTTGTAGGAGCATTTTTAGGCGTTCTGTTATTCGGAACGATATACGGAGTTGTAATCGGTGTTATTCTTTCATTCATAGCTGTTATTGTCAAAGCGGTTGAACCACCAAGAGCATTTCTCGGAGTTATAACGGGACAGGAAGGGTTCTACAGTCTTAACAGATACCGTAATGTAAAGAAGATAAAAGGTGCGGTTATATACAGATTTAACGGTGCACTTTTCTTTGCAAATATTAATACATTTGTTGATGATATAGAAAAGAATCTTGATGATAATACTAAATGGGTAATTGTAGACGCCGGAGGTGTGGGTTCTATTGATGTGACGGCAGTTGACAGGCTTATGTCTTTATATAAGGCACTTGAAAAGAAAGGAATCAGATTCTATATTACAGAGCATGAACACACGCTTAATGACCAGTTAAGAGAGCTTGGTGCAGGCGAGTTTGTTGAAAAAGGTGTTGTAAGAAGAACTATTCCGCTTGCCCTAAGAGATGCAGGTCTTGACAGACCTTATCCTGTCGAGGAGGAGGAAGAAGAGCAGGCTGTTTCTGGCGAGGTACATGAGGACAATGAAAGACTTGCTGAGATTGAGTGGGCTTTTGGCGCAGATGCAGATGAATGGCTTGAGAAGATGGCAGCAGAGATGGCTGATGAGATTGGCAGTGTCAAGAAAGATGAGAAGAATGTTATTGTTGATGCTGAAAAGCATGCTGCATGGGGAAGAATCGGACTCTTTGATGAGAATGAACTGCTTGAGCGACTTGAGATGCATTTGTTTGACGATAAGAAATATCCGAATCTTGATATTGATGATATTGAGAAAAGAATTGATGAGCGCCGCGTGGTTGTTGAGAAGAAGCTGGCACAGATTAATCCTGATGCAATCCAGATGCTTAAGGAACACAGAAAACAGATACTTGACAGAATGAAGCTTCACAATCCGTATGCATATGAGCATATGATGGAGCAGAAGAAGAAACATTATGAACATCTGAAGAAGAAAGATCCGGAGCTTGCACAGAAGCTTAAGAATTTCTATAATCTTTCAGATGACGACAAATAATTGATATAACGGAGATAATTGTGAATATATTAAATGTTGAAAAGGTCAGCAAGACCTACGGAGAAAAGGAACTTTTTAATAATATAAGTCTGGGAATTAACAGTGGAGATAAGATTGGACTTATAGGGGTGAACGGAACCGGAAAGTCTACACTTTTAAAGATTATTGCAGGTGTTGAAGAACCGGATGAGGGACAGGTTGTCAAGGGCAAGGGGATTGAGCTTGCGTATCTTGCACAGACACCTCTGTATTATGAGAATGAAAATGTACTGGAATATGTTATGCGTGGAAAGCATGCGGACAGCCAGCCAAAAGCAAAAGAGATTCTTAACAAGCTTGGAATAACAAATCACGGTGCAATGATGAATATTTTATCAGGCGGTCAGAAGAAAAGAGCAGCGCTTGCAAGAACTTTGGTTGAGCCGGCAAGGCTTCTTATTCTTGACGAACCTACTAACCATCTTGATAATGACATGGTACTCTGGCTGGAACAATTTATTAAGAATTTCAAGGGAGAACTTATCATGGTTACTCATGACAGGTATTTCCTTGATAATGTCACAAATAGGATTGTTGAACTTGATAAAGCTTCCCTTTATAGCTACGATACGAATTATTCAGGCTTTCTTGAACTGAAGACCCAGCGTGAGGAGATGGAGAGGGCAACTGAGGCTAAGAGACAGAATATATTAAGGAAGGAACTCGCGTGGATAAGAAGAGGATGCCAGGCTCGTTCTACCAAGCAGCAGGCACGAATTGACAGATTCGAAGATATGAAGGAGGCTTCAAAGCAGGCGAGAGCAAGATTTGACAAGCAGCTTATGGATATGAATTCAGTCAGCAGCAGGCTTGGAAGAAAGACTGTTGAACTCCACAACATTTGCAAAAGCTTTGGAGAGAGGACAATAATTGACGATTTCACCTATATTTTTCTAAGAGATGACAGAATAGGTATTGTTGGTGATAACGGATGCGGCAAGTCTACGCTTATGAAGATTATAGCAGGCCAGCTTGAACCGGACAGCGGCAGTGTTGAGGTTGGAGAGACTGTAAGAATCGGATATTTCATGCAGGAGAACGAACCACTTGACGACAGCCTTACTGTGCTAGAGTTCGTAAGGAGCATAGGTGAATATGTTACGACGGCAGATGGAAAGGCAACAGCGTCACAGATGTGTGAGAAGTTTCTTTTTACACCGAAGCAGCAGTGGACGCCTATAAGCAAGCTGTCAGGTGGTGAGAAGAGGAGACTTTATCTGTTAAGTGTTCTTATGAGTGCACCAAATGTACTTATTCTCGATGAGCCTACCAACGACCTTGACATTGAAACTCTTGAGATACTTGAGGAGTATCTTGATGGATTTGCGGGTATTGTAATCACTGTTTCACATGACAGATATTTCCTTGACAGAGTTGTTGACAGGATATTTGCATTTGAGGCAGGAGGCCACCTTACACAGTACGAAGGCGGTTATACGGACTACAGGGATAAATGTGTTTCTTCTATATATAATGTGGAATCAAATGGAACATCTGATGCGCCCAAATCAAAGGCAGCAGGGCAAGTGAAGAAAGCATATAACAGTCATGAGGATAAGATTAAGTTCACATACATGGAACAGAAGGAATATGAGACTATAGATGATGATATAGAGAAGCTTGAAAATAGAGTTTCAGAACTTGATGACGAGATTGCAAAGAATGCAACTTCTTATTCTAAGCTTGCAGAACTTACTAAGGAAAAGGAAGATGTGGAAAGGCAGCTTGAAGAAAAGATGGAGCGATGGGAATATCTTAATGATCTTGCAGAAAAAATAGAGAAACAGAAACAGTAGTAAATATTAACAAAACAAGTGACATCAGAACAGATTATTTGGTTGAGCAAATCATATATTCATGGTATGATGATATATGATTTACTATATTAATCATATGAGGGAGGAAAAATTATGTTTTGTCCAAATTGCGGAACAAAGAACGAGGACGATGCACTATTCTGTGGAAACTGTGGAACACGCCTAGTGATAGATGTGCCTCAGGAGACACCGGTCCAGGAAAGTGTGGAAGAAGAGCCAGAGGAAACACCGGTACAGGAGAATGTGCCAGCAGAGCCAGAGGAAACACCGGTACAGGAGAGTGTGACAGCAGAGCCGGAAGTAACACCAGTACAGCAAAGTGTTCCAGTTCAGCCACAGCAGGCTTTTGGTCAACAGCCTGTACAGCCTACACAGTTTACAGGTCAGAATTCTGGTCAGCAGCCTGCCAATAATAAGCCTGCCAGATTCCCTAAGGGTATAATTGCAATTGTAGCTGCGGGAGTTGCTGTGATAGCTGCCATAATTATATTTGTATGTGTGGGAAAGAATGTGACAGATTATAAGAAAACTGCCAAGCAGTATGTTAAGGCGGTTGCAGAGTGCGAATGGAATGATGCGTATAGTCTTATTAATCTACCTGATGGGGAGTTCCTTACTAAGGAAGCATTTATTAATGTTCATGCAGATACGACTGGTGAGAAAGTTGAAAAGATGGCAGCAGATGACATTGTCTCAACATATAGCAAGATGCCTGGTAACAAGGCTGTTAAGGTCGGATATATAACAGATTCGGGAATGCAGTATAATGATGTGTATCTAACAGTAGCCAATAAGCACTATATGCTTTTCTTTAAGAAGTATAAAGTCAGCGCTGAGAATCTTGTAGTAAAGGATGTTACAATAAAGGTTCCAAAGGGACTTACATTATATATTAACGATGTTATTGTAGGCGATGGATATAAGTCGGATGCATCTAAGAATGGAAACGGCTCTTCTGATGAATATGTTATACCATATCTGTTCAATGGAAAGAATAATATTAAGGTAACTGGAGAATTTATAGAGGACTACACAACACAGCTTTATGCAGCACATGATGAAGATACATTTACTGTTGGAACATACAATGCAAAATATGTTAATTCGAAGCTTGAAGAACTTAAGACACAGGCAAGAACAGATGTGGATGCAATAATTAACGCTGTACAGGCAAAGAAAGATTATTCAGCTATAGCCGACAGGGTGTGTAAAGAAGAAAAGAAGAACATAGAGTCAGCTTATAAGAATATTTACGACAGCTACAATGACAAATACAAAACTGTATCCAATTTGAAGATTTCTAAATTCACAGCTTCTATCGCGGATACATCTTTCAGGGTGGATTCAGATGATGGATGCCCGGTGATTAAAGTTTCAATTAAACTAGGATATACATACAAGATACAGTACTCAGGAAGTGATAAAGCTAACGACAAGAATAATAACAATAATTCAGCTTACATATATTATAAATATGAAGATGGTAAGTGGAAGATTAATTCTATGTATCTTGGATTTGGATTTTATTAAAATACTGTTTTGACCGGGACTTATGTTCCGGTCAAACTTGTTCTGCATTGTACTAAAAAAAATACAATTTTTTCTGTTGATTTTATATAGAGAGTAGTGTATATTAATACTTGCTGTGACATTGATAGCTGTGAAGCGTGAGGTTGCTGCTTTAATAAAGCAGGTTTTCCGTGGAGCGAATGTCAATGCTGGAGATAATCTCCGGCGAAGAAACTGGCGACAAGTCACTGTACGAAAATCATCTGCAATCCGCAGAAATGACGCGCGTGGGTCGAATTATGAATGAGACTATATGATACGCGTGGGAGTGTGTACAGTCACCGCTTGTCGTACTTAAACAATAAAGTGCGAAGGA
>OIWQ01003849.1_pt1 | contig 12926 bp, 9 predicted proteins | sample 1587571 | NCBI WGS metagenome assembly OIWQ01 (sample SAMEA3888910, study PRJEB22519) | human gut metagenome | biome: human gut; feature: human-associated habitat; material: faeces | place: Denmark | collected 2010 | reverse complement strand
GATAAGTCAAAGGAAGCTTCTTCAACAAACATAAGGGATATGAGCAATAAGGAATGGGATAAACTCATAGAACATGTTGACAAATTTATTGATGAATTCAAAGAGGCTGTAGAGTATGAAAATGAAGTAAGCAAGGAAAATAAAGAAAAGTTTGAAGAAACTGCTAAGGATATTATAGAAACCTTAAATGATAACGAAATGACACGTAAAGAACTTACTAAAGAACAGGAACTTGCATTAACAGGAAGCACAAGTACAGGTGTAAGCAGTACGGATGGAGTAACAGAATGTGCTTCTGCTGAGGATATTGGCGATGCTAAGACGACATGGACAGTTACAGTGTTTACAGAGGATGGCATAACATGTACACAGTTTAAGGATGGCGTAAAAACAGAGCTTTGGAGAATGAGTTATAAACATAAGGGTGATTATGAAAAGATTACAGATTTTCTAAACAGCTTTGACAAAAATTCTGATTTAAAGTTTGCAAGCTCTAAAAGCTTCTGGGAAGATTTTCTTGATGGCAAAATAAGCGATGAAGAACTAAGAAAGCTATATTAGAGCGGTTGTGTTACGAAAGAATATAAAACACAACGAAATATAATATGTATGAGAAGCATAATATAATAAAAATAAATGGATGATAACGGGTTTTTCTGACGGATCCGCTTTCATCCATTTTTGTATTATTTATGATAATTTGCTCGTGATTGCCAGGTAAAACTAAAAAGTATTAACAGATAATCACCTATTGACATAGTAGGCGAATAGGTATATTATTTTGTTACGCTTTATTGAGAATAATTTACATTATATCTGTTCAGTTTAATATTAAGGAATGTATATAATTATTAGTCTTAAGTAAAAGTTACTATATGTAGAAAGGAATATTTAGTTATGGTTATTTCTTCTAAAGGCAGATATGCCTTGAGAGTTATGGTATATCTGGCGGTTAATCACAGCGATGATTATATTCCTCTTAAAGAAATATCACAGAAGGAGGATTTGTCGCAGAAGTATCTTGAAACAATCACCAGAATGTTATCTAAAGCTCATCTTATAGAAGCAGCAAGTGGACATGGCGGTGGCTACAGACTTACAAGGAATCCTTCAGAGTATTCGATAAGTGAAATACTTAATCTTACTGAGGGGTCGCTTGCACCAGTTGCCTGTCTTAAGGATGAACAGAATACATGTGAACGTTCAAGTGCATGTTATACACTTCCTATATGGGAAGGGCTTGCTAAGCTGATTAATGATTATTTTGACAATATGACACTTGAAGATGTAGCAAAGGTTGCCATCAGGGAACAAAATGATGTTACAGAGGCTGTAAGCAAATAATTATCAGGTTGTAAATATTATAAGTAAAACATGAATGGTTAAGATAAGAAAGGAAACTATATTATGTCAGACAAGAATTTATTAAATATAAAAGATTTATATGTAGATGTAGAGGATAAGGAGATTCTTCATGGAGTTAATCTTTCTGTTGGAAAGGGAGAAACTCATGTACTTATGGGTCCTAACGGAACAGGTAAATCAACACTTGGGTATGCAATTATGGGTAATCCAAGATATACAGTAAAAAAAGGTGAGATATGGTTTGATGGAAAGAATATAACTAACGAAGCTGTTAATGAACGTTCTAAAGATGGAATATTCTTATCTTTCCAGAATCCTCTTGAGGTTCCAGGTGTAACTTTAAGCTCATTTATAAGAAATGCGCTTGAATTAAAGACTGGTAAGAGAACACGTTTTATGGAATTTAAGAAAGAACTTGAAAAGACTATGGAGCTTCTTAATATGGATAAGTCTTATGCCGAAAGAGATCTTAATGTTGGTTTCTCAGGTGGTGAGAAGAAGAAGGCTGAAATATTACAGCTTCTTATGTTAAAGCCATCGCTTGCAATTCTTGATGAAACAGACTCAGGACTTGATGTAGATGCTGTAAGAACAGTTTCAGCAGGTATCGAGGAATACCAGAAGAGATGTGACGGAAGTCTTCTTATCATCACACACAGCACTAAGATTCTTGAATCTTTATCGGTTGATTATACACACGTTATGATAGAAGGTAAGATAATAAGTACAGGCGATGCTGCATTAGTTGACAAGATTAACACAGAAGGTTTCGCAGAGTACGAAAACTAATACGCAGCGCGTGCAGTTGCAGTTGTTTAACTGCTGATGGATATATATGAAATGTTAAAGAAAAAGAGAGGAGTTCCTTAAAACTATGAAAGAGAAAACATATGTTCAGGACATAGAAAGGAATATATATGATTTCAAGGATGAGGAAAAGGATGCATACCGAATCAATGCAGGTCTTACACCAGAGATAGTTGAGAAGCTTTCAAAGGAAAAGAATGATCCAGCGTGGATGCAGAATTTCCGTCTTGAATCATTACAGATATATAACAATATGCAGGTTCCTGACTGGGGTCCATCAATAGAAGGGCTTAATATGGATAACATTGTTACGTATGTAAGACCTAATACTAATATGAAGACAAAGTGGTCAGATGTTCCTGATGATATCAAGAATACATTTGAAAGACTTGGTATACCACAGGCAGAAAGAAAGTCACTTGCCGGTGTCGGGGCACAGTATGACTCAGAGCTTGTATACCACAATGTAAGGGAAGATGTTGCAAAGCTTGGTGTTGTATACACAGACATGGAGAGCGCACTTAAGGGTGAATATGCCGATATGGTGCGTACACACTTTATGAAGCTTGTCAAGCCAAACGACCATAAGTTTGCAGCTCTTCACGGTGCAGTATGGTCAGGTGGTTCATTTGTATATGTTCCAAAGGGAGTATCGGTTGAGATACCACTTCAGTCATACTTCAGACTTAATGCTCCGGGAGCAGGACAGTTTGAGCATACACTTATTATAGTAGATGAGGGAGCGGATCTTCACTTTATCGAGGGATGTTCAGCACCTAAGTATAATGTAGCTAATCTTCACGCAGGCTGTGTTGAGCTTTTTGTTGGAAAGAATGCAAAGCTCAGATATTCAACTATAGAGAACTGGTCTAAGAATATGTATAACCTTAACACTAAGAGAGCTATTGTAGAAGAAGGTGGAACAATAGAGTGGGTATCTGGATCATTTGGTTCACATGTTTCTTATCTTTATCCTATGAGTATTCTTAAGGGAGAAGGCTCAAGAATGGAATTCACAGGAATAACATTTGCAGGTAAGGGGCAGAATCTTGATACGGGTGCAAAGGTGGTTCATGCGGCTAAGAACACAAGCTCTTATATCAATACAAAATCTATATCAAAGGATGGCGGTATAAGTACCTTCAGATCATCGGTAGTTGTAAACAAGCAGGCAGAAAATGCTAAAGCAGCAGTTTCATGTCAGTCACTTATGCTTGATTCGATATCACGTTCAGATACTATACCGGCTATGGATATCAGAACAAGAAAAGCAAATGTAGGCCATGAGGCACAGATAGGAAGTATAAGTGATGAGGCTGTATTCTACCTAATGTCACGTGGTATGACAGAGGAGGATGCAAGGGCATGTATCGTAAGTGGCTTTGCTGATAATGTATCTAAGGAACTTCCTCTTGAGTATGCTATTGAGATGAACAATCTTATAAGACTTGAGATGAAGGGGAGTATCGGTTAATTGATATATAAATATGTGTGATATCCGGATATACACAGGAATGGAGAGTAAGATGAGTAATATTAGTGAATTAAAGATAAATGCGCTTCCATCTAAGACATGGTACTGGCTTAATCTGAATGATACAAGGGTGGCATGGGATAGTAAGACTGTTCCATGTAATATTGAAACAGATGGATATGCCGATGCATTTTATGATGCACAGAGTAATGATTATGCAGATATCAGTGCAGCAGTAAAAACAGGCGCTACAGATGCCGCTGATGTTTTATTTGCAGATGAAAATATCACATCTTTAGTGATAAATGCAGATAAGAAAGCAGACAATAAAGTGATATACCTTAATATAGATGATTCTGTTGCTGTAGAAAACAAAGTGAATCAGGCAGGAAAGCTTGTTGTTAATGTAGAGGATAATGTAACATTTACAATAATAGAAACATTTACAGGTTCAGAGGAAGTGGCTGGTAATACAGCATTCAGAACTCTTATAGATGCTGGAAAAAACAGTCATGTAAAGCTTGTACAGGTGTTCTTACAGCCAAAGGAGCAGGATGTGCTTTGCGATGTTGGAAGCAGGTGTGCAGATGAAGCAGGTTTTAAGCTTGTACAGCTGTTTCTTGGAGAAGGCAGTCTTTATGATGGCATACGAACAGATCTTAATGGAAATAAGTCGGATTTTATGTGTGATATAGGATATTTTGGCGTTGCTAAACAGAATATTGACATAAATCTTATAGTTAACCACATTGGTAAGAAGACAAACTGCGGGATAAGCGTTGATGGAGCACTAAAGGATGCTGCTAAAAAGGTATTTAAGGGAACTATTGACTTTAAGAATGGTTCGTCTGGTTCTACAGGTGCTGAAACTGAAAATGTGTTATTGCTGGGTGAAGATGTTGTAAATAAGACTATTCCTGTTATTCTTTGCGCAGAGGAGGATGTCAATGGCTCACATGGTGCAACTATTGGTGAGCTTGATCCACAAACCTTATTCTATTTTGCAGCAAGAGGTATAGATTCAGAGACGGCAGAAGATATTATGACTAAGGGAAGACTGGAAGTCGTAGCAAGAAAGATAGAAGATGAAAAAACTGAGAAGCTTGCTAATGAACAGCTTTGCAAGGTGCTTGGTGAAAATGCCGTCCAAAGATTATAGAATGGAGATAAATATGAGTCGCAATTACAGGGATGATTTTCCACTTATAAAAAATAATGACAGAATATATATAGATAATGCTGCTACGTCACAGAAACCTGAATGCGTGATTAAAGCAGAAGCTGAGTTTTATGAAAAAAATAATGCTAATCCATTAAGAGGCTTTTATCCTCTTAGTATAGCTGCAACAAAAGAATATGAAGATGCAAGAGAAACTGTAAGGGAGTTTATTAATGCAGGTTCTACAAAGGAGATAATATTTACAAGAAATACAACGGAAGGTATTAATCTTGTTGCATATAGTTACGCTCTAAATAACCTTAAAGCCGGAGATGAGATAGCAGTTTCTATTATGGAGCATCATAGCAATATGCTTCCATGGCAGATGGCAGCGAGAATGACAGGTGCAAAGCTTGTGTATCTTGATTGTGAAAAAGATGGAACACTTTCAGATGAAACATTGGCAGCAGGTATTAATGAGCATACTAAAATAGTAGCGGTTGGTCATGTGTCAAATGTACTTGGCTGTGTTAATCCTGTAAAAAAAATCGCAGCTATGGCGCATGCAGCAGGTGCTATTATGGTTGTTGATGCAGCACAGAGTGCACCTCATATGAAGATTGATGTTAAGGATATTGATGCGGATTTTCTTGCGTTTTCAGGTCATAAGCTTATGGGGCCTATGGGAATAGGTGTTCTTTATGGAAAGCAGGAGCTTTTAGAGAAGATGGAACCTTTCATGACTGGTGGAGAAATGATAGATTCTGTTACAAGAGAAGGCGCTGTGTATGCTGAACTTCCACATAAGTTTGAAGCGGGTACAGTAAATGCAGCAGGTGCAGCTGGACTTGCTGCAGCAATCAGGTATATTAATGAAGTTGGCTTTGATTATATTGAAGAAAGAGAAAAAACACTTACGCGTATAGCTATGGAAGGACTTAAAGAATATGAACATATTCATGTTATTGGTTCTGAGAATTCTGATAACCATACAGGTATAGTAGCATTTACTATAGATAATGTGCATCCTCATGATGTCAGTGAAATATTATCTTCGGATGGAATAGATGTAAGGGCAGGACATCATTGCGCACAGCCGCTTCTTACACATTTGAAGGTATATAATGCTACAAGAGCAAGCTTTATGTTCTACAATACAGAGGATGAAGTACGTGCATTTGTTAATAGTGCTATTAATGTAAGAAGGAGAATGGGTTATGATGAATAGAGGCTTTTATAACGAGATTCTGACAGAGCATAATATAAGACCAGAGTTCAAGCATGATCTTCCAGATGCTAATATAGTACTGGAAGGAGTTAATCCTAACTGTGGTGATGATATATGGCTTAAGTTAAAAGTGGAGAATGGCATAATAGAGGATGGAGCCTTTGTGGGAGATGGATGTGCTATATCGCAGGCTTCAGCAGACATTATGCTTGGCATGATTATAGGAAAGAGCAAGGATGAAGCATTAAAGCTTGGAAATCTTTTTCTTAAGATGATAAAGGGAGAGGCAACTGATGAAGAGATAGATGAGCTTGATGAAGCATCAGCACTTAAAGATATATCGCATATGCCTGCAAGAGTAAAATGTGCTGTTCTTGGATGGCATACCCTTGATGAAGCATTAAAAAAGGCTATGGATGATTACAAGTAAATATTTATAAAAGCTGTTTGAAACTGAAAATGTTTGTAAAAAAATACATGCTTAACTATTGCCAAAAATATACCGGGGGGGGGTAAAATGTTTAGAGCAATAAAGTTAGCATTAAGGTTTATATCCACTGGATTTACTTGGAGAATGTGATGCATACAAATGAGGGGGATTAATTTACTTTGTGATGACTTTTATTGTAAAAACAATAGAAGAGAGGTACTATAAGAATGAGAAAGTTTTTTACTAAAAAGCTTGCATTAACTGTTACAGTTGCTTCATTACTCGCTGTTCAGGTATCAGGAGTTGCAGCAGCAACATTTTCTGATTATGTGAACAATTATGTAACTGCAAGTGATTCTACACAAACTGATGTAACAACACCATCTGATTTAACAGGCTCAGATTCAACAAGCTCAGATGTAACAACACCATCAGACTCAACAAATTCAGGTGTAACAACACCATCAGATTCAACAGGTTCAGATGTAAAACCAGGAAAGCCAGGTAAGGATGATACTGATAAGGGTAATACAGAAAATGTAACAACACCATCAGACTCAACAAGTTCAGACGTGACAACACCATCTGATTCAACAGGTTCAGATGTAAAACCAGGAAAGCCAGGTAAGGATGATGCTGATAAGGGTAATACAGAAAATGTAACAACACCATCAGACTCAACAAATTCTGATACTACAGGTGGCAATAATGCAGGTACACCAGCTTCAACAGGCTCAGATGTAATTGGAAACCTTCCACAGGGAGATCATTCACTTCCAGCTACAGTTGCAAAGGACGAAATAGTAAAGTCTGATGCTGTTAATGATGTTCTTAATAATGAAGTTACTTCATCAACAGAGACTAAGGTTGATGTTGTAAGTGATGCAGCACCTATACTTTCAGCTGATTTATTCTCAGCAGTAAAGGCTAACAACAAAGATATCACAGTTGGAGTTGTTAATTCACAGGATTATCTTTTATATTCATGGACATTTAAGGCAGCAACACTTAATAACACAGATAAGAATGTTGATCTTACATTAAATGTTTCTGATACTAAGAATGATGATATAGTAGCATTAACAGGTGTAGATGAATTAGTATATCTTAACTTTGCATATCATGGAGAACTTCCTGGAACAGCTACATTACATACTTATGTTGGCAAGTGGTTCCAGAATGGGGATGTAGTATATCTCTATTACTATAACGAAGAACTTAATAGAGTTGATGTAGTTGGAGATAATGAGGGGTTAAAGGTTGTTGATGGATATGTTGATTTTGATATAAATCACTGCTCAACATACTTCCTTTCAGGCCATACAGCAGATGAAGTAAAGGCTGTTAACCCTGCAACAGGAGAACTTGCTGGAACACCTATAAAAACAGGTGATCATGCAAATGTAATGTTATATGTATTATTATCTTTAGCAGCAGTTTCAGCTATGGGATTAGTTGTTGTATTCGGTAAGAAGAGAGCAAACTAAAAATTCAAATATCACAATATTTAATAATAAAACCAGTGTTATATTGTCTATAGCACTGGTTTTTTGTATAATATATACATAAGAATAAGGATATGGGTGGAGGAAGTATGGAAATAACTGATAAAATTAATTATGTTCTGGGAAAAACAGTAGTGTATATGTTGTTGATAATATATCCGTTTGTTATGCATAACAAGTTAAATGATGTTACGTTAACAAGGTTTTTCTTCTTCATTATTGTTTCATATGTAGGTTTTTTGGTTCTATGTATTAATTCACTGGCAAGTTTTATATTAAAAAGAGTTAGCGATAAGAAAAAATATGATGATGACAAGGCTGATTTAATTAATATTCAGGAAGGTGCGTATAGTGCTGAAAGTCAGAGCATAAGTAAAGTGTATGACATAAAAGATAAGATAAAAAATATGGATTTATGGAAAAAATTAATATTTTTATTTCTTTTTGTATGTATTATGTCATATTTGTTTTCTCCATATAAAAGTGTTGCATTTCTAGGACACGGAGGAAGATATACGGGACTTGTTTTTTATGGTGCATGTGTTTGTATGTATTATGTTGTTTCAACATGTTACAGATTTGAAAAAAGAGATATTACATACGTATTATGTTCTACAATATTGGTTAATGTGTGGGCAGTGCTTAATTACGCGGGCATGGATCCATTCTACATATACAAGGATGTTCCAACTGCCATGAAAACGGTGTACATATCTTCGCTTGGTAATATAGATATATATGGAATGTATGTTAATATGATGCTTGCACTTGCCATGTTTTCGTTTGTATATGAGGAAAGTACAGCAGGCAAGCTTTTTTATGGTATTTGTGCACTGCTAGGAATGATGGGCTCACTGGCATCAGACAGCGATATGGCAGTTGCAGGCATGTTTTTTGCATTTGTGATTCTTATATATTTTGCAATATCAGATTATAACAGATTAATAAGGTATTTTATGCTCGCTGTTGAATTGTTTATTGCAGGGCGTATACTGGGGGTTATATATATATTCAATCAGTTTAATACAAGGATTATAAAAAGTGTTGGCAGTATTATTGTTTACAAGAATGTATTTGTAGTGTTTCCAGTTGTATGTTTCATAGCTATATTTATTATCCAGCTGCTTCACGACAAATATGATTTGTTCGCCAATAAAAAACTGATTGATAAAATAAAAAAAATATATGTAATCATATGTGTTGTATTTGCAGCAACTGCATGTCTGATGGTTATTATATGTACAGCTGTACAGAGAGGTCCGCTTGCTATTACTGATGACTGGGGCTCAGGACGTGGATACATATGGAAAAACTCGCTGGATGGATTTAAAAACCTTCCATTCATAAATAAAATATTCGGTGCAGGAGAGGCTTCTACAGCATGGGTTTTAAGTGATTATTCTGCTGCTGCCAACAACATATTTAACAGAGGAAGAGTAGACAATGCTCACAATATATGGATTAATATGCTTATAACACTTGGTATTGCCGGTCTTATAGTATATGTTTTACTTCTTGTAGCAGCAATCAGCAATATAAAGAGGCACCTTAAAGGTTCAAGTGAAGCCTGCCATATGAACAAATCAAGATATATGCTTGCAGGTGCAGGTCTTGCTGTTATGGTATATTCAATCCAGGGAACGGCTGAAATGCTGGAGGTTATTACATTTCCAATATTTTTCTGTCTGTTAGCAATGTTGAATTGCAGCACAAAAAATATAAACATAGAAAAACAGGAAGTTAATAAAAAAGAAACAGATATATAAATATCTGGCAGATTGGTATTTTGTAAGGAGAGTGTAAGGATATTATGGCAAAATATATTATGGCTTTAGATCAGGGGACAACAAGTTCAAGATGTATTCTTTTTGATAAGGCTGGTAACATATGCAGTATGGCGCAGAAAGAGTTTGAACAGATATATCCAAGACCAGGGTGGGTTGAACATAATCCTATGGAAATATGGTCCTCACAGTACGCAGTTATATCTGAAGCTATGGCATTACTTGGTGCTAAAGCAAAGGATATAGCTGGAATTGGAATAACTAATCAGAGAGAAACAACAATCGTATGGGATAAAGAAACAGGAGAACCTGTATATAATGCTATAGTATGGCAGTGCAGAAGGACAGCAAAGGATGTAAAAGCACTTATAAGAGATGGTTATGGTGAAGTCATAAAGGCAAAGACGGGACTTGTTCCAGATGCGTACTTTAGCGCGACTAAGATAGCCTGGATCCTGAATAATGTAGAAGGTGCAAGGAAAAGAGCAGAAGAAGGCAAACTGCTTTTTGGTACGGTTGACACATGGCTTATATGGAAACTTACAGGTGGAGCCATACATGTAACAGATTATACCAATGCATCAAGAACAATGCTTTTTGATATACATAAGCTGTGCTGGGATAAAGAGCTTATTAATAAGCTTAATATACCTGAATCAATGCTTCCTGAGGTAAAACCATCAAGCTGTATATATGGATATACAGACAGTTCAGTCATAGCAGGTAGTATACCTATAGCTGGTGCAGCTGGTGACCAGCAGGCAGCACTTTTTGGACAGTGCTGTTTTGATGCTGGTGAAGTAAAGAATACATATGGAACAGGCTGTTTTCTTCTTATGAATACTGGAAAGGAACCGGTTATATCAGAACACGGACTTATAACAACTATTGCGGCTAGTACCAACGACTGCGTAAAGTATGCACTTGAAGGCAGTGTGTTTACAGGTGGAGCTGTTATACAGTGGCTTAGGGATGAAATGCGTATGATTAAGAATTCTTCGCAATCGGAGAATTATGCAAGAATGGTTGAGGATACTAATGGTGTATATATAGTTCCGGCATTCTCAGGATTAGGTGCACCATACTGGAATCCATATGCGAGAGGCACAATAGTAGGAGTTACAAGGGGAGCAGGCAAGGAACATTTTATTAGAGCATCATTAGAATCTATAGCTTACCAGACATATGATGTACTTAAAGCTATGGAAAGTGATACCGGACATGTTGTAAGTGAATTAAAGGTTGATGGAGGTGCAAGTGCTAACGATTTTCTTATGGAATTTCAGTCAGATATACTGGATGCATCTATCAGAAGACCAAGATGCATAGAAACAACAGCACTTGGAGCTGCTTATCTTGCGGGGTTATCAGTTGGCTTTTTTAAGAATGAAGATGAGATAAAAGATAACTGGCAGCTTGATACTACATTTGAAAGCAGCATATCACCTGCTAAAAGAGACAGCCTTCTTATGGGTTGGAGAAGAGCTGTTAAATGCGCTATTAATTATACAGAAGAATAAAAACATATTATACAGATGTATAGATGTCGTGGTCAAAAGCCCCCGACATAAATATTTATGATATTGGAGGAAACTTGATTGGATAATAATGTAGGGAAGGCAGCTAAAGTTATAGAACAGGTTAATAAAGTTATACTTGGAAAAGACAGGAAGGTCAAGGAGATTATGACAGCATTTCTTGCTGGTGGACATATACTTCTTGAGGATATACCAGGAGTCGGTAAAACAACCCTTGCAACTGCATTTTCAAAGGCTATGAAGCTGGACTGTAAAAGAGATCAGTTCACACATGATGTTATGCCATCAGATCTTACTGGATATTCTGTATACAGAAGTGATCTTGGACAGTTCATATATCAGCCAGGCAGTGTATTCTGTAACCTGCTGCTTGCTGATGAGATAAACAGAACATCACCCAAAACACAGTCAGCCCTCCTTGAGGTCATGGAGGAAAGAAAGGTATCAGTTGAGGGAATAACAAGAGATGTTCCTGATCCTTTTATAGTAATAGCAACGCAGAATCCATATGGCAATGCAGGTACGCAGAGTCTTCCAGAGGCACAGATGGACAGGTTTATGATAACGATGTCTATAGGATATCCTGATTTTGAAAGTGAGATGGATATGGCAATGTCGGTTGGGAAAATAGGACGGACAGATATGGTAGAGCCGGTTATAACAGCAGAAGATGTTAGGGAAATGCAGGAAGAGATATATGAGGTATATATGAATAAAAGCATATATAAGTACATAGTTGAGCTTGTTAAAGCAACCAGGGAATCTGAATATATAGAAAGAGGTGCAAGCCCAAGAGCAACAATTGCACTCGTAAAAATGTCAAAGGCTTGGGCATGGCTTAATGGAAGAGATTATGTTATTCCTTCTGATGTAGGTACACAGTTTGAGTATGTGATTTCACACAGAATAGTACCTGATATGTCAGCACGTATGGAAAAATTGTCAAAATCAGACATAATAAATAATATTGTAAAGTCTGTAAAAAGACCAGTTGTTGGAGAAAAGAGTATAAGCTGAGGATGAAAGAATATGATGTCTAAAGTATTATTAATCTTTTTTGTTGTTATTTCGTGGTATGTTGCAGGAATGGTCCATTCATTTGCATTGATGTTATATGCAGTATGCCTTATTTTTTTTATGCTTGCTATGCATTTTGTTACAAGTATATATAAAAAAAGAGTGTCATTTGCTTTTGCTTCTGATTATGCAAGTGCGGTTGAAGGCAGAGATTATCTTGTCAGGGTTAATATAAATAATAATCATGGCCTGCCAGTAAGTAAAATCAGACTTGATATTGAAGTGTCATATGGTTTTAATGGAAATAAAACAAAATATATGCTTACAAAGAAAATATATGGAAGCTGTCATAAGAAAAAAGATTCTATAAAGTTTACAATAAGGATGCCTTATGCAGGACCGGCATGTGTATATATTAAGCGTGTATATTTTTATGATTATACAGGTGTGTTCAGAAGAAAGGCTGTAACTGACAGTCATATGAATATAGCTGTGCTGCCGTATATTGAGGATGGCAGTATTTATATGGAATATGCTGCATCTGCAGCTGAGGCTTCCCAGGATTTATATGTTAACAGAAGTGGAAATTCAGTTGATGATATAAGACAGATAAGAGAAT
>OIWQ01003839.1_pt1 | contig 12946 bp, 7 predicted proteins | sample 1587571 | NCBI WGS metagenome assembly OIWQ01 (sample SAMEA3888910, study PRJEB22519) | human gut metagenome | biome: human gut; feature: human-associated habitat; material: faeces | place: Denmark | collected 2010 | reverse complement strand
TCTTTTTCTGTTATTCCATTCTCTTCAATGTACCGTTTCAATTGCAATGAGTAATAACGGCGTTCCGTAGCCCCCAAGTTCTCAAAAGAACTGATACCACCTGTTGCAATATACAATGCTTCCATTTTCTCCTGACTCCATTTGCCTAAATATACATCCTCTATTAGCGGATCATTCTTCCACCAGGGTGGACATGATTCCCTGTTATTAAAACGAAGCGTCACTTGTAAATAACCTTTATACCCTAAAATAAAATGCTCATTCGGTACCAGACGATAGGTTATTGTATACTCCTCTCCTTCGGGTACTTTATCCTCATGCACTTTCAAAACCAATGAGTCGGAAACCACCCCTTTATGAAATACCAACTTGTCCGGGAGAGTAACCATCCCCTCCTTTGCCGTTGACATCGAATCCACTACTACTAAAGCATATTCCGTATCGACACTTAATGTATCGCCCAACAGGTTGATTTTAAAATAATGCAGTATTTCATTTTGTCCAAAGTAATTAGGAATCGATATCAATGCCGTGTCTACTCTCTCCCATATATATTCCTCTTCATTAAATACATCTCTTTCAAAATACAGAGCCCTCTCTGTTCTCCAAGACTCGACCTCCTCTGTACTGCAACCTTGAAAAACACTTAGAAATAACAGACAAAAGCCAAACAGTAAAAATATAATTATTCTTTTCATAATTCTCTTCATTTATCAATTAATATTTTCTTCATCCGGCAAAGGCAATATGAATGCCTCCTCTTTCATGCTTTTGAACAGTTTGGTATTGAACTTTTTGTAATAAAAGAACGTCTGTCCTTCAGAGATAAACTCTCTTTTCACCTCATTCAACAACTCGGTTTTAAAAGAATCAAAATCATTGATTCTGGTTCCAACAACCCCTCCTTGGCAATCACGTCCCATCCTTACCTGATCAATGGCTTCCGCAGCCTTTACCCAGTTGCTTTCCGCAGCATAACTTTCCGCAAGGATATAATACATTTCACTCAAACGAATAATCAGAATCATATCTTTGATTTCCTCATTGGTTACTTCCGGACTAATATTCCGATTGGATACCCATTGGTATTTTAGGGGAGAGAGCAAAACCGTACTTCTATAATCAGCCGCATCATCATAAATACTTTTTCCACCATTAATAACCAGACAGGCATCTGAATTTGCAGGCTCAGAATTAACATATGGAAGATAATTTGTATACAATAACGGAGAAGATAATGCACATATCAAATCAAACGTCATCTTTCTGTTTCCCTCTCGCACTTTATCTTTCGAGGTAAAACTAAATAGTTGGGTTTTCCATCGTGTTGATTTCATTTCAATTACTTCCGTAGCATATACCTTTGCCAATCCATGGTCCCCAATATAATTATACACCCGCGCCAAAAGTGCCAAAATAGTCGGATAACTCATCCTATACCCTCTAAAGGCATAAAAAATATCTTCCGGCAACACCTCTTCATTTCCCTTCGTAGAAAAACGATAATCAATGCCTAATCTTTCTGAGCTATACTCACTTGCCAAAGTATCAAAACGAGCCAGATAATCTCTTGCTTCCACCAAATCCTTGATGGCTTGGTCCAATACAGCAGCTACCGGCTGTCTGCTTTCCCCATAAGAAGGATAACTCTTATAATAAGGGATATAATCCTTTTTATCATCAACAACCGGTGCCGGAGCAAACAATCTCAACATGTCAAAATGCAGATAAGCTCTTAATGCCAAAGCTTCACCTTTTATCATCAATCGTTCAGCCTCGCCCATAGGGAAAAACGTAGAATCCACTTCGTCGATGCGCTTTAAAATATTATTACAGTTGGCAATTGAATTATAAGCCTTTTCCCACATGGATTTGATATAGGGTTTCACCTCTTTGTCTTCATACTGCAAGTCCATCGCTTTTACATAAGGGTGATAACTCCCCAAACCTCCATACCCGCTCATATAGCATTGTCCCAGTACATCCACAAAGCCCCACGACATTTCCTTGCCATACATATCCGTGGATGCCATTTGTTTATAGATACCATTCAAGGCATTGCGATATCCTTCGTAATGACTATACATTTCCTCTTCCACTACGATATCCTTCGGTGTGATATCCAACCAATCCGTACAAGAAGAGCAAAGGATTAGGGTGGCATATAAAATATTACGTATTTTCATAATCAACTCTTATTAATTCACAGGTTATTAAAATGATGCTCTCAGAGAAATCGTAACGGTGCGGGCAAAAGGATAGCTTAATCCCCTTTCCTGCTTGACATTCGAGCAATGCAATACATCGTTCATACCGACAGAAAGCCTTAACATACTCATCCGCAAAGGCTGAATCCGTTTTCTTGAGAAATCATAACTCAATTCCAACGAATTCCAAGAAAGCATGTTATAATTTTGCACAAAACGCTCTGTAGGCCGAGTCAGTGCATTCGCTTCACGTCCAGAAGTAAGAGCTTTATATTTGGCAATATCTCCCGGATTTTTCCACCGCTCGGTCAAAACCCGTTTATCCACATTATACACATACACATTCACATTTTCCACTTTATCCACCAACGTCTGGTTATATACCTGTCCTCCGAATTTATAGTTAAAAGAAAGATTGGCTCCAAATCCTTTATAATTAAATGCAGTATTGATATTTCCCTGCCATTTCGGCTCTGTGTCCCCGTAAGGGATTTTATCAATAGCATTATACTCACTGGTCACTTTACCATTGCGGGTCAGTAATAACTCATCTCCTGTCATCGGATCGATTCCCAGCGAACGGACAACCCAAATACGCGTCTGTGACTCTCCTTCTTCATACATCGGCAGAGGTTTGTCTTTTTCATTGCTGGTATTAAGCTCATTCATATGGCGCAAAGCATCCGATATTTTTTTCAGTTTTTCTTCATTATGTGAACCATTTACCGTGATCACCCAATAAGCATCTTTATCCAGATTACGATAAGGAATAAATGAAAAATTCAGCTCCACCCCTTTCGTCTCCAGATTTCCCATATTTTCCGGATAAGAAGCAAAACCGACAGAAGGAGCCAGCGTAATCTGTGCCAAAGAATTTTTCGTATTCTTGATATAATATTCGGCCCGGGTAGTAAAACGCCCTTTGAGTAAGGAAAGTTCCAAGCCAACATTCCAGGTTCCGGTCTGTTGCCATTTCAGATTCGAATTACCCAAAGCGACCAGTTCCGTCCCCGTTGCATTAGAAGAAAAATAAGGTTTCATTAAATTGGTATAAGTATAAACTGAGCGGGACTGATAAGGAGAAAAACCTTGTGTACCTGTCACCCCATATGAAGCCCGCAATACCACATCATCCACCCATTTAACATTTCTCAGCCAACTTTCTTTCTTCATATTCCAGCGTAAACCTGCAGACCAGAAAGGAGCAAAACGATTGTCTTTACCAAACTGTGAAGAACCGTCGATACGGATATTAAAATCGGCAGAATAACGATAATCATAAGAATATCCCAAAGTAGCCACAGCTCCCAAAGCCCGGGTAGTTCCTTCACTTCCGGTCATGTTTTCATTGTATTTCTTACCAAACAAAATATGATCCATATTGCCGTTCGGAAAACCCGTCACCGTTGCTCCATAGACTTCGCTATGAGTTTGCTCTACCGAATAACGCAGATTTCCCGTCAGATAATGCACATCATTGACCACATTGTTATAACTGGCTGTAAAAGCAAACATATAATTGAAATCCTCCGACTGGTTACGTTTAAAATCACCCTTCAGGGTAGGATCCACCACTTCAGCAAAAGCGGTGTGCTGTGCAGGACGGAAAACCTCGTCCTTACCTGTCGATTTCTGTATAGAAATATCGGCCTGCAAACGCCAGGCATCCGTCGGAGTATACTCTAATTTAAAAAGGTTACGGATACTAAAAGAGGTGGTCCGGTCTTTACTATGAAAGGTCGTATTATACATCGGATTAGCCACCTGATAAGGTTGTGAATTACCCAGATAGATCATATCCCAGGTCTGCATAATTTTATTGATTTCTCCATTTTCTCCGTAAGGCCGTAAATAAGGATTCAAACGGGTATATTCACTGAAAGATCCGTAAGGACTGTCATCTCCTGTTGAATTATCCACGGTCAGACTGTTTTTCATCAGTAATTTACGGTAACGGTAAGAAAGATCCAACGCTGCAGTCTGGGTACTACGCCGTGACTCTTTCATTACTCCCGGCGTTTGATTGAGTCCCAGATACAATTTATACCGCAGGGCCTCACTTCCTCCTTCCAGCGTCAGGGCATGCCGGTGTTGTACAGCTGTCCGCAAAGGTTGGGACAACCAATACGTATCAACTCCTCTTTTCACCTCACGCAAACGGTTCTGATAGTCCCGTTGGGAATCCAGGTCATTGGGAGAATATAAACCAGCCAAAGCTTCAACCTGGATTTTTTCCTCTGCATCCATCAAATTATAAGCCGAAAGGTCCGGCATTTGCAAACGCAGGTTACCGCCGTAACTCACATTGATTTCTCCTGGTTTCGGAGTGTAAGTTTCTATTACAATCACACCGTTAGATGCTTTCGAACCGTAAATCGCCGTTGCAGAAGCATCTTTCAGCATTGTGATCGACTGTACACGATCCGGGTCCAAATCGACCATCGTCTGCACGTCAATCTCGAAACCATCCAGTATCAATAAGGGTTGATTCGGATAAGTATCGTATTCTCCCTGCAAAGACACCAAGCTATTGTCTCCGGCCCCTCCGGCAGGCAGCGTGGAAGAACCACGCATACGCATGTCCGGTAAACGGTTCGGGTCCGAACCCGCACTGATATTTTCCATGATCCGGAAACTGGGTTCAATGGTAGACAAAGCCTTAGCAATACTTGTAGTACTGATCTTTTTTAATTCATCCCCTTTTACTGTTACCGCAGAACCGGTAAATCCTTCCTTTTTACGGGAAAACATACCGGTAACCACAACTTCATCCAATTCAGTCTCTGCTTCTTCCAGAACAACCCGCAAAGGTTGTACTTTTCCATTCTCTATTTTAACAGGAATCTCTTTGGAATTCATTCCCACAAAAGAAAATTCCAGAGAGATACCCGGAGTTTCTGTTATTTCAAGACTGAATTTACCGTCAATATCCGTTGCCACCCCTATCGTGGTACCTTTCACCACAACCGTAACTCCTGGTAGTACCCCTCCTTTAGAATCGACTACGACACCTTCCAGCTTAATTAATTTCTGGGGAGCAGCCATATCGGCCCCGGCTTGTTTCTTATAAATAACAATAATCTGATTTTCAATCTCATAACTAAAATCAGAACCACGCAGACATTGTTCCATCACTTCATTTATATTTCCCGATACAACGTCTACGGAAACGTTTCCAATAGTATTTATAACTTGCTCATTATAAGCCAATCGGTAACCCAACTGTCTCTTTATTTCTTTAAAAGCTTCTTTTAATGAAACATTTTCCAGACGTAATGTCACACTCTGTCCGGCAGCTTCAACCACTAAAGGTTCGGTTAATATAAACAAAGTAAATAAGGATAACCGGATCCATATTCCTGCCCAACGGCAGAACTTTCCCCACCGTATTCGATTCTCTCTATTATTTTTCATATTCTCATTAAATTACCTATTCCTCTCTTTCAACGGATAATGACCGTCCGGCCTTTCAATTCAACATCCAGTGTACGGGTCTTCTCCAGTATATTCATTACCTGTTTTAACGAACTACTCCGTTCAATTTCAAAAGAATAATATTCATTCTGTTTATCACTATCTACAAAAAACACTTCAATATCATACCAACGTGCCAATTCTCTCATGATATATTCCAGAGAACGGTTATCAAACAAAAAATACCCGTCGATCCAACTTGTTGCCGAAGCTTCAGCTTTTCCAACCACCCAGCGTTCTTCCATCAACTGTGCTTGTTCTCCCGGTTTCAGTAAAATTTCATGATTTCCCCGGCTCAACCGGATACTTCCCGACAACAACACAGCCGAATAAGGTTCATCTTCGTAATGACGGATATCGAAACGGGTTCCTAAAACCTTCACGACATTTCCTGCCGTTTCCACCCGGAAAGGCCGCAAGGAATCACGTGCCACGTCAAAAAATACCTCTCCGTCACAAGCTACCCGACGCTCTCCTGTCGGAAAAACTACAGGAAAACGTACTACAGATTCCGCATTCATCCATACTTTCGTCCCATCCGGTAAGATCATCTTATAATCCGTTCCTCTGGGTGTCCGTATCTCATTATATTGGGAAGAGTCTGCCCGCTTCACGTTTGCAGTCGGTTCATAACGGGCATACCCATCCTCAGCTAACAAGAAGCCTCCATCCAAATTGTAAGCAGAATCTCTGTTCAATGCAATCTCTTTACCGGAGGCCAGCCGAATGACCGGCAGAGAGGAGTCTGTCAGTCTCTCTGCCAGGTCCTGATCCGTTTGCTTCACTTCATTTTGCCAATAAAACCAGACGCCTTCCCCCATACACAACAGCAGAACAATCCCTGCTACCCTCCCCAACCATTTCCGCCGTCTGTATCTCTCGATCCGACGCGCAATATTCATTTTCAAACGTTCACGGGCTTTTTCCTTATCGGACAACTCCAATCCAGCCATCTTACACCTGACATACTCCCGTCTACTGATTTTTTTATAAAAATCTTGATGCTCCGGTGTTTTCAGCCAGTTTTCCAATGTCCGACTTTCCTGCTCGTCTAAATCTCCCAACAGAGAATGAATAATCGAACGCCTAATCGCCTCTTCACTGTCCGTTCTCATAGCTAATCAAAAGAGTCATTCAGTATCTTCTTTATCACGGGAAAGGAAATCGTCCAGCGACGCAGCTGGAAAATCCATCCCTTCACCCCGGAAATTTTTCATTCGTAAATAAATTAAATAACGGCTCAAAATATTGAATCCTTCATCCATCCCTTTCATCAGACTGTTTTCAGAAGAACGCCATACCCCACCACTACACGAGAAACCACCGACATAGACATCGGAAATTTTACCTCTGTCTTTCAATTCTTGCCAAGGTTTCGGAAATTCGGTGGACGACATCGATACGTTCAGATACATCCCCGCATCCTGCCATGACTTCAGGTAACTAGCCGTACTCGCATCGATAGGCCCACCGAAAGAATACTCATCGGCCAATTTTCCGAAAGCATGTCCTCCGGCTTCATGGCGCAGAATCTGGACAAAATTATTCGGGAAAGGCTCCTCAGATACCGGGCAAATAGCGACTCCTTCTCCAGATTTGGTCAGGTTGGCTACCCCTCCGTAACGTTTACCGTTAGCCATCACAATCACAACATCCTGAGTCGGAATATAGTCCAAACCTGCACCCTCAATACTAGTCTTGACAAACTCCTGAATAGCTGTATAATCACAGTTCATACCGGTTCCGAACTCATCATAAGAACATTTGAATCGGGTATTTACTTCCTTAGGTCCTCCATAAGTCGCATTATAGTCCGTACATCCAGATTCGGCAGACTCAGCATGCAGCAAGATAAATCCGAAGCGTTCCGAATAAGTTTTGAAAGGCTCCAGTGACTCCATACCCTCCATCGCTTCCTGGCAATATAAATCATAAACCCCCGATTCAATTTCTTCTTTCGTGAAACCATCTCCAATCAAAATAAAATTGAAAGTAATACGCGGGAAATCAGGTACTGATGCAAAAGGATCATCATAAGTCGGTTTCTTCCAGATCACAGTATGTCCGTCGTAAGTTTTGTACATCTGACTCAAAGATAACGGGAAGCTCAATCCCAGTACTTTATTTTTCAGATGCAATTTCGTGCGGTTGAAAAACTCACCTGTATTGGGCTCTAACTTGAAAACCATCTTGAATTGACCGTCTTCGTTTTTTGTTTCCTTAAGTGTTACCCAGCTCACCTCCTCTTCGTCAAACTCTACATCAAAAGGTATATTACATTCAAACGAATGTGTCAATTCTGTCATATCATATTTGGCAAACAGCTTATCGTTGTCCAATTTCCATTTGGGTTCCGGATATTGGGTCACTTTCAATGTATCGTTCAGATTACTCTGAGTGTCCTTCAGATAAACCATAGCCTCCCGGATAACATTGGAATTGTTCACAGTCAAAGTTAAAGCCAGATTCCGGTCAGTCACCGCCTTGGTGACAGGAGCTGTTATCCAATCCACGCCTTCGCTGAAAGTTACATTCAAGGTGCCGTTTGACCGGTAAGGAACTTTCAGGGAAGTATGGTTATACAAAGCGATGAACTCTTTTTCGTTGATTTCCAATACTCCTTTTTCCAGCTGATATACCGGCAAATTCCAGTTTTCTGTTCCTGCCTGAACCACCAGGCGTACTTTTCGTTCTACTTCAGTCGTATTTTCAATTACCGCAACCTTTACCTCATATTCTCCGGCTTGTCCACTTACCGGCTCCACCGATAACCATTCGGGAATATTTACAATTTTCCAAGCCTCACTAGAAGTTACCTGAATAACCTGCTCTGTTGCCAGAGAACCGAAACGCAGGGAACTCTCCGAGACTTCCAGCCGGGGCGTATCTACAGGATCGTCGTCGTCTGAGCAACCTCCTAAAAAGAAGGCTGCTCCCAAAAGAAACAATAAATTAATTAAATATTTCATATCACATATTTTTACTTGTTAAAATGCAAGGAACGGACGAACTTCTCCATAACTTCCGGCCAGATCTCCATAGACATGCATCGTTTCCCACCAACCATTTCGCAAATAAAATTTAAATACCATCGGATGTACCTGATAATCGGTTTCTGTCGAGGTATAAATCCGGTTGAAATAATCTGCCTCCCATGCATTGGTCTGATCAATGATAAAACTGACATCATATCCATAGAAATAGAACTCATTGCCTCCATTATCAACGATCAACTGGTTAATAGCTTTACGTTTTTCTTTCATGGCTTCAGAAGGCTCCTGCCCAGCTTCACCATCAGGAGATAAAACCTCCCCGTCAATCCAGCCTACCATTGCCTGTACTTCTTTAATAGCCGGCAGATACCATCCGGGATTTCCATTCTCGTCATTCAAATCACTGACATAAGCAGCTACAGGATAATGAGTTTTCCAATCGGGGATCTGTTTGTAAGCTTTCATATTCTCCTGTCCGTCTGTCTCACTACGGGCAATTACTCCCACATTATTAGGATCCTCCGGATGGATTTCATCATAAGGTAATCCTGTACGATACAACAGATTCAGATCCCTGTGAGCTTTCAAAGCTACCACTTTACCATGGGCACCTCCGTCGCTGATTTCATATACCAGACCTAAGGGTTCACCATTGACTACATACAAATCACCTACTTTATAATATTTACTTTGTATAATAGTCAATTTCACTTTCACATCCGTCTGAGGAATCTCAACGATTAATTCGACAGAACGGGAACCGGCTTCTGCAGGTGTAGCACTGATCTTTATCTGATTATTAATATCATCCTGTATCACAGTACACCATTTATCTTCGCTTTCAGGCAGGGTCATTCCCCATAGTTTTGCATTCGTAGAGACTTTTACAATCACTTCATCTCCAGCCTCATTCAAGGTAACCCGGTCTGTCGAAAGTACCAGTGACGGTTTGGTTCCGAGCTGAGTTACAACCACCTCACATGAAGCCGTATTAGAAGCCGCACCGGTACTCAGGGTGATGGTAGCCGTACGATCTGTTTCCAGCTCGGAAACAGTCGCATTCACCTTCAGCACATCTCCCTCTGTACTGATAGAACACCACTCCTGCGCCTCTTCATTAACTTCTGCTTTCCAGTTTTCCCAGGAAGAGTTTACCTTCACCGTTATCTCACCGCCTTCTGTTTTAAAATTAACTTTTTCCTGGTCGGTAGAAATTTTCGCCAAAACACTTCCTTCCTGGATAACTGTCAATCTTCCGTTCACAAAAGGAGTAGCACCATAAGGTGTGCTAAGTAAAATTCCAATAGAACGTTCATTCAAAGTCGGATTAGCCTCCACTGATAACAGGTATTTATCCGTTTCCCCTTCTTTCAGTTCCATTTTTACCCATCCCGAAGCCTCTACATTATATTTCTCGACTGTCGACAAAACTTCAATATCAACACTACCTCCGGCAGCATCTATACGGACAGTATCCGGATTCGCCACGATCATCGGCTCATTTCCCATTTGTTCGATAGCCAAAGTATCGGTGAAACGGTTACCTCCGACACCACCGGATACTTCCAACGTTGCACGACGGGCTGTCAACAATTCATTAAATTCGGAAGTCAGTAATAATTTTGAATTTTCTGCATCGAGTTGTACGGTAATCCAATCGACCAAGGTATCGCCACGCCACTTGTACTCGATTTCCGGACTGAAAGTCATATACATCACTTCCCGGGTTTCTTCTTTCGGAGAAAAAACGACTTTTTCCGGAGAAAACATAATAGACATTTTATCTCCGGCCTTTTGGACCACATCCAGGTACAAAGTTTTCATATTTTCCCCTTCCCCTGAAAAAATTTTCACCCGGGAAGAGCGCACTAATGTATCCAGATTCTGTAAAGGACTGATCACCAATTCTTTTTCAGAAACTTTCAATTTACACCATACACTGTCTTCCAATGGAGACATTTCCGCACCCCAGGGATAATTGGATTTCATTGCCAGTTTTTGTTCTCCACCCATTGCCGGAAACTCAAAAGTTGTTTGATTTCCGCCAATTGTCAACTCAACAGGCATATCGAGCCCATCATCATCTTTACAGGCAACGATACCCCATACGATGAACACGAATAAAACACTAAAAAATAAATATTTTGTCTTCATAAATTTATATTTAATGGTTAACCATTTTTAAATAGCAACGGATAACATGACAGTAACTCCTGTATGTTCCGGAAAATAGCGGCATACTCCCCCGGCACATTGTATTCCCTCCCGATTCCGGCCATAATCGACAGATGCCCGCAAGCTACGCCAGCTGTAACTCCCTCCGACACGATAATAATGAAGGCTGTCACCATAACTTTCATAATTACACATATCGCTTACATATACCATCCATGCCGGAGCCAATCCCAGCTCTAACAATCCCATGGCCCAACGCTGATTATCTTTTGAGTCGCTCCACACATGCTGCAACTCCATCCGTAAAGAAGTTTTCGGGGTAACTTTGTAAAGCAGATCAGCAACCAATACCTCTGAGTCCATCCTCATATTCCCAAAACCATATTTACTGAATTCCAGTTTCCTCTGGTGGAAAAACAACAATGTACTTTTGAAACTCTTCGACCATTTTCTCTCCAATTCCAAGCCGATCTCTCCATAAAGTAATTTTCCTTTCTGCCTGAAAAGATACGTACTCTCATCGTCCTTTTTCACAGTAAGACTCCGATACATAGATCCGTTCACTGCAAAAGACAGGGGATTTCCTGTTTTCCCCCCCATAGGCAGCTCCCCAAACAAACTGAATTGTCCTCCTGTCTCTCCTGCCATTTTTATCTCATGCGGAAATAAAGTCAACAATGCATATTTATGTTGCATGGTCAATGCCGGCACATAATTCAAACTGACACTTTCATCGTTTAAGCAATCGTCGACCCGCAAATCTCCGTTTTCAAAAGCACGAAATGTTGCGGAAAAACCTATTCCCGGAGCATCGATCCCTGCATACAACAGTACATTACGACCTTTTCCATAGCGGATGTTATATGCGTCGTCCCAATACACAGAGCGACTTTTTGCAACATATTCCCCTCCCAGGGAAAATATCCCTTTGGACAAATCCAGCCTGCCGGCATAATTCCGTACTACCCGGTCGGCCTTCACATTATGTTCATCACTTCTGTCATCACGCAATACCCAGGAACCACCCACCGAAAGCAGCATTCCGTTTTCCGGGAACAACAAACTTCCCAAATCTATTTCTCCATCTGTACCATAGATCCGTACCGGAGCATATTCCTGAAATTTCTGCGGTACTCCGGCCACGACTTTCAAAGTCACCCCATCCCACGGACGCCACCTGATATCCCCCCCCCATCAAGGCATTATTAATCCCCAAGGCCCTTTCCTCATAAGTACGAAAAATCAAACCACTTCCAAACTGTTCATATACCGTCCCTGCACGTAATTCCAAAGACTCACCGGCCCATTCAGCAAATCCTCTCATCAACTTACATCCCTCCCATTCCGGAGAAAAACCGATCATCGGAGGTTCATAGATATCATACTCCAAACCAAAACGGAAAGCTTTAAATGAATATCCTAAAGTCAGATAAGTATTGGTAGCCACTTTATCTTCCACCTTCTTCACCCCCAACTTATCATCCTTCATGTAGAATCCCCAGTTCGTCTCCAGACTTCCGCTAAAATGTCCCTTGGAGCGCTGTATTTCCTGGGCTTGTACAAACCCGGAAAATACAGCAAATACAACCAATAAAACAGGAATTTTACAATTACACATTCCTACCTATATTCAAAGATTTAATAACCGACATTCGTCCCAACAACTACCTGCTGAACATTCTCAACCAACCCCTGTTCGTTCGTTACAAAAACCACAAGCGTACTATTTACCGGATTTGCGTTTCCCATATTGAGCTGGAACTTAATTTCTTTCGGGGCACCCGGTTCAAAAGCCACCGCTTCCTCTCCTTCAAATGAAGGCATATAATCACGCATGGTATGAAACCACTCTATCATCCCTAAAGAAACATGATTCAAATACATGCCATCTTCAACCAAAGCAGCGATCACTTTACCGTTGAAAGATTTTTTACTACCGATCACAGCAGTCAATTCAACTTGTTTTTTATCTTCCGATAAAGAATTTTTAATGGCGATAGCAACCTCAGCCTTGGATTTAATAGCCGACAGTAATCCATCACGTCCCATAGCATCGACTGAAAATTTATCTTTATCACGATCTAAATAAACCGAAGG
>OIWQ01003838.1_pt1 | contig 12948 bp, 7 predicted proteins | sample 1587571 | NCBI WGS metagenome assembly OIWQ01 (sample SAMEA3888910, study PRJEB22519) | human gut metagenome | biome: human gut; feature: human-associated habitat; material: faeces | place: Denmark | collected 2010 | reverse complement strand
CTTGTACTACTTCTGTCTTATGTAAATCTTTTCAAAGAACTCTTTCTTTATTCGCCTTTTCCCTATCGGTATCTCGCTTTATTTAGCTCTTACTTTAAGTTCGAAAGCGGATGCAAAGGTAACACTTTTTCTTATACTACCAAAACATTCCGATAATAAATTTGCAAACAAACCGCCTTTTAACATTAGTTTACAATATACACCTTATAATATATATAGTTATCGGAAGTTATGGTTTCGCCCCACTGCATAGGTGTATTATCTTACACTTAGCTTGAATGTCTTGCTCTGTCCATCCTTAGTTTCAGCCTTTACAATAAACAAGCCACAACCAATATTCTTGGTCCAAGATGCTTGATGAATGCCTAAAGCCGATGTTACGAGCAAGCCTTCGGCATTGTATATACGCACATTGGCAATAGCTATATTAGGTGAACTCACCGTTATCGTACCGCTATTAGGCGAGAAACACTTGATATTAGCCTCATCATTATGTTGCTTCAAGTTGTAAGTCGATGTGGTGATGTAGTATCTACCATGCTCATTAGCCATAATAGATATTGGAGCATCGGCAGGAGTGAAAGTTCCCATCTTGGCATCAAACACAAACAGCTTATCAGTAACATAGCGGTTTGCTGATATTTCAACATTAACAGCTGCGCCATTACTCATCACCTTTCCATCCTCCTTAGCAATGATGCCCAACGGCAGGAAGTTGATGTTTGAGAGTTTGTTAAGAGCAACAGCCTGATTGCCCGCGACAGTATACACTTGCGGAACATCTTCAATATCAGAGTTGTTAAGCAACTCAACATCCTCATCATCAACAAATTCGTCGTCGGCATCATTGCAAACCACAACCTTAGCTGTAGAACACAGATTATCATCATTAACTACATTGATATATACTGCAGCAGGTTCCTGTACAGCAGTACCACCATATATCCAGCGGTCTGTAGTCATCATCAAAGTAAAGTTAGCCTGTCTAACCGTCTCGCCATCCTTAACCTTAACAAAGAAGCCTTGCATTGGCTCAATGATATAATCTTGACTGCGGTTGTATGTACCCTCTGGCACGCTATGTGCCTTAAGAACACCATCTACTAAAGTCCACACCTTACGCTCAAAGCCCGGGTTTCCGTTTAGGAATCGATACATACTAAGCGATGCAGTATAAGGGTTGCCCACTATGTAGTATAGGTTTTTGCGATGAGTGTTGGCTGTAAGCGGCTGAGAGATTTCGCCCAACAAACCTGGCTCATTAGATGTTAGCACATTTAGCCTATAGAGAGCATCCTTTTTGAGAGTAACCTTTTGGTCGGAATACCAGCCATCAGGTTTGAAGTATTTATATTCCACATCCTCCTTTGGCAGACGGAAGAGCCATTTTGGCGACAACTGTTTATACTGGTCGCCAGCCTTTAGTGCAAAGCCCTTTCCTTTCTCATATTTCTCGTCGAGTTTATTGTATACATGGCTCCAATATAGCGACTCAACATTCATCGAAACATCTGAAATAGTATCAATACTGATATTTGTGCCATTATAGTCATGAGCTTCATAATTAGTAACTCCATCTACTACCTGGGTGGCATTACTATCCCAGTTGCGTTGATATACTGGAGCATATACTCTATTATCTGAAGTCTCTCCGAAGTTCATAGTCTGGAAAGCTGTTTTTGTGTCTTCCCTACCTGTTGTTAGTGGCACAAAGAAGTCGCCCGCATATACATCCTTCAATGGTGTCGAGATAATATTCCATTTATTCTGAGTCACCTCTTTCTCCACATACGCCTTATTATATATAAGGTATTGTTGGTTGAGCAGCTCTGCTCGTGCCTTAAAGAATATCTGGTCGCAGAGGTTACCATGGAAAGTCTCACACTTAAATGTTCCGTTGCCGTCTGTAGAATGGTCGGCAGTATTGTCGTTCCATGACACCACAAAGTCGTATGCAATACCCGATGTAGCCTCCTCGCCCTTAAAGTTTGTCAACTTCGTAGCGATATCATTACCCACACGGTATACGATATTGCCGAGACCTGGATATACCAACTTGTTTTCAGGTATAACAACCTTCGAGAATTTCATTGGCGTATAAGCCTGTTGTCTTGTCAAGCTGCTATTAGCTGTATTGCCATAAGTAGCCTCACCATAGTCTTCATAATTTTTGTCGTATAGCTCTGCTGCCGTAGATCTCTTCCAGTTCAGGTCGTTGTTCCAGTTGGCATTAAGCTTGTTTGCAACGGTAGGAAACCATGTAAGATACTCTGGCACCACCTTTAACGTTATGAACAAATCGCCAGGACATGCAGCTGTCGTGCTACTGTTATGCAGTTCATACGAGAAGTTCAGCTCATACCAATATCCTTCATGCAGAATATCCAAGACATTATCATCAAACACAAGTCCCAATGTCTTTGTTCCTGTTGCCAAAGTTTCTTCTTTCAACTTTCCTATAAACTGTTTTGTCGAAGTGAAAGTAGGGTCGTTGCTGTCTGAGATAAATACCTTTGAAGAATCACGGAACATAATCTCAACATTCTTGTCATTTCCATTATTAAGATCAGCCACCGGCAATATCAGCATGCCATTATCCGCCTTCTTCAGCATCTCCCTTATTTGTGGCAAACCAATGCGCACGGCACGGTCGTCGGTAGGATAAGCCACTTTGTCGAAACCAAGAATAAGCTTCGGACCATCCTCCACAATACGAATAGTGAAGTACATAGGGTCTGAACATATTTCGTAAGTCACGGTTCCCTGCTTTATTGAAGTTGCAATAGGAACAGCAGCTATCTTGTATATTCCCACCTGTTTAAACTTATACCCCGTAAGACTGTTGCTTACCGCCAATACCAATGTTCCCTCGCCATCTACGCCAGCGATATATTTTTTCAGCAATGCATAGTCGTCAGGATTAGATGTTTTGAATGCAGTATTAAGAGAAGTCGCATCAGGAAACTTCAGGCGATAATTTCCTAACGCCTCCTGCAACCCCGAGATAGAAGAAAACTTATTGTCTGCGCCATCTGGAGTTCCCACAAACCAGTCAAACTTCACGTTATTAAGCAAGATAGAGCCACCGCCCACTTTGTCGGCAGTCTCAAGCTTTGCATTAATATCCACATCAGGTGTACTATTGCCGTCGCACGACACTCTCACCGTAGTAACCACACTTCCGTTGGCACCAGATATAACCACCTTCTGCTGCACAATGCTGAACGCATCGCTATATGATGAGCATTCATCAGTAAACTTTCCCCATTCATCGGGATTGCCATCAGCATCAGGATAAGCCACCGAAACATAGAACTTCTTTCCCAAAGGCAAATCGAAGTGCCTGTTGTCAATCACCAATATTACATGTCCCTCAGGGTCTATCTCAAACGCCGAAGAAGAAGCATCATAGTTGGCAGGAATAGTTACCTCGCCATATTCGTCGGCAGTACCGTCGCCATTATAGTCGATGCCCGCAAACGGCTTGCCATCCATATCGGATATACGATAAAACAACTTCGACTCCTTGCCCACACCTGTTATAGCCTGCACATTTTCGTAGTGCGAAGTTATTTTAAGTGTAATCTCGTGGTTTGCTATGCTTCCGCTCTTAGCATCAGGACAAGCAGGCTGATTCTGCAGCACGTCCACCTTTGCATGCTGAATATATAGTCGAATATCGTCAATGGCATAGTCGGCACCATAAGTACTCGCACACATATTGTCGAGCACAATGCGGAAGTCGGAATAGTTTTCCACTCCCATATTCTTTCTCATCACTATTCGGCTATACACCTGAAACCAAGTACCTAACTGTCGTCCACCCTTTGTGTTAGAGGCAAAGTCGCCTGATGTGAATGATGTCAGCAGTCGCTGATGAGTCACCTTGTCGTTCTCATCCTTTATGATGCCATAGATTTTGAACAGCACCTGAGGTTGTACTGAAGCATGAGAACCTGTAAAGTCAGTAACCGCAGCCGAGAATATAAGACGTGCTCCCGAGCATAAGTCAGCCTTAAAGTCGATAGAAGCTATCTGTCGGCTTTCGTCTGATGCATCCACATAGAGGAAATATCCATACTGCTTACCGTTAGTAATTGCATGTGTACGGTCATGGAGAACTGCAGAATTCCACCACTGGTACAACTTCTTTCCTGTAGTTGAAGTTACTGAATTGTCAGAAATACCAGCCAAGTTAGCACTCTTAAACAGTCCATATTCGCCATGTATTAAAGCCTTCCCATTAGGACAAGCATAGTCGCGCAGCTCTGGATATACAAAGCTATATGTACGTCTGTCCCATCTTGAGGCATAATGTGCCATATTGTTCTCTACTGTAGGAGCCACCAAGGTAAGCTTGTCGTTATCGTCGTCAAACGATATAGGCTTTGTGACTTGCTTATAATGCGATTCAAAATAGGCAAGTGTACGCTCATTATCGCCATCATCTGTCAGCTGCTTCATCGTCTTGGGATAAGTATTCTGATATAGAATCTCAAAATTGGCTATTGGAGCTTTGATAGAGTTATTATTATAGTAGGCGTAAGCCACAAGATACACTATACTACCGAATGTAATATTTGGTTTCGTAGTAGGAGTACCATCTAAGTTTTTCCAACCATTTCCGTTATTCATTAATACGTTCATGGAAGTGGAATTGTGCAATTGTACAGTACCACTTGATATCAACACAGTATACTTTGTCTTTGTCTCGTCATAGGCAAGCCATACAAATCCATTGGCATTATATAGTGTACTCTTGTCGTAGTCGACTTGTTTTATGCTATGCGCTTCGTCCGAAGAGAGAAGATGCCTTTGTTTACCATCTTGTGGTTTTAGAGGATAAAAGAAATAATTGCTCGGCTTATAGTTTACACGTACCGACATTTTTGCATTAGCATCCTTTGCACCAAACACAATACGGCGGTTGTCCTCTATCGTCAAGTCAGAGTCTGCGGTGCGAAGGTCGGTAGCTGTTGTTTTTATAATATTCTCTGCCATAGCCTTTGCAGGGCGAATATGGAAGATATAGCGTATCTGCAATGTAGGCTCGTGGGTGAAGTATTGGTCTTTGCCACTTACCATAGGATCAAAGTCGGTATATTTGCTCACATCACATGCAACATCCTCACCTTTCCATGTAGCGTCATCGGCATCGGTAGGCGCTTTATACTTCACACCAACTCTATTACGGCTTGGACCGAAAGGTTCACTATTTGTCTTATTTTTCCATGCAAACAATCCACGTGCTTTGTCGTTATTGTCATTGACCTCTTTCAAGTTTGTAGTGTTATATACAGAGAGTCGTGGATTAGCCATGTCTGTATTATAGTCGTACCATCTGATGTAGCCTTTAGGCTCGATGTCTGTATCTTTTTCTTTAGTATAATTTTCAAACGGCAATGGTAAGTCTATCTCACTACCTCCCGTTACGTAGTAAGTATACTCATACTCATGCACCTGCTGCATCTCTATACCATATGGATTTCTGATATACGGCATGTCATTCACGCCTTTATAATGCGCAAACACACTCTTCTGGGCACTAACACTTGTGCTGACACAACATGCAAACACCGCTATCAAGCATACATATATATATCTAAACTTCTTTATCATATTATATCAAGCAGATTTATTCTTTTATTATTTCCACTCTGTACGGAATGGCATACTCCAAATCCTTTATGCCTATCAGTATCTGGTGAATGGCATAGCCATTGCGATTGCCCACTACGCCCTCTATGGTCTTTCGTGATGGCACAGCCACAGGCATGCGGTCGTAAATACATACTCCCTCAGCACCATCTGGCACCATCTTCTGCGTTTGCCATCCATCAAACAACCATCCGTTTGCGCTATCGGTACCCGGAGTCAACTCTACGCCATCGCTTAAGCGCACAACATAAGGGATAAGATGAAACTCGCCATAGCTCTTAAATCTTATGGTAAGCTTCTCGTCGTTTTGCTCCACTTCGGGCAATACGCCAATAGCTGTAAACTGCTCCACCTTAAATCTCACTCTATAGTTGTTTAGCTTTATAGGTATCTCCAAATAGTCGTTGCGTGATATGGTGTTCCATTTTGATAGTGCTGCACGTAGGTTCATCGTGGCATGGTCGGTCTTTACGCCCACTACAAAATAGTTTGGATTCTCTGCTACCGACTCGTTCACATAGAATGATATTATCTTCGGAGTCGTAGTCTTTGCCTCCACCACCACCTCAGGGTTGAGATTTATCACGTAGTCCTCCTTCGATGCCGATGGATTTAGATTTGGCTCCACGGCTGTGCCATTATCCTTGCCAGGCAGCAGATACAGATTGTTTGCCTCGTTCTTGGTAATATCTGTTAGCGACACACTCCTCAACTTTATTTCGTTTGGCGTGTCGTTTGTTATCTTCAGCTTCACCTTAGCTACCATTCTTATCACTTCGAGATTCAGGTCGGCAGTAGTCTTCTTTATCCCTATGGTCTGCTTATTGCTCATAGGTATTCCGTTCGGAAAGTCGGCTGCCGTAAGCACATTGCCTTTCACGCTATATAGCTTGCTGTCAAAACCTGTAGGTAGAGGAGTGTTGGTGGTGGAATAGTCTATTTTCGAGTCTATTCCCACATCCTCCGGCTTTATATTGGCAAACGAATAAAAAGTAGTCTCGCCTGGATTTATTTTTGCCGTAAGCGTTCCAACCCAGCTTTTCTCCTCAGTATAGTCTTCGCTAACAAGCAGATTCTTGATAATGCCGTCCTGCACGATAATGACGAAGCAATTTTTCATCATCTCTCCCTTGTCGCTATTGTCGTCGGTCCATTCCAGCTCTCCGCTGCCTCGTGACAAAGCTCCGCCTGCAGATGCAAAAATATTTATGCGCACGCTCACAGGCTTGCTCTCCTCTGCCCACTCTTCATTAGTGTCAGCCGAGCAGCAGCAAAGCATCAAAGTTGCTATGAGTGTCAATATCGAAAGCAAAATATTCTTCATATTCTTTACATTATTATATCTTCGTCGTATACGCGCTTATTCCATTTCCTTACATGCAGGCTAACAATGATTTTTCCGTCCTCTTTGTATATCAAGAATGTATAGTAGTGGTTGCGCTGAATATCGTATGGTGTGCCTGTAGGCTTGCCGTCGGTATCATAATTGCGAAACTCCAGAGTGTAAGTGCCTTCGTGCTTACCATTTCTGTTCAGGTCTACGGTTATTGTCGATGGCGTAGCCCCTGTGCTGGTATTGTCGTATTCTGGTATGTATGTTGCTTTTCCATCCGTCAATCCTATGCTTGCCTCTCGGCTGTTAAGTACGTTTAGCGAATTGTCGAAGCGTATGTCCTGAGTCTTATTTGCCGATTTATAGTTCTTTGGCAAACAATATCCTTGAGTGTTATAGTTGTTGATGTGCATACTACCTATGGAATATCCATACGATGCCATGTCCGAGCGCATATCCACTCTCACCTTCGCCATCGCCCTGAGCAGATATATTTGTTCGGTCAGGTCGGTTTGTGTGCCAAGGGTAAGTGTGGGCAGAGATGCCACGCCCCACATCGGTATATACTTTCGTATGCCTGTGTCGAGGTTGTATGCCAGGTCGGACAGCGATATGGTGCTTAGTTTAGAGGCATTGCTGTTTGCCACAATCATTATCTTTTGGGCTCTTGCAATATTGTCTTTTGCGTTCTTCCACACACCGGTTATGGCGTATATGGTACCCGACGGGTCGCTTACTGGTATAACCTTTATTGTCTCCACGTCTCCAATGATGTTGCCCATACCGTCGCAAATGGCAATACGTAAGTCGTCGGTGTTAATCATATTCTCATCTTCTATGCCTGGTTGCTTAGGGTCGTAGTTGTCCCACCCCTCGTTTGCGGAACGTGTCGACGATGCATCGGCAACCGACAGCGTGAAGGCAACGCGCACATCTTCCATAGCGATAGCGTCTTCGCCGTCGCCATCATTGCAAGCCGTTGTCGCCATGCACAGCGTCAGGGCTACAACCGCTCTAAGGAGGATATGTCTAATATGATATAACATCAAGTATTACTATTGTTTATAATTATCAATTATCGCGTTTTTATGTCTCTACACTCTATAAAGTATCGTGCTCTACATCTCCACGTTCTGCAACACCACACGCCACGAGTTGACGTATATAGTGGCGTTTAGCCAGTCGAGGTGGTCGTCCACGAAGAAGATGAAGCTGTAGTCGTCCTGTCGGTCGAGATACTCCTGGTCGGTCATCGCCTTGTTGTAGTTGCCTTTTACGAGCAAGGCGTAATCGATGAGGGGTATGCTTAACACAAGCTTATTGTTGAGGTTGTTGTACACCTTAAGGCGTGGGTTCTTGCTTGCCAAGAGGCGGTTTACGGTCATCTCTGCCACTACGGCAGACACCTGTGTAGACGCATCGCTTGCCGAGCTAACCACCCCGTCGTATTGCGACCACGGATGATATGTTATAGGTTGGTCGGCTACGGGTGAGTTGTCGTAGGCAAGCCATCCGTTGTCGTCTTCTATCTTGAAGTCAAAGTCGGTAGCGTTCAGCTTCACGCCAATAGCGTTCTGTATCACCACCTTGACATTATTTGTATTCTTGGTAAGTGGCACAACCACAGTCTTTACCCCATAGTCCTCCATACGCAGGTCTACATCCTTTAGCAGTCCGTGGTATAGCGTGGTAAGGTCGTGCTTAACGTCTCTGTCTGTACGGTTGATCTTACAGTCGAGTTTGGTGACGTCGTTGTTTATATCGCCGTCAGTATTGTATATGTACGAGTTAGTTTGGCGTTCTTCGCCCTCTGCCCATACTTGCAGAGTATAAATGCAGGGGTCGATATCCAACGTCATATAGCCTCCTGCTGCAGCTATGTCGCTCGCCTTCTCGGTCTTCTTGAATACAAGGTCGCCATTTAGGTTATAGGCATGAAGGGTCACTGTCTTTACCTGTGTGGCAAAGGCATCGGCAAACTTCATGTTCATATCGTATACGAACCTAACCCTCAGCTCCTTCTTGCATCCGCTCATGTCCTCGTGCATCATCGAGCAAGAAGCAACGACGAATGTCAACAACAGAGCGAGTGTGGCTATGGTTGATATGTTCAAGATAGACTTAAAGTGTCTCATATAAGCAGTATATAATGTATGTACTATTGTTTTGAGGGATGCTGTAGAGGCATCGTGGGTACGGCACGAAGCCGTACCTACGATGTGTAGAGATGTATTTTGCTTATTCGCCCAGATTTGCGCTTTGGTTTACAATACGCCACTGCAGTACCTGAACGCGGGCAGCAAGGTAGGTGTCATCGTATGTAGGAACAACTGGTTTCACAACCTGGTCTGGGTTGTATACTGGTGTACCAAAACCTTTGATACCTGACAAGGTAATCTTGTAGAAGTGGTTGCGCACAATACCATATTCGGCAACTTCGCCAGTATTTCCAAGGTGCTTAATTGGAACATAGTAGTATGCTTTACCACCCTTTCTAATTTCTGCCTTAGCTGCCTCAATAGCTGCCAATACTGTAGATTTCGGAACCTCTGTGAAAGTAGGAGTGCTACCACTTGTTGTCTTGGTGTAATACTTCTTAGTACCTGCTGGGTCGGCTGCCAATGTTGGAGTTACACGATATTGTTGCATAGTACCATCAGGATCTTTAAAGTCGATATCACTTGCTGAAAGCTGATTATATGTAGTAGCATCAGTACTTGTATAATACTGCGAGAATGTCAATGCCACCTGCTTCTTCAAGTTGTCTACTCCAAGAAACTGCACACCATTGTATCTACAAATATCAGCATCATGCCAGTTGCCGGCAGCATCCTTGTATTTTAGTGTGGCTGCAACTGCCAACTTTGTCAGATCATTGTTTTGCAAATCAGTGACTTTATTAGCAGGAGTGTTAGGCAATGTGTACAATACTTCATTCATCTTTGCCTTCAAATCGCTATACCTATGATTAACAGGCTGATTGCCGCCAATGCCTGCATCAAATGCTACAGATTGTTCCCAAAAACAACGGTGATAGTCGGATGTTGTCCAAGGGCTAAAGCCTAAATTTCCGTCACTCCATGTTTTGTCTACCTTCTTTTCTATCTCAGCCTTGCCATTCTCACTTGCCAAGCCCCAGCCATCGATAACAGCATAAACTTCATTATCACCTATTTTACCTACAGCTGTCTTTGTACCATATTTGGTAGCATCCCAGTCTGTACCATCGCCAAGCTTAAAGGCTGTTTCGTCGACATTGGCAGTAACCTTAGCCACAACACGCTCTACATATAGTTCTACAGGCTTTGCCTTGGCAGTTTCTGCCGAAGTTGCTACATGACCTGCAACAAGCGATGCACAAACATCTTCACCTGTATTTACATATACCGAGTTGCTCATTACAAAGTCAGATACAGCACCTGTAGACGCATCCTTTTTGTAGAAATTTTGACCTACTGCAGTATTACGAAGTTCGCTCAATCTCATAGTTCCGCCATTTTTGAGAGTTGTAGCATCAACAGTCTCTGGATTAACGACAGCCACAATAGCAGAAGGAGCAGCATTCTGCACACCATCGATTACGAGCACGGCTTGCGTAATCTTCTCTACATTTGATGATCCAGGAGTAGTGGTATCGTCACCAGGAGTAGCCTCAAGCCAGTTTTTGTTTTCGCCACCTGTTACTTCTGTGCCAGTAGCCTTTATAAGATAAGGAGAGCCGTCGCCATTGAAGAAGTAGAAGCGTACTTTGCTGATTTTGTTTTCCTCAGGTTTTCCATCCTCATAATCATTTGCACGTGTAGGCGTAGTACCCACATTCACGATGTTCACCGCCAGATACTGCGGATCGCCAGCAGCACCCGGATTACCGCCTTCATTACCAGCATCGTCCGAACTACATGCACTCATCATCAATGCAGCGCATGCCAATGGGAATAATTTAAAGATCTTCATAATACTTAAAGTTTAATTGTTTATGTTTATGTTATTTAATCTCTTCGTATACTTTTCTTGCCGCCTGTGCCTCCTCGCTGTCGCCAGCCTTGTCAAGATAAGGCTTTGCACCCTCGGCATCGCCGGCGTTAAGACGGGTGCAAGCCGCATTAAGGTTGGCTGTAGGGTCGTCGGGGAACATACGCACCGCTATCTCCATTATCTCGCCAAACTCCTTTGAGCCAGGCTCGTAGGTCTGTGCCACCATATACATCTCGTTCTGTGAGAGCAGCTGCGGACGTGTGTGGATTAGTGCCTTTGCCTCCTCCACGTTGAACGGGCGCACCTTATATTTAATATGGTAGTCGGAGTGGCGCAGGGCGGGATAGCATGCCGTAAGCAAGGTGCGGTACTCGTCTGGATAGGCAGCCTTAATCTTAGCCTCGCGCTCGTCTTCCTTTAGCGATGTGTCGTTGGCAAGGTCGAGTATCTGCTGCTTGTGCTCGATGTTGCTCTCGGCTACAAACTTGCGCAGACCATCCCAGTCTTCTGCAGTATGCGATACAGAGAACAAGTCTTCGTCGAGCCTTACCATACGCTGTACATATTCCATAAGCGTCTGCGCACGTCCCTTGGCAAGGTGGTCGTTGTTGTCGAAGCGTCCCTCTGGCGATGCAAATCCGTGGATATTCACTGCCAACACCGTTAGGTTGTTATCTTCCTTTAGCGTGTTGATGGTTCGTATTATACTGTCGAGTTGCTCCGGATTGCGACGGTACAGAGGGTTAAGCTCGGTGCGGTTTACGGGGAAGTCGATGTAGGCACGCTTGTCAAGCTCGCGTATCTTCTCTGCCACCACCTTGGGTCGCACAAGCTTTGCCGTTGGTCGGCGATACTCTACAAGCTCGTAGCTTTTGTTGGCAAGGGCGTCGCCGCATCCGCAGAGGTCTTCGCTCATAAGCACCTTATAGTTGGCGAGGCGCTTGTCGTATGTGGTTGAGCGCAGATACTCTATCTGCTGCGGCTTGCCGTTGACGCGCTTCACGATGTAGGTGTCGGCATCGTAGCGTTTGTGGTGGTCGCGCTGCAGCATAATGTGCTGTCGGCTGCCATTGACCACAATCTTTGGCATAGCAACATCGCCGTCGGCTGTGGATATTGTAGGGGTAAGTACAAACTGGTTGTTGGTGGGCATCTGCAGCTTGTCGAGGTTGAGGGTCATCGACAACGTAAGCTGCTTGTCGACGTTGCTCACCCTTACATTCTCCACCTTTATGCTGCTGTTGGCTATGGATACACCCTTGCACTCTTGCCCTCGGCACGGACTGACGGCAAGCGTTAGCAATGGCAATATGTATATTGGGTTCAGTTTCATATCGTTTTAGTTTAGTTAGCGTATGACGTATATCAGCGACAGGGCTGCCTTGGTTGGTCCAAAGTAGTTGGTGTGGCTGCTCTTCAACTTTCTGCCGCATGTGCCACACTTAAATTTGTCGTACTTAATGAAGTCGTAGCCCAAGCCGAGGGATGTCTCAAGGTTCCAGTGCTTGGACAACGGCCATTGGTAACCGCCGGTCAGTCCGCCGCCGATGTACCATCCCTCGTAGCGGTGGTTCTTCTGCGTGGAGAGGAAACCGAAAGGAAAGTCGACGCCTGCAACCGTAAACTCGCCGCCCATAAGATGAGCGCCTACAAACCATCCGTTGAAACTCTGGCAGAACCAGTGTCTAAACTCAGGCATGAGCGACCAGTGGCGCAGCGACGATTGGTCGCCACCCGACTGCTTCCAAGGGTTGAGTCCGAAAAACATTTGTGCTGTATGATTCCTGTCTATCGAAACTTCGGCTCCGATATTAGGTGTGGTAGTAGCCCAGTAAAGGAAGTTTGTCTTTACGGCTACATTCTGGGCGGATAGTTGCGAGCTTGTCATTGACAATATCACAACAATGAATAATGCCAACTTTTTCATAAATCTAATTTCCGCAACACTATAATTTAATATTTTTTATAAGCACCTGAGCAAC
>OIWQ01003836.1_pt1 | contig 12953 bp, 9 predicted proteins | sample 1587571 | NCBI WGS metagenome assembly OIWQ01 (sample SAMEA3888910, study PRJEB22519) | human gut metagenome | biome: human gut; feature: human-associated habitat; material: faeces | place: Denmark | collected 2010 | reverse complement strand
GCAAAGGTACGAAACTTTATCTAGGCACACAATACGGCATTCACCGAACACTTACATTTCAATTCCATAAAGGTGCGATTAGAACTACCAAATCTTGTTTCTTGAAGTCAAAGAAGCCAATTTCAATTCCATAAAGGTGCGATTAGAACATTCCCAATTAATAGTTCCACCCCAAAGTGTACCTATTTCAATTCCATAAAGGTGCGATTAGAACAACCAAGCCAAGGAGATTGTGGACGAACTCAACAATTTCAATTCCATAAAGGTGCGATTAGAACTTCACGTAGATGAGCCTTCCAGCCTGCTTATACTATTTCAATTCCATAAAGGTGCGATTAGAACTTCTTGTTTCCGTCAATGTGGTTTACTTGCATACATTTCAATTCCATAAAGGTGCGATTAGAACGCCAAGACCTACATCGGATTCATCGAGAAGCGATATTTCAATTCCATAAAGGTGCGATTAGAACCGCTGGCGCAAAGGATACCTGCACCTATTGTTGCATTTCAATTCCATAAAGGTGCGATTAGAACACGAAGTTAGATAGACAATTTAAAAAAGACAGATAATTTCAATTCCATAAAGGTGCGATTAGAACGACATCAACCGCCCTAGCCTGCTCCACTTCCTTGATTTCAATTCCATAAAGGTGCGATTAGAACCTGCATTGAGTTCTCGATGTTTTTCTGCCCCAGCATTTCAATTCCATAAAGGTGCGATTAGAACATTGTCTCTACCTCTAGCGAGCAAGGCTGCTGCTATTTCAATTCCATAAAGGTGCGATTAGAACGTTCCGCAGTAAATCGTCTGCCGTGTCCCCTTGCATTTCAATTCCATAAAGGTGCGATTAGAACGCGAGTCTGGTTGACTTCCCTTGTACTGAGAAGTCGATTTCAATTCCATAAAGGTGCGATTAGAACTCCTCGCATTCTGTCTCACTAGAAACGGGAAAAAAATTTCAATTCCATAAAGGTGCGATTAGAACGCTTCAATGTTTCTCTGATTGTTGCCATAATTATCATTTCAATTCCATAAAGGTGCGATTAGAACTGTCTGCTGCTATTGGTGCTGCTGCTCTTTCCGCATTTCAATTCCATAAAGGTGCGATTAGAACAAGGTTAACTTGTCTTGGCTTCCTGCTGAAAAGCAGGCATTTCAATTCCATAAAGGTGCGATTAGAACTGTTCAGTTTTTCTTTGTGCCTTATTCTCAGCTTATTTCAATTCCATAAAGGTGCGATTAGAACCTTTTTACCTTTTGTTTTCTCGCTTTTTCTTCTGTTTATTTCAATTCCATAAAGGTGCGATTAGAACATATAGGGCAAACCACACCCCACCCCCCCCGCTTTATTTCAATTCCATAAAGGTGCGATTAGAACGGAATACCTTGGCAAGAAATCAGCCGAGGAAGTCAATTTCAATTCCATAAAGGTGCGATTAGAACTTCCAGCAGCATAAGGTCTGTTACCTGGTACACTATTTCAATTCCATAAAGGTGCGATTAGAACAAATAATCTAGATAATTAAAAGCGTATCAAATAAAATTTCAATTCCATAAAGGTGCGATTAGAACCAAACGTGGTTTTATAGGCTGCAAAGGTGCAAAGATATTTCAATTCCATAAAGGTGCGATTAGAACTGCCTAATCAACTTTGGCGCTGGCTTGGTATCAGATTTCAATTCCATAAAGGTGCGATTAGAACTACTATGAAAAACACTAGCCTTTTCGCTTCCTTTATTTCAATTCCATAAAGGTGCGATTAGAACACCAATTCAGACCCCTGTTTTTCTTCGTTCACTCATTTCAATTCCATAAAGGTGCGATTAGAACTTCATTTAATTTTATTGCTTATGTCTGCTACAATATTTCAATTCCATAAAGGTGCGATTAGAACAATCTATCAGCATTTATACCCGTTGAGAAATTTACCATTTCAATTCCATAAAGGTGCGATTAGAACTGTTCTGAATTTGGCTTCGCATATCTTTAATGCGATTTCAATTCCATAAAGGTGCGATTAGAACTCAATACCATGAAAAACACTAGCCTTTTGCTTCTTTATTTCAATTCCATAAAGGTGCGATTAGAACACTATTACAAAGTGACGGGCGACAATTGAAAAGCTCATTTCAATTCCATAAAGGTGCGATTAGAACAAATCATCCAAAGCTGCAAACTTTTCAGTAATCTCATTTCAATTCCATAAAGGTGCGATTAGAACTTTAAATTTTATTTTTTATGGCAAATCGTTCTGACATTAATTTCAATTCCATAAAGGTGCGATTAGAACAATACTCAGGTATTGAATATGAATTCTAGTGCTTCATTTCAATTCCATAAAGGTGCGATTAGAACAAAGATAATTTTGCTGCATACCAATAGAATCCATCTCATTTCAATTCCATAAAGGTGCGATTAGAACTAATATGGCTTATGTTACTCGCAACTTAAGTCGTTAATTTCAATTCCATAAAGGTGCGATTAGAACAAACGAAACGCTTAGAAGCGTACAGGACAGAACAGAGATTTCAATTCCATAAAGGTGCGATTAGAACACGATACTATGAAAACACTAGCCTTTTCGCTTCCTTTATTTCAATTCCATAAAGGTGCGATTAGAACTATCATTAGTTATCATTAGTTATCGTTTTAAAGCATTTCAATTCCATAAAGGTGCGATTAGAACCCGTTAAGTCTTGGGCGTAGATGTCCTAAGAATCTATGGGTTTGTAGGTGCAAAGATACAAAAAAATATTCAGAAAAATGTCGATGCCTAAAGATATTTTTTCTGCGGCCTTACGACAACCTGCCTATTTATGGAGGTTTCAATAAGTCAAAGAACACTTTCGGAGGTTTTTCCGAACCTAGAAACGGCAAAATAGAACCACATCGACAACTCTTTATAAGAAATTATCGGTAGTCATTCTTTCTTTTCCAAGAATCTGTTTGTTCATATTATACCCCATTTTATTGGTGAAAACAATGACACTATCCTCGGATTCATCAATGATAGCTTTCATCTTCATTTGCAATTCCCGAAGTTTAGCTTCAGATAATTCTCCCTCCAAAACTGAGTTCTGAATCCAACATAAATATTGGCGGCAAAGCTTCAACATTTTGCCTACTCGCTTCTCACCTACATCATAAACTATAATCACATACATATCACCAATACATTTTAAAAGGTTTATATTCTTCTATTCCCAAAATATCTTTCAGTAGCTTATAGCATTCAAGTTTTATAAGATGCTTATAGCTTACATTACGTCCTAAAGAACGATGACGGAAAGTCTCATCATAACGCTCTTCCATAGCCTTTACAAAAATCTTCTTTCCCTTTTCGTTCAAAAGACATTTGTTGAGTTTTTTATCAAAATGACTGGTACTTAAAGCATGCTTATTGAGTACCTTGAAGATGACTCTATCCACGATAATAGGCTTGAAGATCTCGGATATATCCAGACATAACGAAAAACGCCTTTCTCCTGGAGTATGCAGAAAGCTTATCGTTGGATTGAGCTGAGTTTGATGAACAGCTCGGAGAGTTTCGGTATAGCACATCATATTGCCAAAAGAAATGAGAGCATTTACCTCGTTCTCTGGCGGTTGCTTGGTTCTTGATCCCATGTTGAAATCATCGAGAATGATATCGAATGCAGCATAATATGCCTGTCTGATATTTCCCTCAATTCCCATTATCTCATCTACAGCCTTAGCATCCGGCAAAGTATTACTCAATCTTTTAATAGTATCGATAATATCTTGCAGGTCTTTTCCTCTACGATTATAATAGTTGAGGTTCATAACCATATTCCAAGCTGCTCCCTGAATGAATTTTCGCGCCAATTCTACCCTTTTCTTCTTGTTTTGGTACGCAGATGTTTGTGCCAACAATGCCTTACCTGAAAGAAGACTTTCCCTTGGCATGAAGCTTCCAGTATAGTTCTCATAATAGTCGAAGAAGTGGACAGGAATACCTTTCTGCCCCAGAAAGTTGAACAAAGCACTATTTGCCCGCAGACTTCCAAAGGCATACAGTTCCGTAACATCCTCAATAGGAATATATCGAGGTTGCTGCTTGATTTCTTCATTATCTTCATTCACGATAACAGGCGTGAACTTCAGCGTATTGTCCCTTCTCTCCATAATGCCTGGATTGAACAGATAAAAACTTCTTTTCATTCTTCTTCCTCCAACTCGTTTATATAACAAAAATCGAAATAACTACAATTCTTACAGATGCCTTTCTTGACTTTAGACGGGCAAACATCTTGAGAGATTATCTGAATGATGTCTTTAGATATAACCTGAATGTCATCTCTATCGACATCTGTCAAGATTACTTCTTTTGTCTTTCTCAAAAGAGGATATTCCAAGATGCCCTTCACGCCATCTATTCCATGTTGCTCGAAAACATACATGTAATATTTCAGTTGCCATTCATGAGCTTTATCCACCTTATTAGATTTCTTTATCTCATGGATGACCTTATTCCTGGCATCATAGTAATCTACTTTGATACCATCAATCTCCACTTCCTCATACTTTGATGTACGTTGCGGATAACTTGATTCATGCACCAGCTTTCCTTCATAGACCAAGTCTGATTCTTGTTCCATGTTGATGCCATTGGCAAACAGCCATAGTTTGCGATGGCAAAGCTGGTAATAGTTGAAATGAGTGCCTGTTATGACCATAGAGAAAAACCAATAGGAGGCTCCAGGTAAAAACCAGGAGCCTCATCATTTACATTAAATCTGATTCTCGTAATCAAACGCCATCATTCTATCAACCAACTCCTGCTTAGCCTTAGCCAAAGCATCTGCGCTTTCTGTCTCTGTCACGACATAACTTGCACATGGAAGAGTTACAAATGTCTTGGCACCAGCATTTTCGTCAACGATAGGCTTTACCTTTGGTTTAGATTCTCCATCCTCAACAAGTTTGGCACGAATAGCTGCTGCTAAAGTATTAGCATTATCACTAATAGCAATGGCTAAAGTCTCCATCAAACTGAATGTTCTTGCCTGATTGGATGTGATATGCCAATCAATCAGAGCATCGGCTATAGCTGGAATAATCTGCTCACGCTGATCTTTCGGCATCAACAAGCATTCACCAAAAGAAGTAATGATTACCTTCCATCCATCTTCTTTCAACTTTTCTACCATATCTGATGCAATCTCTGGTTCCAACTGATTAGTTGAAACGCAGAACAAACGTCGTAAATCAATAGCTACATCATATACAAAGAGACCTGTAGCACGACTATTGTCTGGAATCCATTTGCGATACAAACTTCTATCGTTACCCTCTAAAAAGTCACTAACCTGTTCATCTGTCAAACGATTTCCATTTGCATCACGCACAACAACTTTATGCACGTTTGGCTTATCAGAACGATCGAATGAAATGTTCTCCTTAAAAACTGCAGCCAAAAGTGGATGCAAAGGGGTCATCGCAGAAATACTAAATGGACTTCTACGCTTTACTGCTTTCTCTTTTCCACCCTTGGGAGTTCTCATCCAGCCACCTAAAAGCTGGTCAACATAATGTGGATCACAAGACGAAAGGACCTCACCTTCTTTAAGCGCACCTTTCTTATCTACATCAAAAAAGAACTCGGTAGGAGAAGGTTGAACACCTAAAACATCGTTAAGCTGCTCCAGGATAGAACGCTTAACCTGTTGACCACTAGCAAATGGAACTCTTACGTTGAACTGTGGGTCATGATAAGATTTCTGACCATCTTCTACACAGAATACTGTGAACGCAGCATGCTTGAGACCTCGCAAATAAATAAAGGAATTCTCTTTCATAATCTTGTATTTTTAATTGTTATTATAATGTCTTATATTGGAAATGCAAAAGTGTTAAGAAGTATGGTACATTGTCTGTTGGCATACCATGAATCTCCTTCACGATTCCTTTAAACTCATCTATCTTACCAATGAATGAAACAACCTCTGCAGCAGCTGCTATGAACTGTTTCTTATTAGTTGCATTGAGCATTGTCTCAACCAAATTTTTACGTTTGGTACTGATAGACTTATCTTTATCACTAGAGGCTTCGTTCAACAACTCAGCCAACTCTTGGGATTTCTCCCATAATTCATCATTATTCAACATAGCTAATATCCAAATTTTATATACGTTAAAATTAATTTGTTCGTCTTCATTTTTAGGAGTTTTCGGCTGTTTCGGCACTTTATCTCCTTTTGAATATACATAATCTCTAGGCCCTTTAGGCTCCATGGCTTTAATACCTACAGCTCCATAAGTACAAGCCGTTTTAAATCCAATTGCAGTTCCCCATAAAGACTCTGCATTTTTACCATTGCTCATCCCAAATATCTTTTCATAAAGATGAATTGGACGGCGTATTTGGTTCAAATTAAATGGTATAAAACCAATTGTAGTATTTGTCTGTCCTATGCTATAGATGTAGCCCAAAATTTGAGCATTTCTATATTTTTTAGAAATACCAATGAGAATCTTTGTCCATGTTTGGGTATCAATATTGATGATTCCATCCTTATTCGTATTGTAAGGACTATATCCCGCCAAAGGCATATCTGCATCATATTCTCTTGAATCATAATAATGGGACTGCCATTGACCATTCCAAGTATTAATCTGATTTCCTTTAAGCATGGTTGTCTCATTAAGACTCGTACGATAGAGCTTCCAACCTTCAAAAATATCAAGTAAAATCTCTTTGTTGCTAAAAAGAATCGAAAAACCTCCCTGAACACCAATACCAAGAGCATCTCCAATCCACGATGCATAGATTTCTTCCTGAGAATTAGGCAACTTCAAATCTGTTACTTGACCAGATGTTGTTGCGGCAACATCTAAAGAAGCATAACCTCGTGCAATGCTAGCATCAGCTTCACTTTCTTCGATTTTCTTAATCAATTTTTCGAAGCGGATCTTTCTTTGTTCAGGAGTTTCAAAAGGCTTTTTCCCCTTTATCATATCATCCCAACTTAACTTTGGGTTTTCCAAAGGCGAATTGCCTGCAGTCATCATATACTTGTTTTGATCAAAAAACAAGGGATAGAACTGCTCCAAAAAGAAAGTTCGGGCATCATATCTGGTGCCATATTTTTCATTGTAAGCATCCAGGAATATCTTTCCAATATTTGATGTTATCATATTTTATAGTATTTCAAACGATTGATAATATTCTATTTTACACAAATCGGGTAACAATCCCTTTTCTTCATCATATCCTTTGTTCGGAATGACAAAAGGATGCGACCCCTTATTGAGCTGATCAAGATTTCTATGTGCAATGGAATGATAGCTTACAGGTATTTCCATTTCAATTCTTTCCAATCCATTGGCACATAAGTATCTGTCTTTATCTTCTTCTGTAATACAAACAGCAGAATTGATGTCAAGCGTTTCCAGTAACGCTGATTTCGGATGATGACAAAGTGCCTTTAACACCCATTTTCCTTCCAAGAACGCCACTCCAGTAAAGTCTATATTCTGAAAGTCAATCTTTGGATATACCTTATCTATCATTTCTTGAACATGACATTCCTCCATGATGTCACCACAATCTGGCAATACACTGAAAGTATCTTTCAGAACATCCAGACTATAAGGAAGAGCTTCTTTATCATCTTCAGATGGTGCTATGACATATATCGGCTTGTAGTGTCCTATGGTATCTCTTGTACGCTTGCGATTAATTCGTCCAAAACGCTGTGTAAGAGCATCAATTGGAGCACACTCAGTAATCATTATATCAAAGCTGATATCAAGACTGACCTCTACTACTTGAGTGGAAACTACAATGCATGGAACGTTTTCTAATTGATTGAAGTCTTCACGCAACTTTGTTTCCAATCTAGCCCTGTCGCTTCGTTTGTACCTGCTATGCACAAGCATCTTCTTCACATCAGGATATAATTCCTCAATAGACTCATATAGTTCCTGTGCTCTTTTTACTTGATTACATACTATGAGCAGTTTTGAATTACTTTCGATTGCTGAGGCTATCACATCATAAGATTCTTTTTTATCATCGAGCTTGTAGATTTGATGCCTGTTGAATGATTGAAGCGTCAGAGAATCCAGCTTTACTTCATAAACTGCATCAGCCCCACCCAATAGTTGAAGTATCTTTTGATACAATACTGTCGGCATTGTTGCCGTACCAACATGTACCCTACAATCCAGCGCAACAAGAATCTCTATAATGCGTAGAACTATAGACTGCATAACATCAGAATAGGTGTGTATCTCATCGAGAATCACATCACAACCTTTTAAATCCATAGCCATAGCCTCATATCCTTTGATACCAAAAACAACAGAGGCCATCTGGTGTGGAGTAAGAACCTTCACTGATGCACCAACATGACGCTGCATGATACTTTCCTCTATCTTACCGTCTTTCACTTTCAGATTAGAGGCTGCATGTAGAAGATGAACTTGAGCATTAGTTTTACTCAAATCATTCTTTATTCTATCATACATAGCGTTAATTGATGCTTGAAAAGGCAGTGTATAGAAAACTCTTCCACGACAACGCCTCAACAAAAAATCAGTTTTTCCAGCTCCAGTTGGAGCTGTTACCAACGTATGCATCTTCTTACTATCCGAAGAAATCAATGATAAAGGATAGAGTTCACTTTGCCTATTGTAAAAAGACAAATCAGGTTTGATAAAGAGTTTATCAAGCGGCATTTCAAATGCAGTCTCCATAGCAGAAGCCATGTGATCTGCCGCCATCAACAACCCTCTCCATTCAGAACACCCCTTTTTTCTACCATCACAATAGTCTATGACATATTCATAATTTTCTTCTGCCTCTTCCAAAGATATCTCATGGGTTTCCATGCCAAGGCTTTCAAGGATATCAATGGCTATATGACTCCATTCCGAGAATAACTTTGAATGTTCCTTGAAGCAATCTGATGTATCATCTAAATCTAAAATGCCCAAATCCCGAACATCTTTATACATAGATTTATGATGAGCTACAATCATATCTATCACAGCATCTCTATGTTCCTGACATACCAACGACAGAAAGAACAAGGAAGCTATTTCATGGCGAAAAACAGAACCAGGCTTCTTCTTGTTTGGAGAAATCAGCGATTGTTGAAACACTGGACTTACCTTTCCGATATCATGCAACAAAGCTCCTTCTAATGCAATCTGTTCATCAAATTCTAGATGCTTAGCCATAATACGGGCGGTATCAGCAACATTCTTAAGATGCTGATACAAACAAACATGTCCATTCTGCTCGCTTTTAGCTAATATTTCTTGATGAATATTCATATAGTTACATCGTTTAAAGTAAAGATTGACCATTATACTCTATCCAGCCAACCATTGGCTGATTATCGTTAAAACGATTATAGCCAACAAGGAAAGACTGCTCAGAATTTCCAAAGCGCAATTCAAAACCAGGTAATTGATTGAATTGTTCTTCTTCCATTACACTGATTTCAGATTCCGGCAAGAGAATATCTTCATTTCTGCATACACATACATGTTGCTTTGATGCTATAATAGCATCTTCTTCGTTTTCAAAAGCAATATATAAAACCGGATGCAAAAGAACAGAACGCTTCAATACAGAACGATTTCTAATGAATGTTCTGTTTTTATACTCCCAACCTCTTGGCTGTATCACTTCCTGTTGAGAATCCAGGGAATCATACTTCAATTTGTGCCTCAAAATTTTATGGATTCCTGGAACGTCCAACAGTTCAGGAAACAGTTTTTTCTCTATGCCTTCTATTATTGAAGGTGTAAGAAACTGCTGACTGAATGTTTCTCCATCACGAACTGCGGTCCATGGTTTAATGAAACCAAACTGCCCTTTATATGTTACGACATACATAATCAAATCCTTTAATAATTAGTAAATTGCTCCAAATCCGATACCCGTACAGTTGCCTACACCAACATTCCATATAAATTGTTTCGTCTCAGGCTTACCTTTGATGACAACCGGGCAAAGACTTGCCTTATTGCCAATACCATGATAACGAACCAACTTCAACTTCTTTTTGGTGTAAGAAAGATCAAAACAAATATCCAATGTTTCATCTTCTTCCAATCCTGCCTTTTTCATCTTTGACAAAAGAGTATCCTTAAGATATTGGTTTGCCTGTGCATGATTGAAATTATACTGTTTAATACTTCCATCATCCAATTTTCTCTTTATAAAAATCGGACTAGCACAATAATACAAATCCCGCTCTGAAAATTGAGGTTCAGCACCAATAGTTATGTCTGTTACAAACATACCACAAAACATCTCAGGATCTTCAAGAATTGTTCTGATGATAACCTTAATGATACTTTCATCATAAAAGCTAATAAACATCGTTGCACCCTGTGAAAACTGAAGTGCATCCTCCACTTTTCTTCCTCCATTTAACCAAGAGAAAGAATACAATGAAATCGTATCATGAATAGAATTGTTTCCAATCCATTTATGAATAGTACCAACCAGTTTCTGTTGATAATCAAAAGGAACTGGTGTAGTATTGGCTGAAGTTTTTAAATGAATTCTCATATTTATTTTTTTCTAATTGTTCATCTTATATATACATTTTTTTGCTCATCTAAGTATTTCACTCAAAATCAATCTGTTTTAACAGTTTCCATCTTCCTGTACGCGGAGCACCAACACGACAAATCATATCGACCTTTTGTAATATAGAAAGTTCTCGTTCTATGGTGCGTTGAGGGATTCCCGACATTACCGCCATTTGTTTGGCGGTAATATCGGAGTGTTTTGCAATAAAAGACAGAATAAGTTGCTGACGATAAGACAGTTTCATTACCGCCACATTACCGCCACTATTACCGCCATCTCCGACATTTACACCGACATTCCCGTCACGTTCGGCGATAACTTCGTCTATCGTCTTGCGCTGAACAATCGCCATCACGCCACCTCCATTTTCTTCTATTGTTGGCAATGGCAAGCTGGCACGTTCAAACTCCTCGGCAATTTTCTTGAAACCACGTCCCCATGACTCTACAAAGCCTGCTTTGTAAAAAACATTAGCAATATTATGATTACGAGGATAAGATGAATGCTTCTGCAACAAAGCTGCAGGAGTCAACTCTTTCGGCAACAAACCGTAGTTCCACAATTCTATACTGCGATCGTAGATGCGCATTTGGATTGCAGGACCGTTATAAGCCTTATGCGAAATGGCATTGTATATCAACTCTCGTAATGCCTTATCAGGAATCTCCAACTGCTCTATACGCTGCAATCCCTCGTAGTGAATAGGCGAAAGCAGATACTTGGTTCGGAGTACTTCCATCACTCGACTTGCCATTTGAATCAGGTTGCCTTCTATCACATCCTGAATAATCAAATCGCTCTCATCTGTATGAAAACGTCCAATCTTGAATACAGCAGATGGGAAGAACTGACCAACATGCTTGCCGAAAAGCAAAATAGCAGCATTCTTTAATTCACCTTCCCTGGTAAACAAGCCAAGATTACGCAATACATCCTCTGTGGACGAATTGACCTCTGATTCATCCATACGACCTGCTTTGATGCTACATTGCAAGAAATAGTCAATCGCATTGCGGTCAATATCATCAAGAGTTGCACCATAAACAGGAATATCGTCCCATGAATGCCCCATCTTCTCCATAATAAATTGCTGCAAAGCAAGCCCTTTGAGTTCTTGCTTGGTAGAACCACTACGATAATGATACGTACCTTTATAGGCTATCGGCATATTACTTGGTGAGACTACAATCTCTATGTACTCTTTATCACCTTCCATAAGAAGGTTTACATCTTCTACGATGCCCAGATAATTAACTATCTTGTTAGGAATATCTTCCAACAATCTTTTGGCATCAGATAAACCGATTACTTCTTTCCGGTCGTTTACACCGATATAAATACGTCCACCTTGCGCATTGGCGAAACCACATATCCATTTCAGATATTCATCACGCCATGATTCCTTATATTCTATATTTTGACTTTCATTCTGCATATACTATTCCTCCATACTTTTGATGATTGAATTGACTCTCTTCTCTCTTCCCAATGTCTCAGGAAATGCATAGTGGCCATTACCTATTTCACGAGGATTAGGCTCTATATGCTCGGCATACCATGCACGTTTATACTCGGTGGTGATGATGCCGTAATCTCTGGCGGCAATGATGGAAGCGGCGAGAGAGGCGCCATATAGCTCCTTGATGTCTATCATCTCTTCCAACGTTATCAACTCTCGCTTCTTGTACCCCAACTCTTCGATAAACGCCAATTTGGGAAGAAGGAAGAAACTGGCAAAGAGATCACAGCGCTTCTCCAGTTTCAACGGACTATCTTCCGGGAAGAGGAGAAGAAGATGGGCTAACTCATGAGCTGCCGTGAAACGAAGTTTCTCCACACTACTCTTTTCCGGATTGAAATCGAGAATCATCAGCGGATGCTTCTTATCTGCCCAGGTACTCATTCCGAAAACATAATCCGGGAGAGTAGCAGCAAGTATCATGATGCCTTTTCTTTCCAAGAGTCTCAGGATGCTGGCGATGGGTCCATCACCGCAATGCCATTTTTCACGAAGAAGACTGGATGCCTGGATGGCATCTTCCAGCGTTGATACCCTGGTGCCTTTTATCGGATTCTTGAACTGGGTAGGAAAACCCGCATCTTTCTCCTTGGCTAGATACTGCTCTGCCCAAAAAGAGAGTTTTGCTTCCAGGGCTTGCAACTCGTCTTCGGATAACTTACCATTGGAGGTGGTACGGAGCATCGGAACATCTATCTTGAGATTGATTCCTTCGAAATATGCCTCGCTGATATTGAGGGCTTTGGCTATGGCTTGCAGGGCATCACGCTTGGGACGCATAATGCCTTTCTCATAACGGGATATACTCTGCTTGGTGATGGCTCCGTTGGTTCGCTCTACGAGTTTATCCATGCTGA
>OIWQ01003827.1_pt1 | contig 12970 bp, 9 predicted proteins | sample 1587571 | NCBI WGS metagenome assembly OIWQ01 (sample SAMEA3888910, study PRJEB22519) | human gut metagenome | biome: human gut; feature: human-associated habitat; material: faeces | place: Denmark | collected 2010 | reverse complement strand
ACGATGAGGAGGAATTTGGACGGATCCAGAAGCTGTACGGCTCCATGGAGCACTTCCAGACCCTGGGGAAACAGTAATCGGAGAGTTATAAAACATCGGCTTCGATGCATGTCGAAAAACAGGGAAATACATGGTATTTTGAGAAATGTCTGATAAAATCATATTGAAAGGAGGTCTTTCAATATGAGAGAAGACGATTTTGAGGTATATCTCCGGAACACGAATCTGTCGGAAAATACCATCGCATCCTACAAATTTGCTGTCAAGCAGTATTTCGCCCAGTTCGATACGGTGACGCAGAAAAAGCTGCGGGACCATAAGATGTGGCTGATCGAATCCTATAAGCCCAAAACGGTGAATTTAAGGATCCGCGCCATCAACTGCTACCTGGACAGCATTGGAAAGGGAGAGTGGAAGCTGCAGTTTGTAAAGGTGCAGCAGAAGGCCTTTCTGGAAAATGTCATCAGCGAGGCTGACTATGAGTACTTTAAAACCTGCCTCAAACGGGATGACGAGCTGTTCTGGTATTTTGTAATACGTTTTCTGGCCGCAACCGGCGCACGGGTCAGTGAGCTCATACAGATCAAGGTGGAACACATCAAGCTGGGGCATTTGGATTTGTGCTCGAAGGGCGGTAAGCTCCGACGAATATACATACCAAAGGCTCTGCAAAATGAAGCCCTTTCTTGGCTGAACGATAAGCACCAAGAAAGCGGCTTCATTTTTTTGAACAAATACGGGGACAGAATCACTACCAGAGGTATCTCCGGGCAGTTAAAAAAGCTGGCAGTCCGGTATGGCATTGACCCTGTGGTAGTATACCCACACTCCTTCCGTCACCGCTTTGCAAAGAGCTTCTTGGAGCGCTGCAACGACATCGCTTTCCTTGCTGACCTTATGGGACATGAAAGTATAGAAACCACCCGCATCTATCTCCGCAAAACCTCGACCGAACAACGAGCTATCGTTGATGAAGTCATAGACTGGTAAAGAAAGAGCATACCCCGTGCGTATAACCACGAGGTATGCTCTTTTTAGGATTGCTGGATAATTGCTGCAATTCCTTCAAAAGCAGATACAATACGACGCTGCTCGTTAGTTGGCGGTAGCGGCACTAAAATGGAATTGAGCTTTTCCTGGTTCATTTTTGGCTGAGCGGTACCGGTAACATACGGAGCAAGGTTTGTTGCATTTATGAAGAGCGCTATATAGCGTAAATCAACGCCTGCAACGGCGTCAATGACATGGGCATGATTATTTACCCAGTATTGACCGGAAGCGATAAAAGCGATTGGCTTACTTCGCAAGAGGAGATTTGCCCCATCTTCGCCGACGAGGAGCAGAGGTTTATCGAATAAATACCGATCCACCTTATCAATGACCCCAGATGCCCCGTAATAATCGTACTTTTTATCAAGTTTTTCGCGCTGGGAAACTGACAGAGGAATGCGTTCTGCATCTCTATTTACGAGAGCTGTTCCAAACCGGACCCAGCACCAGTTTTCGGGTATTTCAAAGGGCGGTTCATCGTCGATACAGCGCTCCACACCGTCCAACTTCTCATAATGAGAATTATCCCGTCTGAAAATGACAGATTCGTGCTTGTCCTTTTTGATTTTGCCTTCCTTGATGAGCCGCTGCTTCTCCGCCCGGATACGCTCCAGCAGAGCCTCTGCAGGCTCGTCAGATGGGTCTTGAGGTACCAGCTTGCCTCGGACGGCTTCTTGCAGTATCGACTTCTTTAGGGTTTCTGGGAACTCTGTATTAAGCGCTGTTATTCTTTTCTCAGCCCGATCATAGCTACGGAGAAATGGTAGCAACCTATTGATGGCATCGACGATGCGATTTTGCTCCGCTAAAGGTGGAAGAGGAAAAATAATAGCGTTCAACGCAGTTTGGACGAGGTGCTTAATTGTCATCCCCTTACTGTAAGTATCAAGAATCAGATTTCCTTTGTAGCACTCCAAAAGGAGTTGAAAAAAATACGGATTGATTCCTCCATAGAACCTAACGCGGTGGAGAGCGTTTTGGTAGTACATCTCTTGTGTAGATTCCCAAACCGCAGAGCGGCCAACATCACCGCCCTCACAAACAAGAAGGTCTCCGGGTTTTAAGAGATATTTGGGTAACTCACCTTCTTCGAGTCGAGTCTCTTTCACTGTCGTTAAGTCAATACCGTCCCAGTAAACATTTATGCTGCAGAGATACGGTTTGAGTTCACCTTTATTTTTTGCCTTATCCAGCGTTTTTCCCAACGAGCTTATGGCAATAGACTTCAGTGTTACCCACTCCCACGAATCGGGAATGTCAAACGGTACCTCATCTGCCAGCGACCGCACTTCATCGCCGATTTTCTCATAAGGAGTATTATCAGAACTCGGCTGTTTAACGATTACCTCGGTAGTTTAACGAATACTCCAGTAATTCAACGATTACTCGGCTGTTTAACGATTACAGCGGAACAAAACGCCTCAATCCGCGCAAAAAGCACGAAACCCCGCCATAGAATTACTCTGCAGCGGGGTTCACTTATGTGCCGAAATAGGCGAAAAGCCTTATATCAAGCGGTTTTGGGGTATAGAAAAATGCCACCGTAATTCTATCAAAATTACGGTGGACTTATGGCGGAGAGTTAGGGATTCGAACCCTAGGTACTTTACGTACACAGCATTTCGAGTGCTGCACCTTCGACCACTCGGACAACTCTCCGTGTTTCAGTTTGTTGCGACATGCCCGATTGCACATCGCAACGTGTATTATACCAAACATTTCTATACTTGTCAATAAAAATAAACACCAAATCATCAACTTTTTGTATGTGCTAAAATGATATGACCCAATAAAAAAGAGAAGCAACCTCAAAAAATGGTATAATGTTATTTACCACAAAAACATAACCAAGAAAGAAGCACTTCTCATAAACGTAATAACACAAGAAGCAGGGGAAAAGCAAGCAATATTTTAATATGCAGAAAAATGGAATAAATACCAAATCATCAACCTTTTAACCGGGGTTTAATCGACAGCGGCAGGGTTGCCCGAAGCAGAAAAAAGTGAGTAAATATTATCGGATTGCTCAGACTTTGCCGATATAGCATCGTGTGATGTAAGGGTAGGGGACTGTACCGTTTTGATTGTATTTCTTGAAGAGCTTATGCAGCTCGGCGACGTATTCGTTGTAGTTTTTCTCATCGGGCTTAGGAGCATATGACGAGGAGAGGCATCTTGAAACGAATGCATTTTCATCATATATCAGGTCATTCCCGAACTCAACAACGATAAAATCGCCCTCAAAAAAATCCGCAAATGCTTCTTTGCTGAAATCTGTGCCGTTTGACGGACCCTTGAAATTCGGGCAGAAAAGTCGGTTGATGTCGTAATTTTCCCGGATAAGCTCGTTTTCGGTGTCACGGTCGTTCCATACAAGCAGAATATTTCCGTTATCCTTTAAAATACGGCGACATTCCGCCTTGAAGGACTGCCTCTCAAACCAGTGAAAAGCCTGCGCCGCGGTGATAAAATCAACGCTTTTGTCGCTTAGTTTTGTATTTTCGGCACTGCCATTGACGGAGATAATATTTTTGTGAGCGGCATATTTTTCCTCGGCGACAGCGCGCATATCGCTGTTCGGTTCAATTGCGAAAATTCTGCTTACATAAGGGCAAAGTTTTTCCGAAAATATCCCTGTGCCCGAGCCTATATCGGCGGCAACGGTGCTTTCCGAAATAAAATCATGCTCCTTTAGATACGCAAAGAGCTCGTCGGGATAGCTTGGGCGTGCCTTGGAATAAATCCCGCCTTTTTGGTCAAATTTATGCTCGTTCATATCTTTTTACCAACGCAAAAATCACCGTCAACAGCGGTTATTTTTATCCTTGATATCTCACCGCAGGGCAATTCACCTTTGACCTTGACGGGGGTATAGTTCTTGGTGTAGCCTTCAGCAAATCCGTCGGAATGTCTCGTCTCAAAGAGAACCTCAACAGTTTTGCCGATCTGGGATTCAAGGAAAATCTTTCTTATTTCCTCGGTCTTTTCAATCATTATGTGGCTTCTTTTTTCTTTAATTGCTTTTTCGATCTGCGGCATTTTGGCAGCTTTTGTGCCCTCACGGGGAGAGTAGGGGAACACATGAACCTTTTCAAAGCCGATCTTCTGCGCAAAGCGGACATTTTCGGCAAAATCCTCCTCGCTTTCGGTCGGAAAGCCTACCATTATGTCTGTTGTAATTGTCGCCTCGGGAAAGCTTGCGCGTAGCTTTTGGCAAAGTTCAAAATATTCCTCTGCGCTGTAGTGACGGTTCATTGCTTTGAGCGTGTTGTTGCAGCCGCTTTGAAGCGAGATATGAAACTGAGGACAGAAGCTCGGAAGCTTTGCAAGACGATCAATGACCTCGTCTGTGATATGGTCGGGTTCAAGCGAACCGAGACGGACACGTCGGAAATTCATTCCGTCGGCAAGCTCGACGGCATCACAGATGCTCAATCCGATATCCGTTCCGTAGGCAGAAAGATTTATTCCGACCAGCACAACCTCGGCAAAGCCGGCATCGCTGAGCCTTTGAAGCTCGCATTTAAGCTCGCCGATCGGTTTGGAGCGCACACGGCCTCTCGAATAGGGGATAATGCAGTATGAACAGAAACGGTTACAGCCGTCCTCGATTTTTACGACGGCTCTTGTTCGACGGTCAAAGCCCGAGATGTCGCTGCCCGAGAATTTGTCGCCTGTTTTGTGCTGCTCAATGTCGATTATACGCCGGCCGCAACTGAAATAGCTGTTCAGCAAGTCAAAAAGCCTTGAATTATTTTTGTTGCCGAGTACGATATCCGCCTGCTCAAGGCGTTCGGCGTCCTGCGGAAAAGCCTGAGGCATACAGCCCGTGAGAACGACTATGCTTTCGGGGTGGTTGCGCTTGAATTTTCTGACCGCCTGACGTGTCTTACGGTCGCTCTCGGCGGTAACAGTGCAGGAGTTGACAACATAAACGTCCGCTTCTTCGTCGGCAGTGACGGTTTCATAGCCGTTCGCCGCCGCTTTTTCGGACATAGCCTGGGATTCATATTGGTTGACCTTACAGCCCAGGGTGTAAAATGCAATTTTCATATCATCAGCTCCGTTTGGTAATCTAAAATAATATTATAAAGCAAAACGGTGTGCAGTGCAAGTTTTATTTGCCGTTAGCGGGGCATATATTTATTGTGTACAGCAGTGAAAGGGAGGCTTATTATGAAGAAAGCAACTGCAATCCTATTAAGCGTTATTATGATGTGCGGAATATTAGGTGTATTTGCCTCGGCGGAAAATGAGTCGCAGATGCCGGTTGACGTGAAAGCAAAATCGGCAGTTCTGATGGATCAGTCAACGGGAACGGTACTTATGCGGATGAATGAAAACGAAAAGCTCTATCCTGCTTCGGTGACAAAGATAATGTCAATGCTGTTGGTTGCCGAGGCGATAGATTCCAATACGATAAGGCTGACCGACGCGGTGACAACGAGCACTAATGCGTCAAAAAAGGGCGGTTCGCAAATCTGGCTCAAAGAGGGCGAAACAATGACCGTTGACGAATTGCTGAAGGCAACAGCCGTTTACAGCGCAAATGATGCCTGCACAGCCCTCGGAGAATATATAGCCGGAAGCGATGAAGCTTTTGTAACGATGATGAACGACCGCGCGCAGGAGCTTGGTATGAAAAATACACATTTTGACAACTGTACGGGTCTTGATGACACCTCGGCCACTCACCTGACAACGGCGTATGACATTGCGCTGATGTCAAAGGAGCTGATGAAGCATCAGTTTATTCAGCAGTACACAAAAATCTGGATGGACTCACTTCGCGACGGCAAGACAGAGCTTGTCAACACAAACAAGTTAATTAGGTTTTATGAGGGCGCAACAGGTCTGAAAACCGGTACAACGTCAAAGGCAGGCTGCTGCATTTCAGCGACGGCAACGAGAAACGGTACAAGTCTCATAGCCGTTGTGATGGGTGCGGACAACAGCAAAGACCGCTTTGAGGGCGCAAAGGCGATGCTCAACTGGGGTTTCGCGAACTATGAAACGGTAACACCCGAAATCGACAAATCGCTGATTACAAACGTGAATATCATCAAGGGCGAGGAGAAAACACTCACGCCGCAAATATCGGGCGGCTTCGGCTTCCTTATTCCGAAGGGGAAGCAAAAGAACATCACTCAGGAAATTGACCTTGCCGCCGCAGTTGAGGCTCCCGTTGAGTCCAATCAGACCTTGGGTACGGTGACGGTCAAGCTGGACGGAAAAAAGCTCGGAGAGTATAAGCTGACTGCGCCGCATTATGTTGAAAAGCTCAGCTTCAAAACGGTGTTTATCCGCATGATATGCTCAATTTGCAAGCCGCAGCAGTCTGTTAGTGTGAACTGAGTGTGTATTTTTTATGCAATCTGCGTAAAAAATGCTAAATACCACTTGCAAAAACAAGTTAAATAGGGTAAAATATAACCAACTAATAAGAAAAGTAAATCGGAGGCATACAGATAATGTCTGTAAAGTTAAACACAAAATATGTAACTCCGTTCCTCAAAGAAAACGCATATGCCGACATCAGATCGGAGGTTGAAGCCGCACATGACGAGCTTCACAACGGAACGGGTAAAGGAAATGACTTCCTCGGATGGCTCAGCCTTCCGGAAAATTATGATAAGGAAGAATTTGCAAGAATCAAAGCATCGGCTGAAAAAATCAGAAAGGATTCTGAGGTTCTTGTAGTAATCGGAATAGGCGGTTCGTACCTCGGAGCGAGAGCGGCGATCGAGTTCATCAAGTCGCAGAACTATAATCTGCTCAGACACGGCGCACCGGAAATCTATTTCGCAGGTAATACGATCAGCTCGGCTTCAATCAACGAGCTTGTTGAAATAATCGGAGACAGAGATTTTTCCGTCAATGTTATTTCAAAATCGGGCACAACCACGGAGCCGGCGGTTGCTTTCAGGATTTTCAGAGAGATGCTTGAGAGCAAGTACGGCGCAGAGGAAGCGGCAAAGCGTATCTATGCTACTACGGACAAGGCGAGAGGAACGCTCAAGGCTCTTGCGGATGCAGAGGGCTATGAGACTTTCGTTGTTCCCGACGATGTCGGAGGACGTTATTCCGTTCTTACGGCTGTCGGACTTCTTCCCATTGCCGTTGCGGGAATCGACATTGACGCTATCATGCAGGGCGCTGCTGCTGCAATGAACGAGCTTTGCGACAAGGATATTGAAAAGAATGACTGCTACAAGTACGCAGCAACGAGAAATCTCCTTTACAGAAGCGGCAAAAAGATTGAAATGATGGTCAGCTATGAGCTGGCATACACGATGATGAATGAATGGTTCAAGCAGCTTTACGGCGAGAGCGAGGGCAAGGAGAACAAGGGCCTGTTCCCGGCTTCGGCTATTTTCTCGACCGACCTTCACTCAATGGGTCAGTATATCCAGGAGGGTGAAAGACATCTTTTTGAAACCGTTGTCCACTTTGCAAAGTCAAAGTCGGAGGTTGAGATAAAGAACGAGGAGGGCAGTGCCGACGGACTCAATTTCCTCGCAGGAAAGACTGTTTCGTTCGTTAATCAAAAGGCTTTTGAGGGCACATTGCTCGCTCACACGGACGGCGACGTTCCGAACATTGTGCTTGAGGTTGAAGCAATGGACGAATTCAATCTCGGCTATCTTATCTATTTCCTTGAAAAGGCATGCGCTATCAGCGGCTATATTCTCGGCATCAATCCGTTCGACCAGCCGGGCGTTGAGAGCTACAAGAAGAATATGTTTGCTCTTCTCGGCAAGCCGGGATACGAGGATCGCAAGGCCGAGCTTGAGGCAAGATTAGGCTAAGGCAATGCCTCATTAAATTTTGTATAATTTTCGTGCAGGAACACGAATGTTAGAATAAAAAAACAGGGAGGATATTATTATGGTATCTCTTATTTTAGGTAAAAAAGGTTCAGGAAAAACAAAGCTTTTGATTGAAAAGGTCAACGAGGCTATTGAGAATTCAAACGGCAACGTTGTTTGCGTTGAAAAGCAGCCCAAGCTCACATATGATGTAAATTATCGCGCACGTCTTATCGACACGGATCATTACAAGGTAAGCGGTTATGACGCATTCTTCGGTTTCCTTTGCGGCATCTGTGCAGGAGACCACGATATTACGGATGTTCTTGTTGACGCAACGCTGAGAATCGGTACACGTGATTACGGCGAGCTTTGCGAGTTCCTCAAGAAGGTTGACGAGCTCAGCAAGAATCACGTTGAGGAGAAGAGCTTCATCTTCACAATCTCCGCCGATGAGGAAGAGCTTCCCGAGGAGATTTTCACTTTCTGCAAGAAGATCTGACGTTTTTTTGGCAAATGTATATTTAACGGTCTGCATTTTTATATGCAGATCGTTTTTTGTCGCAAAAAAATCAACATTTTTTTCAAAAGTATTGACATTATGATATTAAAAATGGTATATTAAGTCTACAATATATGCAATTATTTCAGCAGAGGTGGAATTATGTTAAAACAACGCATAAATCGAATGTTTTCAAAGAGCTGCCGATATCGAAGCGGGATCGGGCATCATTGGTCATGCGGCTTTTTGCCAAAATAACGCACAAGTTGAGTCCTTTCGGGATTGACTTGTGCGTTTTTGCTTAATATTTTTTACCGAAAGCGTAAAGGAGGACACACATATGAAAGTAGTAATTATCGGAGGCGTTGCCGGCGGAGCGACTGCGGCGGCAAGAATCAGAAGGCTTGACGAGAAAGCGGAGATTATCATTCTGGAAAGATCCGGATTTGTCTCGTATGCAAACTGCGGACTTCCGTACTATATAGGAGGATTGATAAAGGACGAGCACGAGCTGACCTTGCAGACCCCCGAAACATTATGGTTACGCTACAGAATAGAAGTGCGTACTCTGCATGAAGCCGTTTCGATAGACAGAGAGAAAAAAGAAGTTGCAATAAAAAAGCTTGAGACGGACGAGGAGTACCGGGAGAGCTATGATAAGCTGATACTGGCTCCGGGAGCCGTCCCGATAATTCCGGATATCCCCGGAATAAACGATTCGAGAATATACACCTTGAGAACCATAGAGGATGCACTCCATATAAAAAACGGGGTGGACTATAACGATATCATGTCGGCGGTGGTGATCGGCGGAGGTTTTATCGGACTTGAAGCAGCGGAAAATCTTTGGAGCCTCGGTATTCATATAACGCTTGTTGACGCTGCGGATCAGGTGTTGCCGCAGTTTGACCGTGACATGGCGGGCTTTGTTCATTCTCATTTAAAGGAGAACGGCTTTGATCTTCGCCTGAACAGAACGGTTTCCGGTTTTGAAAGCGTTGAGGAAGGCATCATTGTCAATCTTGATAACGGTGATGTTATTGAAACGGATATGGTATTGATGGCGATAGGAATAACTCCCGAAAGCGGTCTTGCAAAGGCTGCCGGTCTTGAGCTTGGCGGCAGGGGTGCGATTAAGGTCAACAGACATATGCAGACCTCGGATCCGGATATATACGCAGTCGGAGACGCTGTTGAAATAAAAAGCTTTGTTACGGGAAAAAGAACCTCCGTTCCTCTTGCGGGTCCGGCGAACAAGCAGGGACGTATAGCGGCGGATAACATTGCAGGATATGACAGCAGGTACAAAGGCGCATCGGGAACATCAATAATCAAAATATACGACCTAACCGCGGCGTCTACGGGATTGAATGAAAAATGGGCAAAAGAGCTTGATATTCCTTATGAAAAGGTAATTCTTTCGCCTCCGTCCCATGCGGCATATTATCCCGGAGCACATCTTATGACGATGAAAGTGCTGTTTAACATAAACACATGGAAGATAATCGGGGCACAGGTTATCGGATATGACGGGGTTGATAAGCGAATAGATGTTCTTGCGGCTGTTATGCAGTCCGGCGGTGATATCGTTACGCTCAAGGATATTGATCTTGCATATGCGCCGCCGTTTTCTTCGGCGAAGGATCCGATAAATATGGTCGGATATATTTCCGAAAACGTTTTGACGGGAAAGGTTAAGCTGTTTTACTGTGAGGACATTGCAAAGCTTAAGGACAGAGAAGATATCCAGAGGATAGATGTCAGGACCGAGGAGGAACATTCATCAGGAAAGATTGACGGCTTTGACAGGCTGATTCCGATAGACGAGCTCAGAGACAGAATAAACGAGCTTGATATAGAAAAGCCGGTATATATTGTCTGTCAGTCCGGACTTCGCAGCTATATAGCTTCCCGAATACTGGCTCAGGAGGGATTTGACTGCTACAGCTTTGCCGGCGGATACAGGTTCTACGAATGTTTCAGAAAGGATAGATTTGACAAGGAGGGTCAGCTTGACTGCGGAGTTTATATTTAAGGTAACATAACAAGAATTAAGGCGTTGGTCTTGCTTAACGCTGAAGCAGAAAGCTGTATAAGCAGCGAATACCGTACCGGTAACGAGACATTACAGGATTTTAATATCAAATATTTCCTGATATTCAGGGAATAAAATACACAAAAAAGGCTGTCGCATCTCTGCGACAGCCCTTGATTTTTGATTATTCCTTATACGTTTTCCTTGCCGTACTTCTTTACCATAGCCATCTTCATTACAAAGAGGAATGCAAGAATAAGAACGATGCCGATAGGAAGAACGATGTATGCCTTCTGAACGAAGCCCGAAACAATGTACATTACGAACGAGATAGCCGCAACGGAGATCGCATACGGGAGCTGAGTCGAAACGTGGTTGAGATGGTTGCACTGACCGCCTGCCGAGGACATGATAGTCGTGTCGGAAATCGGTGAGCAGTGGTCACCGCAAACAGAACCTGCGAGGCAAGCAGACATACCGATTGTCTGAATTGCGCCTGACGGGAAAATTGCGATAACGATCGGGATAAGAATACCGAATGTGCCCCATGATGTACCTGTTGCGAAGGAGATAAAGCATGCAACGAGGAATATGATAGCCGGAAGGAAGTTCTGGAAATCACCTGCAACGCTTGTCATAACGTCGGCAACGAACGGCTTTGCACCGAGAACCGCTGTCATGTTCTTAAGCGATGTTGCAAAGGTAAGAATGAGGATCGCAGGAACCATGGCAATGAAGCCCTTGGGAATACACTCCATAGCTTCCTTGAACGAAACAAGCTTTCTTGCGCAAAGATATACGATTGTGAATACAAGAGCGATAATGCTGCCCCACGGAAGACCTACCGAAGCGTCCGTGTTGGAGAAAGCATCGACAAAGTTGCTTCCGTCGAAGATTCCGCCGACATAAACGAGAGCGAATATGCAAACTGCAATAAGAACGGCGATCGGGAGAACAAGGTCGATAACCTTACCGTTTGATGACGGATTTTCTTCCTCAACCTCAGCCTTGTCGCCGCAGGTGTAAAGATCACCCTTAGTCTTGGCATTGAGCTCGTGAATTCTCATCGGACCGTAGTCAAATTTCATGAGCGTGATGCCGATGATGAATACGAAAGTAAGGAGCGAATAGAAATTGAACGGAATAGCTCTGATGAAAAGAGCGATACCCTGACCGTCCTCGGCATATGAAGAAACGGCAGCCGCCCATGAGGAAATCGGAGCAATCATGCAGACCGGAGCCGCTGTTGCGTCGATGAGGTATGAGAGCTTAGCCCTCGAAACGTTATGACCGTCGGTAACGGGACGCATAACGGAACCAACCGTAAGGCAGTTGAAATAGTCATCGATAAAGATGAGAACACCGAGAGCAAAGGTAGCGAGCATTGCGCCTGCTCTTGTCTTGATGTGCTTCTGTGCCCATCTGCCGAAAGCGGCGGAACCGCCTGCCTTGTTGATAAGGGCAACGACAACACCGAGAACAACGAGGAAGATGAAGATACCCGCAGTGCCGGAAACGGCGCCGATAAGTCCGTCATTGACAAGGATATCCATTGTCTTGGTGAATTTGAAGTCCGAGCCGAGAATTGAACCGGCAAGGATACCGACAAACAATGAGCTGTAAACTTCCTTGGTGATAAGAGCAAGTGCGATAGCGATTACCGGGGGAACAAGAGCCCAGTAGGAAGCTCTGACTTCACCTTCGCCTCCGCAGGTTTCGCATTCAACCTGCTCAACAATTCCTGTGCCATTGCAGTCGGTACACTTTACTGTTGAAAGTGAACCGCCCGAGATCTTGGCGAAAGCGAGAACTGCGACAATAACAACGCAGGCGATCGCCAAAATGATTTTCTTGGATTTTTTCACAATAAACCCTCCTGAATTAAAATAAAAAAAGACATGGTTCCGTACATTCATACCAACCATGTCATAACGACTATTACTACATGACAGCACTCCACATACAAGTTGTGACAGTCCGTTACATATTCTGCAACGTCCCAGCTATGGTTCACAAGGCAGTTTCCCACGCTTCGGCGGTCAGTCTTTTCACTTTCTGAGTTGCCTTCCCTGCGAAAGTTACTTGTAAAGCACCGCGCCTCCATCATCCTGAGTTATTCTCAGAACCATATTCTGTTTTTAACAATCGGATTATATCACTATTATCTTACAATGTCAACATTTTGCAACAAATTCTTAATAAATTATTCTTATTTCTTTTGAGATAAAGGAAAAACATAAAGAAGCAATGATTTTGTAACGTAAAGTACGGATGATATTTTCATTTAATACATAGATCCGATTGAGCTGAATTGATTCGGATATTTGGAGATAGGGGAGAAGCTGAAAAAAGCACTTCCGAAGAAGTGCTTTTCATGGAGGCGCCACCCAGATTTGAACTGGGGAATCGGAGTTTTGCAGACTCGTGCCTTACCACTTGGCTATGGCGCCGAATATAAATGTGAGCCGAAACTCACTATGTAAAAAGTTTTAAGGCTCTCAGCAAACCTTTAACTTTAATGGAGCGGATGACGGGGCTCGAACCCGCTACCTCCACCTTGGCAAGGTGGCGCTC